>DHCFD07801__coassemble_1652_pt1 | contig 12202 bp, 10 predicted proteins | sample DHCFD07801__metabat2_high_PE_018 | metagenome-assembled genome bin DHCFD07801 | reverse complement strand
CGGCCACCGCACCGGCCTCCGCACGGGCGGGCGGAGCGGTGTTCGCCGTGAGCGAACCGGGCCGGGCTCGCGCACCCGGAACACTTGAGTGCTGGCACTCGCGAGTATAGAGTGCCAATTGGTATGGAACCGGTCGCGTCACCCGCGACGACGCCCCCGGGTCCCGCCCCCAGAACACACCATCTACACACGGAGGATCCATCGTGGCGATCAAGCCGCTTGAGGACAAGATTCTCGTCGAGGCCACCGCTGCCGAGACCACCACGGCGTCCGGCCTCGTCATCCCGGACACGGCCAAGGAGAAGCCCCAGGAGGGCACCGTCGTCGCGGTCGGCAAGGGCCGCTTCGACGAGGACGGCGACCGCATCCCCATGGACATCAAGGAGGGGGACAAGGTCATCTACTCGAAGTACGGCGGCACCGAGATCAAGTACGAGGGCAAGGAGTACCTGATCCTCTCCTCGCGTGACGTCCTCGCGGTCATCGACTGATCGACGGTCCCGTGCCCCCGCCCCGGTGATCCCTGCCGCGCTCCGGCAGCACCGGGGCGGAGGTGTCTCACGTCGCACGGCCCAGACAGTTCCGCACCACCTTCACCCTCCAGGAGTCCATCCATGTCCAAGTTGATCGCATTCGACGAGGAGGCCCGCAAGGGCATGCTCGCCGGCGTCGACGAGCTCACCGACACCGTCAAGGTCACGCTCGGCCCCCGCGGGCGGCACGTCGTGCTCGCCAAGGCCTTCGGCGGCCCCACCGTCACCAACGACGGCGTGTCGATCGCCCGGGAGATCGAGCTCTCCGACCCCTTCTCCGACCTCGGCGCCCAGCTGGTCAAGAGCGTCGCCACCAAGACCAACGACGTCGCCGGTGACGGCACCACCACCGCCACCGTGCTCGCCCAGGCCCTCATCAGCGAGGGCCTGCGCAACGTGGTGGCCGGGGCCAACCCGATGGCCATGGGCAAGGGCATCGAGAAGGCGTCCGCCGCGGTCTCCGAGTTCCTCACGTCCTCTGCCACCCCGGTGTCCGGTTCCGAGGCCGTCGCGCAGGTCGCGACCGTGTCCTCGCGGGACCCCGAGATCGGCCGGATGGTCGCCGAGGCCATGGACGCGGTCGGCGTGAACGGCGTGGTCTCCGTCGAGGAGTCCCAGGGGCTGCACACCGATGTGTCCGTGACCGAGGGCGTCGCCTTTGACAAGGGGTACCTCAGCCCGTACTTCGTCACCGATCCCGAGGAGCAGAAGGCGATCTACGAGGACGTCCTCGTCCTCCTCCACCGTGAGAAGATCAGCTCCCTGCCGGACCTGCTCCCGCTGCTGGAGAAGGTCTCCGAGACCGGGAAGCCGCTCGTGATCATCGCCGAGGACCTCGAGGGCGAGGCCCTGTCCACCCTCGTGGTCAACTCGATCCGCAAGACCCTCAAGGTCGTCGCCATCAAGGCGCCGTACTTCGGTGATCGCCGCAAGGCCTTCCAGGACGACCTGGCTGTGGTCACCAAGGGCCAGGTCGTCAGCCCCGACCTCGGCATGAAGCTCTCCGAGTGCGGTGTCGAGGTGCTCGGCCGGGCCCGCCGCGTGACCGTCTCCAAGGACGAGACGATCCTCGTCGACGGCGCCGGTGACCAGGCCGACGTCGACGCCCGTGTCGCGCAGCTGCGGCGCGAGGCCGAGGCCACCGACTCGGACTGGGACCGCGAGAAGCTCGAGGAGCGGATCGCCAAGCTCTCCGGCGGTGTCGCGGTGATCCGTGTGGGCGCAGCCACCGAGACCGAGCTCACCGAGCGCAAGCTCCGCGTCGAGGACGCCGTGAACTCGGCCAAGGCCGCGGTCGAAGAGGGCGTCATCGCCGGCGGCGGGTCCGTGCTGGTCCAGGCCGCCGCGGCGCTCGAGCGGCTCGCCGCCGACACGGCCGATCAGGACGAGGCCGTGGGCGTGAACGTCGTCCGCAAGGCGCTCACCGCGCCGTTGTTCTGGATCGCGTCCAACGCCGGCGAGGACGGCTCCGTCGTCGTCAGCAAGGTCCGGGAGCTCGGGCCTCGGGACGGCTTCAACGCCGCCACGGGCGAGTACGGAGACCTGGTCTCCGCCGGTGTGATCGACCCGGTCAAGGTGACCCATTCCGCCGTGGTCAACGCCTGCTCGGTCGCCCGGATGATGCTCACCACCGAGACCGCCATCGTGGACAAGCCCGAGGAGGAGTCGGCCGACGCGCACGCGGGTCACTCGCACTGACGCACCGGCGACACTGACGCGCCGGGAGCATGACACACCGGCGTCGACGGGCCCCGGCCCCGCGGACAGCGGGGCCGGGGCCCGTCGGTGTCAGGCGAGGAGTGCCGCGGCCCGCGCGGCGTACAGCGGTTACGCTGGGCGCTCACCGGACCCACTGTGGCGCACTTCGTCACGCACGTATCCTGTGTTCTGCGAAGCAGCACGAAGGTCCACAGGCGAACGGCGTCCCGCGCCCCGAGAGAAAGGTCGTGCCCCCGTAACACACGCGTGTAACGAGAGGCGCCCCGAATTCGATGACAGGTACAGCAGACGAGTTGGAACTCGCCGTCGCCGACGCGGTCAAGGGTGACCGGACCGCGGCCGCGCGGGTACTCGAGCTCGTTCGGCCCGGCGTGGTGCGGTACTGCCGCTCTCGCGTCGGGGGCGCGGAGAGGGTCAACCTGTCTGCTGACGATGTCGCGCAGGAAGTGCTGATCGCGGTGCTCTCGGCTCTGCCGGGATACCGGGACCAGGGACGTCCCTTCATGGCATTCGTGTACGGGATCGCGTCGCACAAGGTCGCGGACGCCCACCGGGGCGCCGCGCGGAACAAGTCGGATCCCGTGGAGTACCTCCCCGAGGTGCTCTCGGACGACACGGGGCCGGAGGACCACCTCCTCGACGGCGAGGTGACCAAGGCCATGAGCAGGCTGTTGGGAACCCTGCCGGAGAAGCAGCGCGAGATCATCCGACTGCGGATCGTGGTCGGGCTCTCGGCGGAAGAGACCGCCGAGATCGTGGACAGTACGGCCGGAGCCGTGCGGGTGGCCCAACACCGGGCCATGAAGCAGCTCCGGGCGAGGATCGAGCAGCACGGAGAGGAGCGATGGCGATGAACGACGATCATGTCGATTCCACCACCGGTGGCGACGACGTCGCCTCGCTCGCCGACCACGGGTACGACCCCGCGGAACTCGAGCGCGACGAGGAACTGCTCGCCGCGCTCGGCGCCGGGGAGCGGCCCGGGGCGGACGGCGCGGATACCGACCTGCTGGCGATGCTCGCCGACTGGCGGGCCGAGGTCGGCTCCGCCCCGCTGCCCGATCTCCCGGGCGACGAGGAGATCGCCGTCGCACTGTCCCCGAACGTCGCGCCCCTGCGGCCCCGCCGGGGCGGGGTGCGGTCGGGCCGGCATCATCACGGTCAGCGTCCTGCGCTGTGGCAGGCCGCCACGGGTGCGGCGGCCGTGGCCGCGATGATCGTGGGCGGCCTCTCCGTGGCCGCGCACAGCGCCATGCCCGGCGACCCGCTGTGGGGTGTGTCCAAGACGGTCTTCGCCGACCGTGCCGGAGACGTGGAGCTGGTGAGTGACCTCAGCGAGCACCTCACCGCCGCCGACCTGGCCGCCCGCGAGGGCGACAGGGAGAAGGCCGAGCGTCTGCTCGGCGAGGTCTCCGAGCGTCTCGACGAGGTCGGCGACGCCTCCGAGCGGGTCGAGCTGATGAAGCGCCGGGACGCCATCCAGCGAGGCCTGAGCCGGATCACGCCCAGCGCGGTGCCGTCGCCGGCGCCCGAGGAGGCGCCGGCCCCGGAGGGCTCTCCGGACTCCGATCCCGCGACGCTGGTCCCCGGTGCGCCGACCCCGCCGCCCCAGGATCCGCTCGCGCCGTCGTCCCCGGGCGGCCCCGGCGCCCCGGCGCCCCTCGACGGACTCCAGATCCCCACCTCGCTGCACATCCCGCTGGACATGCAGCGGCTGCAGGACTTCCTGTCACCCACCACCGGGCAGGAGTCGCCGCCGCAGCCGGACGTCTCCGAAGATGACATGTCCGTGCTTCGTCAGCAGCCGTCGCAGAGCCGCACCACGGTCACGCAGGTGCCCACGCCCACGCAGACGAAGTCGCGGGACAACAGCGCGGCCTCCACCACGCCGACGAGCTGAGCCCCGCGGGGCTCAGCCGCACCAACGGCGCGGCGCCGGCGGCGCGGGGCTCAGCGGCGCCAGCGGGCGCGGCGCGGCTGCATCGCCCGAACGGCGTCCACGTAGCCGCGGCAGTACTCCCAGGTGACGTAGTCGTCCGCGATCGGGTCGAACGCGGGCTCGTGGGGCAGGAGCGCCCCGTCGTCGAGGAGCTGTAGGAGGTTCGCGCGGAGCATGTCCCACTCGTGGTAGTGCTCCTCCGCGCAGTCCTCGCACTGCACGGCGATCCCCTTGACCCCGGTCGGGGCCAGGAGGCGACGGAAGTCGTCCAGGTCGTCGAGATCCTCCCGGATCGCGCGACGCTCCTCGGGGTCCAGTGGTCCGACGGGCACGCCGTCGTCGACCGGGTCCAGGTCGGCGAGTTCCGCGGTCGGGTCGTCCGGGTCTCCGGCGAAGGGGTCGGGCGGAAGGCCGTGGCGAAGGGGATCGTTCACGCCCTCACCGTACCCGTGTGCACCGCGTCGCGGGGGCTACGGTTCGAGCCCCCGTCCCCGGACGCCGTATCCTTTCACGTACCAGGGACGACCTACAGGAGGAATGCAGATGAGCGAGTCGCGAGGCGCCGTGCGGACCGGCGGCGACGACCCGACCAAGGTCGCCATGGTGGGACTGACCTTCGACGACGTGCTGTTGTTGCCCGCCGCGTCCGAGGTCGTCCCCAGTGAGGTGGACACGAGTACGCGGCTCACCCGCGACATCACGCTGCGGGTGCCGCTGGTGTCGTCCGCCATGGACACCGTCACCGAATCGCGCATGGCCATCGCCATGGCCCGCCAGGGCGGGATCGGGGTACTGCACCGCAACCTCCCGGTCGCCGAGCAGGCCGCGCAGGTCGAGACGGTCAAGAGGTCGGAGGCCGGGATGGTCACCGACCCCGTCACGTGCGCACCCACCGACACCCTCGCCGAGGTCGACGCGATGTGCGCCCGCTACCGGATCTCGGGGCTCCCGGTCACCGATGAACGCGGCGAGCTGGTGGGGATCATCACCAACCGCGACATGCGCTTCGAGGTGGACAAGTCCCGCCGCGTCGACGAGGTGATGTCGCGGGCCCCGCTCGTCGTCGCCCGCGAGGGGGTCACCGCGGAGGCCGCGCTCGGGCTCCTGCGTCGGCACAAGATCGAGAAGCTGCCGATCGTCGACGGCGACGGTCGCCTCACCGGCCTCATCACGGTCAAGGACTTCGTCAAGACCGAGAAGCACCCCGACGCCACCAAGGACTCCGACGGTCGCCTGCGGGTGGCCGCGGCGGTCGGCACCGGGGACGACTCGTGGCAGCGGGCGAGCGCGCTGGCGGACGCCGGCGTCGACGTGCTGGTGGTGGACACCGCGCACGCCCACAACCGGAACGCGCTCGACATGGTCTCCCGCGTCAAGAGGGAGCTCGGCGACCGGGTCCAGGTGATCGGCGGCAACCTCGCCACGCGCGAGGCGGCGCAGGCCATGATCGACGCCGGGGCCGACGCCATCAAGGTGGGGATCGGGCCCGGGTCCATCTGCACCACGCGGGTGGTCGCCGGTGTCGGGGCCCCGCAGATCACCGCGATCCTCGAGGCCGCCGCGGTCGCGGACCGGGCCGGGGTGCCGGTGATCGCCGACGGCGGGATGCAGTACTCGGGCGACGTGGCCAAGGCGATCGCGGCCGGCGCCTCGGCGTGCATGTTCGGCTCCCTGCTCGCCGGGTGCACGGAGTCCCCGGGGGAGCAGATCTTCGTGAACGGCAAGCAGTTCAAGGTCTACCGCGGGATGGGCTCGCTCGGCGCGATGCGCGGGCGCGGGAAGCCCGGGCAGGAGCAGTCGTTCTCCAAGGACCGCTACTTCCAGGACGACGTCCTGTCCGAGGAGAAGCTCGTCCCCGAGGGCATCGAGGGCCGGGTCCCGTACCGCGGTGACGTCGCCCAGGTGCTGCACCAGCTGAACGGCGGCCTGCGGGCTGGCATGGGGTACACGGGAGCGTCGACCATCCCCGAGATGCACCGCTCCCAGTTCGTCCAGATCACGGCCGCGGGGCTCAGGGAGAGCCACCCGCACGCGATCCAGATGACGGTCGAGTCCCCCAACTACAACGGGAAGGACTGACGCGTCGTGCGCGATGTCGTGGAGATCGGGCTGGGTCGCGAGGCCCGTCGCATGTACGGACTGGGCGAGGTGGACATCGTTCCGGCCCGCCGCACCCGCAGTTCCAAGGAGGTGTCGACGGCATGGCAGATCGACGCCTACAGCATGGACATCCCCGTGATGACCCACCCCACCGACGCGGTGGTCTCCCCGGACTCGGCGGTGCGGTTCTCGCGACTGGGTGGCCTGGCGGTCCTCAACGGTGAGGGCCTCTGGGCCCGCCACCCGGATCCGGAGGCCGCGATCGCCGAGCTGCGCGAGATCGCGCTGGAGGACGTGACCGGGCACCGGGCCGTGGCGCGGCTCCAGGAGCTGCACCGGGCGCCCCTCGACCCGGACCTGCTCGCCGCCGCGGTCGCCCGGATCCGTGACGAGGGCGCGACCGTCGCCGTGCGGGTGTCCCCGCAGCGTGCGCGCGAGCTGACGCCCGGGCTGGTCGCCGCCGGGATCGACATGCTGGTGGTGCAGGGCACCATCATCTCCGCGGAGCACGTGAGCGGTGAGGACGAGCCGCTGAACCTCAAGGACTTCATCGGGAGCCTGGACGTGCCGGTGATCGCGGGGGGAGTGGTGGACTACAAGACCGCCCTGCACCTCATGCGTACCGGGGCCGCCGGTGTGATCGTGGGATACGGCGGGGTCGACGGCGTCACCACCACCGGCTCCGTGCTGGGCATGGAGGTCCACATGGCGTCCGCGATCGCGGACGCCGCGGCCGCCCGTCGTGACTACCTCGACGAGACCGGCGGGCGGTACGTCCACGTCCTGGCCGACGGCGACGTCTACACCTCGGGCGACATCGCGCGGGCCGTGGCGTGCGGCGCCGACGCGGTCGTGCTGGGCCCGCTGCTGGCCGGTGCGCTCGAGTCGCCCGGACGCGGCGTGTACTGGGACTCGGTGTCGGCGCACCCCAAGGTGCCCCGGGGCCATGTGGCGGAGACCGACGACGAGACGGCACTCGCACCGCTCGAGGAGGTCCTCGACGGCCCGACGAACGTCCCCGACGGCACCCGCAACCTCATGGGCGGGCTGCGCCGCGCCATGGCCAAGTGCGGGTACTCCGACGTCAAGGGATTCCAGAAGGTGGACCTGTCCGTCCGGTCCTGACCGGTCGCGGTCGTGTTCGGGGGAGGGTCGTCGGGCGGGGGGCCGTCGCGCGGGGTCGGCGACCACGGATTGGACAAATGGCCCCCCGGTGTCGACCGGGCGAACCTACTCTCGGGTAACGTAGCCCACACCTTCGAGCCTTCTGGGAGTTCCCTATGACGTCCACCACGCCGTCGCCCGCGGGCGTCGCACTGTCCACCACCGACACCGACGTGATCGTCGTCGGATCCGGGTTCGGTGGCAGCGTCACCGCGCTCCGCCTGACGGAGAAGGGCTACCGGGTCACCGTGATCGAGGCGGGCCGCCGCTTCGAGGACGAGGATTTCCCCAAGACCTCGTGGCGGCTGAACCGGTACGTCTGGGCGCCCAAGCTGGGACTGTTCGGGCTCCAGCGCGTGCACCTGCTCCGGGACGTCATGATCCTGGCCGGCGCGGGTGTGGGCGGCGGCTCGCTCAACTACGCGAACACCCTCTACAAGCCGCGGGCCCCGTTCTTCGAGGACCCGCAGTGGGCGCACATCACGGACTGGGACTCCGAGCTCTCCCCGTTCTACGACCAGGGGCGCCGGATGCTCGGTGTGGTCACCAACCCCACGCACACCCACTCGGACGAGGTGGTCCGCTCCGTCGCCGAGGACATGGGGGCGGCGGACACGTTCGTCTACACCCCGGTCGGCGTGCACTTCGGGGAGAAGACCGGCGGCGAGGGGAAGCCGGGCGAGACCGTGCCGGACCCGTACTTCGGCGGGGTGGGGCCGGACCGGACCGCGTGCATCGAGTGCGGCGAGTGCATGACCGGTTGCCGGCACGGCGCCAAGAACACGCTGATGAAGAACTACCTGGGGCTCGCCGAGCGGGCGGGCGCCCGCGTGGTGGACCGGACCACCGTGAGCGGACTGCGTGAGCGCGGTGACGGCACGTGGGAGGTGGCCCTCGAGCGCACCGGGGCCTGGACCCCCCGGGGCAAGCGGGCCGGCACCATGACCGCCGGGCACGTCGTGGTGGCCGCCGGCACCTGGGGCACCCAGCACCTGCTGCACTACGCCAAGGACGCCGGATCGCTGCCGCGCATGTCCAGCGCGCTCGGCAAGCTGACCCGCACCAACTCCGAGTCGATCCTCGGCGCGATGCGCAGTGAGTACAAGCCGGAACAGGACTTCTCCGAGGGCGTGGCCATCACGTCGTCGTTCCATCCCCGCTCCGACACCCACGTCGAGCCGGTCCGCTACGGCAAGGGGTCCAACGCCATCGCCGTGCTGCAGACCCTGCTCACCGACGGTGGCGGGGACACCCCGCGCTGGCGCAAGCTCCTCGCCGAGATCCGCCGCGATCCGGCCATGTTCCTCCAGCTGTTCCATCTGCGGCGGTGGAGCCAGCGGTCCGTGATCGCCCTGGTCATGCAGAACCTGGACAACTCGCTCCAGACCTACGTCAAGCGACTCGGGCCGTTCCGGTACGTCTCCAGCAGACAGGGCCACGGCGAGCCCAACCCGTCGTGGATCCCCGCGGGCAACGAGGCGACCCGCCGGATCGCCGAGAAGATCGGCGGACTGGCGGGCGGCACCTGGGGCGAGATCGCGGACATCCCGCTCACCGCGCACTTCCTGGGCGGCTGCGCCATCTCGGATTCACCCGACAGCGGCGTCGTGGACCCCTACCACCGCGTGTGGAACTACCCGACCCTGCACATCGTGGACGGCTCCGCCATCTCGGCGAACCTCGGCGTCAACCCGGCCCTGAGCATCACCGCGCAGGCCGAGCGCGCCATGTCGCTGTGGCCCAACAAGGGGGAGGCGGACCCGCGACCCGCGCAGGACCAGTCGTACCGGCGCATCCCGCCGGTCGCGCCGGCGTCGCCGGTGGTGCCCGAGGCCGCGCCGGGTGCGCTGCGCCTGCCGATCGTCGGTGTGAGCTGAGCAGGCGGTGGCTCCCCGGGGGAGCGCGCCGGGCGTAGGGGCTTAGACTCGTCGCCGTGGCCGAGAACGCAACGACCGACTCCCAGATCACCGCAGAGGCGGCGGCACCCCGACCCGTGCTCGTCGTCGACTTCGGCGCCCAGTACGCGCAGCTCATCGCGCGACGCGTCCGGGAGGCGCGGATCTACTCGGAGGTCATCCCGCACACCGCGACCGTCGAGGAGATCCGCGCCAAGGACCCGGTCGCGCTGATTCTGTCCGGGGGCCCCGCGAGCGTCTACGCCGACGATGCCCCACGCCTCGACCCGGCCGTGTTCGACCTGGGGCTCCCGGTCTTCGGCATCTGCTACGGCTTCCAGTCCATGGCCGGCGTGCTCGGCGGCGAGGTCGCCCGGACCGGCAGCCGTGAGTACGGGCGCACCGACCTCGCCGTCGCCGCCGGTGGCGGGGCCCTGCACTCGGGACTGCCGGAGGCACACCCCGTGTGGATGAGCCACGGCGACGCCGTCACCTCCGCGCCCGAGGGCTTCACCGTCACCGCGTCCTCTCCCGGCGCGCCGGTCGCGGCCTTTGAGTGCGCGGAGCGCCGCATGGCGGGCGTCCAGTACCACCCCGAGGTCCTGCACTCCCCGCACGGGCAGCAGGTGCTCACCCGGTTCCTCACCGAGATCGCCGGACTCGAGCCCTCGTGGACCGCGGCCAACATCGCCGACCAGCTCATCGAGGCCGTCCGCGAGCAGGTGGGGGAGGGCCGCGCGATCTGCGCCCTGTCCGGGGGCGTGGACTCCGCTGTGGCGGCCGCGCTGGTCCAGCGGGCGATCGGGGACCGACTCACCTGCGTGTTCGTCGACCACGGGCTGTTGCGTGCGGGGGAGCGGGAGCAGGTCGAGCACGACTTCGTGGCGGCGATCGGCGCGCGCCTCATCACGCTCGACGAGTCCGAGACCTACCTCGGGCACCTCGCCGGCGTCACCGACCCGGAGACCAAGCGCAAGATCATCGGCCGCGAGTTCATCCGCTCCTTCGAGCGGGCGGTCGCGCAGGCGATCGAGGAGCAGGGATCGGTCGAGGGTGCGGACTCGGCCGTCGACTTCCTGGTCCAGGGCACGCTCTACCCGGACGTCGTCGAATCCGGCGGCGGATCCGGCACGGCCAACATCAAGAGTCACCACAACGTCGGTGGCCTGCCCGACGACATCGAGTTCTCGCTCGTCGAGCCGCTGCGGTTGCTGTTCAAGGACGAGGTCCGTGCCGTCGGGCGTGAGCTCGGGCTGCCCGAGGCGATCGTCGGCCGGCAACCCTTCCCCGGACCGGGCCTGGCGATCCGGATCGTCGGCGCGGTGGACGCCGAGCGGCTGGACACGCTCCGCGCGGCGGACGCCATCGCCCGCGAGGAGATGACGGCCGCCGGGCTCGACGACACCGTCTGGCAGTGCCCTGTCGTGCTCCTGGCCGACGTCCGCTCGGTGGGCGTCCAGGGCGACGGCCGCACCTACGGGCACCCGATCGTGCTGCGGCCGGTCAGCTCCGAGGACGCCATGACCGCCGACTGGACGCGGGTGCCGTACGAGACGCTGGCGCTGATCTCGAACCGCATCACCAACGAGGTCCCCGACGTCAACCGGGTCGTCCTCGACGTGACCAGCAAGCCGCCGGGCACCATCGAGTGGGAGTAGATCCGGGCGCACGTGTGGCTGCGGGAGCGGATGCGCGTGTGGCACCGGGAGCGCGCACCGCAGGGTAGGGGTCAGGTGTAGCCGAGCGCCTCGCGGCCGGCGGCGCTCAGGCGGATCCAGGCCGCGCGTGCCGGGTCGTGGACCTCGGTGGCCGGGAACTCGAGCCAGCGCCGGCCGCGGGAGATGCGGTCCGCGATGTCGGCGGTGTCGGTGCCGAGGACGTCGGCGCACCAGGCGACGCGTCGCTCGCCTGTGTGATGCTGCAGCACGAGGAGCTCGAGCACGTCGGTGGCGAGCTCTCCGCCGTCGACGGCGGCCACGGTGTCCGGCGTCGGCACGGGCGGGTTCTCGAGCCGGGCCCCGTTGATGTGGTCAGCGGTCTCGTAGCGGGGCAGGACGCCCCCGATGGCGACCCCGGCGACGGCCGCGCAGGCGAAGATGACCGGCCAGTGGTCGAACGCGCCGATCGCGCGGCCCCCGAAGATGAGGGAGAAGCCGAGGAGGGGCGCCAACTCGGGACGGCGCCACCACCGGCGTCCAGGTGCTTCCGGCATCTCGACGCTGCCGCTGTGACCCCGGAAGCTCGCGCGGCGGGCGGCGACCACGGCGATGATGATGAGCGCGACCACCACGACGGCATAGGCGACGAGCACGATCGCGGTTCCTCCCGGCAGCAGCTCCGGGTTGGCGACGAGTGCGAACCCGATCGCCCCGAGAGCCCCCATGACCGGCCGTTGCCACGCGGTCTTCTTCTCGGCCCGTCGCCGCAGCTCCCAGGTCCGGGCGATGGTCGACGCGGCGGCCGCGGTGCTCTCGGACCCGGCCTTGGACGCGTCAGCGGGCCCGGCGCTCTCTGCTTCTGCTGCGCTGGCGGGCGCGGGGTCGTCGGGCGTGGTGCTGTCTGGAGCAGGGCCGTCGGGGGTGGGAACTGTATGCGCAGCCACGACCCCGAGCCTAGTTGTCCTGACTCAGAAGGCTGTGTCGCCGGTCGGTCCCGAACGGCCGTCCTCGCTCCTGCTCCTGCTCTCGCCTCGGCCGTCGCCTCCCGCGCCTGCCCTCGCTACTTGAAAGTTCACCTATGGGATTGCGACTCACCCATCGGATCCCGTAGGTGGCGTGTGATCGCGTAGGTGGATTGCGAGGTGGCGCCTCGGCGGCTGCTGCGCTGCCGGGTTGCTGCGCCGCCGGCTGCTG
>DHCFD07801__coassemble_1641_pt1 | contig 12305 bp, 9 predicted proteins | sample DHCFD07801__metabat2_high_PE_018 | metagenome-assembled genome bin DHCFD07801 | reverse complement strand
CACCGCCTCTTCCAATTTGGTCGTCCCTGCTGCGGCGGATCGCCGATTCGGCCGCAGTGAGCACGACCATGTCCGCGCTGGTCACGACCAAACCGCATGGCGGGCCGAGGCCGCGCGATCGCAACGACCAGGCTGGCGGCGGGGGCCGCCTCCGGACTCAGCCCTCGAGCTGCTCGCCCAGTTCCATCCAGCGCTCCTCGAGCCGCTCTTTCTCCGAGGACACGGCTTTGGTCTCCCGGTCCAGGTCGGCCAGCTTCTCGGTGTCCAGCGACTCCCCCGCGGCGGCGGCCATGGCGCCGTGCAGCTCCGCCTCGCGCTTGTCGAGCTTGAGCATCTGGCGCTCGATCTTGTTCATCTCCTTCTGCAGCGCGCGCTCCTCACCGGAGCTCAGGCCGGAACCGCCGCCTGAGCCGCCGGCGCGACCGGCACCACCGGAGCCGTCGGCGGCGGCCGCATCGGCGGACTCGGCGGCGGCCACGCCCACACCGCTCGCGGCCGCGGCACGCGTGACCTTGCCCGAGTCGCCCGCCGCCCCGGCCGCCCGCCGACGCTCAAGGTACTCGTCGATCCCGCGCGGCAGATTGGTGAGCCCCCCGTCGCCGAACAGCGCCCACACGGAGTCGCAGATGCGCTCGATCAGGTAGCGGTCGTGCGAGATCACGACCATCGTCCCGGGCCAGCCGTCGAGCAGGTCCTCGAGCTGGCGCAGCGTGTCGATATCGAGGTCGTTGGTCGGCTCGTCGAGCAGTAGGACGTTGGGCTCGTCCATGAGGACGCGGGTGAGCTGCAGGCGCCGCCGCTCGCCACCGGACAGGTCACGCACGGGCGTCCGTTGCCGCGCGGGCGAGAAGCCCAGCCGCTCGGCCAGCTGCGAGGCCGTCAGCTCGTCCTTACCAAAGGCCACCCGCGTGGCCACGTCCTCCACGGCCTCCAGTACACGCTGGTCCACCGGGAGATCGTCGAGTTCCTGGCGCAGCCAGCCGATCCGGACGGTCTTGCCCTCCTTGCGGTTTCCCGCCGCCAGCTCGGCCTCGCCGGCCAGTGCCCGCAGCAGGGTGGTCTTGCCGGAGCCGTTGACGCCGACCAGCCCGACCCGCTCCCCGGGGGCGAGCCGCCACGTGAGGTCGTCGACGAGGGTGCGGCCGTCGGGTGCGTCGAGGCGCGCGTCCTCGAGCTCCACCACCACCTTGCCCAGGCGGCGCGCCGCGAAGCTCGACAACTGTAGCGAGTCACGGGGCGGCGGCACGTCCTTGATCAGCGCCTCGGCGGCCTCGATGCGGTACCGCGGCTTGGAGGTCCGCGCGGGCGCGCCACGGCGGAGCCACGCGAGCTCCTTGCGCATGAGGTTCTGCCTCCGCGACTCGGTGACCGCCGCCTGCCGGTCGCGTTCGGCGCGGGCGAACACCCAGTCGTTGTAGCCGCCCTCGTACTGCTCCACGCGACCGTCCACGACCTCCCAGGTGCGGGTGGCCACGGTGTCGAGGAACCAGCGGTCGTGTGTGACGACGACGAGGGCGGACGAGCGGCCCCCGAGGTGGTCGGCCAGCCACTGCACGCCCTCGACGTCGAGGTGGTTGGTCGGCTCGTCCAACACGAGCAGGTCGAGGTCCTGCACGAGCGCCGCGGCCAACGAGACGCGCCGGCGCTCGCCGCCCGAGAGATCGTCGACGGGGGTGTCCAGACCGAGGTCGTGGATGCCGATGCCGTCGAGCACGGCGCGGATCCGCGCGTCGCCCGCCCACTCGTGGGTGGCCATTCCGAGCCCGCCGATCACGGCCTCCCCGACGGTCGGGGCGGTGATCTCGGTGCGCTGGGTGACCACCGCGAGCCGCAGGCCGCCCACCTTGGACACGCGGCCGGTATCGGGTTCGGCGATCCCGCTGAGCACCTCGAGCAGCGTGGTCTTGCCGCCACCGTTGAGTCCCACCACGCCGATGCGGTCGCCGGCGTTGACGCCCAGGGAGACGTCGTCGAGGACCCGGCGGATCCCGAAGGAGACCGAGCACTGCTCGAGGTTGATGAGGTTGGTGGGGGCCATCGTTACTTTCTTGTCGGGGTGTCGGGGATGTGGGCGCCGCTGACGGGCCCGCGCGTGATCCGCAGCTCGCGCGCCACGCCGAGCTCACTGACCTCGGTGGCCACGGCCAGGGCGGAGTCATGGTCGGCGCAGAAGAACAGGCAGGTGGGCCCGGAGCCGGAGACCATCGCGCGCAGGGCGCCGGCCTCCTCGCCAGCGCGCAGGGTGCGGCGCAGGGCGGGCAGGAGCGACAGCGCGGCGGCCTGCAGGTCGTTGCCCAGCCGGGGGGCCACGGCGCGCGGATCGTCCCCGGCGAGCGCCCGGATCAGCGGATCGGCGGAGCCCACGCGGGGCAGGTCGCGCCCCTCGGCGGCCCGCTGCTCACGAAGCCGGTCCAGCTCGGCGTAGACCGCCGGCGTGGACAGCCCGCCGGCGATGGTGGCCACCACGATGTGCTGCTCGGCACGCGCGTGGAGCAGCGTGGCCAGCTCCTCGCCGCGCCCGGTGCCCAGCGCCGTCCCGCCGCGGACGCAGAAGGGGATGTCGCTGCCGAGCCGGGCGGCCCGCTCCTCGAGCTCGGCTCTGCCGAGCCCCAGCCCGAGGAGCCGGTCGGTGGCCACCAGCGCGGCCGCGGCGTCCGCACTCCCGCCGGCCATCCCCCCGGCCACCGGCACGCCCTTGTGGATGTGCACGGCCAGCCGCTCGCGGGCCCCGGCCTCCTCGCGGAGCAGGTCGACCGCGCGGGCGGCGAGGTTGCTCCGGTCGGTGGGCACCTGCGTCGCGTCCGGGCCGGAGACCGTGAGCTCGTCGTCGTCGGATACCGCGACGGTGACCTCTTCCCACAGGTCGACGGCGCGGTAGACGGTGACCAGCTCGTGGAACCCGTCGGCGCGCGCCCGGCCCACGGCCAGGTGGAGGTTGATCTTGGCGGGGGCGACGGCCGTCACGGCACGCGCGCCGGAGAGGGTCGGATCGTCGCGGAGCACGCCGTCCAGCCTACGGCGAACCCCGCGCCCGGGACGATCCGCGCTCAGGCGGCGACCCCGGCCACCAGCACGCCCGTCAGCGCGATGCCGGAGACCCACAGCGTGGACAGCAGGGCCAACACGAAGGGGCGGGCGCCGACCCGCCTGAGCACGGACAGCCGGACGCCGGCCCCCAGTGCGAACATCGCGGCGGTCAGCAGCGCGGTCTGGGCGAGGCCGGCCGCCTCCAGCACGGTGGGCCCGAGCAGTCCGGTGGTGCGCACGAGCACGCAGGCGAGAAAGGCGAGGATGAACACGGGCACCAGCGGGGGTCGCCGCGCGCCCTCCACCTCCGTGGCCAGTCGGCGCTGGCGCACGCTCAGCGCGGTGACGACGGGGGCGAGCATGAGCACGCGGGCGAGTTTGACGACCACGGCCACGCCGAGGGCCGATCCCCCGATCGCTCCCCCGGCCGCCACCACCTGTGCCACCTCGTGGACCGCCGCTCCCGCCCAGGCGCCCGCCTCCGCCTCGGCCAGGCCGATCGCCGTCGCCAGCAGGGGCACGGCGGGAATCATGAGGGTGCCGAAGATGACGACCAGGGCGACGGCGGTGACGACCTCCTCCTCGTCCGCGTCGATCACTCCGTCGACGGCGGCCACCGCGGCCGCCCCGCACACCGAGAAGCCGCACGCGATGAGGACGCGCTGCGTCCACCCCAGGCCCAGCAGGTGGCCGACGAACAGCGTGCCCACGATGCCCAGGACCACCACCGCGACCACCACGACGATGACCTGCCACCCCAGCCCGAGGACGTCGCCGAGTCCCAGCTGGAGTCCGAGCAGCGCGATCCCCACGCGCAACACGGTGGTGGAGGCGACGGCCAGGCCGGGGCGGCCGCGGGCCGGGATCCAGCCCAGGTTGGCCAGCACCGCGCCGAGCACGATCGCCACCAGGAGCGGGCTCGCGCCGGGGACCACGCGGCCCAGGGCGAGCGCCGCGATCGTCGCGGCCGCGCACAGCGCCAGCCCGGGAAGGGCGTGTCGCAGCGTTGTCAGTCTGTGTGCCATTGCCTCCCCAGTCTGCGGGCCGCGCCCGTGCCCCGGTAGTCGCCTAAGAGGCATCGCGCCATATCTCGCTGATATAGGACAGGAGATCGGCATATCATGACGGCATGACCCGAAGGTGGCCCGACCTCGTCGTCCTGGAACTGTTGACCGGGGTCGACGACCACGAGAGCCTCAGCGCCGCCGCGCGCACCGCGGGCGTCGCCCAGCCCAACGCGAGCCGGATGATCAAACAGCTCGAGCGGCAGGTCGGCACGCCGCTGCTCGAGCGCAAGACCACGGGGGCCACCCTCACCCCGCACGGGAGGGTGCTCGCGCACTGGGCCCGGCGGCTGCTCGTCGACGCGACCCGACTGCTCGAGGTGGCCGAGAGCCTCAGCACCGAGCGGGCCGCGGAGCTGACCGTGAGCGCCAGCATGACGGTGGCCGAGCACCTCATGCCGCGCTGGCTCGGGCTGCTGCGCGAGGAGCACCCCGACGTCGGGCTGCACCTGCACGTCCGCAACTCCGCCGTGGTGTTCGACGAGGTCTCCCGCGGGGCGTGCGAGGTGGGGTTCGTGGAGTCGCCCACCGTGCCGCCGGGCCTGCACAGCACGACGGTTGCCGTGGACCGCCTCGTGGTGACCGTGCCGCCGACGCATCCGTGGTCACGCCGGCGCACGCCCCTGTCCGTCGCCGAACTCGCGGCGACCCCGCTGGTCGTCCGCGAACCCGGCTCCGGCACCCGGACGACGTTGGACCTGGCCCTGCAGGAGTACGAGCGGGCGGCCCCGCTGCTGGAGTTGGGGAGCTCCGCGGCCGTGCGCACGAGCGTCCTGGCGGGGGCCGGGCCCGCGGTGATGAGCTCCCTGGCGATCGCCGACCAGCTGCGCTCGGGCGAGTTGAGGCCGGTCGAGGTCGAGGGCCTGGACCTGGGTCGCCGGCTCCGCGCCGTCTGGCGCCCCCCGCGCCAGCTCACCGGGCCGGCCGGCGAGCTGGTCCTGCTCGCTCGACGGGACGCCCGCCCGTCCCGGGCCGGGCGCCGGTGAGCGGTCAGCCGACGCCCGGCCCGGTGCCCAGCTCCCGCGCCGCCGCGGCGATGCGCACATAGTCCGCCGTGGTCAGCTGCTCCCCGCGAGTGCGCGGGTCCACCCCGGCGGCGACGAGGGCCTCCTCGGCCCGGGCGGCGGAGCCGGCCCAGCCGGACAGCGCGGCGCGCAGGGTCTTGCGGCGCTGGGCGAACGCGGCGTCGGCCACGGCGAAGACGCGGCGGCGGTGCTCGGCGCCCAGGTCCCACGGTGGGTCGTCATAGGCGTCGATCCGCACCAGGCCGGACTCCACGTTGGGCGCGGGCCAGAAGACGGCGCGCCCGACGGTGCCGGTGCGGCGGACCGTGCCGAAGAACCCGGCCTTGACGCTGGGCACGCCGTACACGCGCGAGCCGGGCGCGGCGGCCAGTCGCTCGGCCACCTCGAGTTGCACCATCACCAGCGCCGTCCGCAGGGTCGGCACCTCGGCCAGCAGGTGCAGCAGCACGGGCACCGAGACGTTGTAGGGCAGGTTGGCCACCAGCGCGGTGGGGGCCGGCTCCCCGAGGTCGGCGCCGGTGACCTCCAGGGCGTCAGCGCCCACGACGGTCAGCCCGGCGGCGAGGCCCGGGGCGCGCTCCCCGACCGTCCGGGGCAGTCGTGCCGCCAGGGCCGGGTCGATCTCCACGGCCACCACGCCCCCGGCGGCGTCGAGCAGCGGCAGGGTCAGCGAACCCAGACCCGGGCCCACCTCCACCACGGTGTCCTCGCGGCCGACACCGGACGCGCTGACGATCCGCCGGACCGTGTTGGCGTCGTGGACGAAGTTCTGCCCGAGCGACTTGGTGGGGCGGATCCCCAGCTCGTCGGCGAGGCCGCGCACCTCCTGCGGGCCGAGCGGCGCGGCAAGCCCGCGGAAGGTCGCGTCCGGACCCGTCAGCGCAGGCCCAGCTTGGAGGTGCAGGCGGGCCAGGCGCCCCAGCCCTGCCCGGCCTGGACCTTCTCGGCCACCGCGATCTGCTCCTCACGGGAGGCCAGGTGCGCGGCCGGCGCGTACTCGGTGCCACCGAAGGCGGCCCAGGTGCTGGGCGTGAACTGGAGGCCGCCGGAGAAGCCGTTGCCGTTGTTGATGCTCCAGTTGCCGGTGGACTCGCACTGCGCGATCGCGTCCCAGACACCGCCTCGGGAGGACTCCGGCGCGGACGGTGCGGGCTTGGTGCCCACGCGGACCTCGGCGGGCCGGGGCTCGGTGAGGACCTGCTCGTCGAGACGCTCACGCTCGGTCTCCTGCCCGTTGACGCGGGTCACGGAGTAGGTGACCTCGCGCTCGCCGGGCACGCCGGGCTCCACGACGGTGCGCTCGCCCTCGGGCGCCTCCGGGTCCTCCGTGGTCGTCTCGGGGGCCTCGAAGGACTCGGTGACCGTCTCCTCCTCCGTGGCGATCCGGGTGACGGTGACCTCGGTGCCGGGCTCCACGGGGGTCGACGGGTCGGGCTCCACCACGTCGTCGGGGCCGAGCTCCACGCCGAGGCGCTCGAGGGCCTCTCCGACGGTGACGCCGGGCGAGGTGAACGGGGTGTGCGGGCCGCCGTGATCGGACAGGAGCAGCTCGCGGGGCGTCACCACGGAGACGGCGGCACCGTCGAGCGGCACCTCGGAGTCGATCCGGGGGGTGATGTAGCTGCGCGGGGGGACGTCGTCGCGCTCGGCCACGAGCTCACCGACGGTGGCGGCGGTGGTCCACACCTGCGCCGAGTCCCCGTCGACCTCCATGGTGACGGGCCGGGCGCGCCGGAGGGTGACGGTGTCGCCGTCGTCGAGTCCCCCGTCGGGCGCCGTGACCTCGTCGCGCTCGTCCACCGAGTACCCGGCGTCCTCGAGCGCGGAGTCCACGTCCGAGGAGAACGTCACGAGCTCGACCCGGTCGCCGTCCACCTCGAGCGTGAACGCGGTGCGCTGGTCGAGCGCGGCCACACCACCCACGACGAGCGTGGTGAGCATCCCGGCCATCGAGACCCGCAGCATGGTCGACCGCGACGTGTGGATGCGGTGCAGCGGGGCGAGCATCCCCTTGGGGCCGGCGGGGGTGTCGGTGCGTGCGTCATCAACCACTTGTCAGTTCTCTCCTTGCATTTTGCGCCCGGCGGCCGGAGACGGCCGCCCGCATCACATCACAAGAGAGTAACGAACCGTCACCGCAGGGGCAATGTGACGCGCCTGACGTGCGACGACGACGAGGTGGCCAGATCACAGATCGTTACATTCACCACGTCGGCCACTTGAGTCACACGCGCATCAGACCGAAGACGTCCCGGGCGGTCTCGCCCACCTCTGCCACGAACTCCTCGGGGGTCTGACCGCGGACCTCGGCCACGGCACGCGCCGTGTACCCCACCAGGCCCACCTCGTTCCGAGCGCCACGGAACGGCTCGGGAGCCATGTACGGCGCGTCGGTCTCCACGAGGAGCTGCCCGGCGGGCGCCAGACGCGCCGCCTCGCGCAGGTGCTCGTTGGCCTTGAACGTCACGTTGCCGGTGAAGGACAGCACGTACCCGCGGTCCAGCGCCTCGCGCGCCACCTCCAGCGGCGACGAGAAGCAGTGGAGCATGACGTGCGGGATTCCCGATCCCGGACCGGCCACCTCCCCGAGCACGCGCATCAGGTCCTCGTCGGCCTCGCGGTTGTGGATCATCAGGCACTTGCCCAGCTCGGCGGCCAGCCCGGCGTGCCAGCGCAGGGACTCCTCCTGCTCCTCGGGCTCGGCGCAGCCCTCCATGGTGCCCACCCAGTAGTGGTCCAGCCCCGTCTCCCCGACCGCCACGACGCGGGGGTGGGCGGCCAGCTCGGTCAACTTCTCCCGTACCGCCGCGCCGCCGACCGGGTCGACGGCCTCGCGGGCGCGGGTCGGGTGCACGGCCACAGCCGCGTACACGCGCTCGTCGGCCTCCGCGGCGGCGACGGCGTACTCCGATTCCGCCAGGTCGTCGCCCACCGTCACGATCGTGGACACCCCGGCCCCGGCGGCCCGGTCGGCGGCGGCCCGCACCTCGTCCGCGCTGCGGTGGCCGCACGAGTACAGGTGCGTGTGCGCGTCGATCAGCCCGGGCAGCGGCTCGGGCAGGACGGGGGTCGGGCGGGGCTTACGTTTTCCCATTCACTCCTCCGGCTGGATCGGCGCCCACTCGGGGCCGGTCTCGGCGAGCTCGGGGTCGACCTTGGCGAACAGCGGGCTCGGCTTGGCCAGTGGCGTGCCCGGGGTGATCGCGGAGCGCGCCCAGGTGGCCTGTTCGCGGGCGTAGTCACCCATGATCACCGGGTAGCTGCGGCCCGTCTCGGGGACCCCGGTCCCGACCACATCGACCGGCATGTCGTCGGCCACCTCGTGCACCTGCGGCGCTGCGGCCCACACGCCCTCGCCGCCGATCGCGCCGTGGACCTTCTGCGCGGCCGAGGGCAGGTACGGGGTGAGCAACGTGTTGGCGTCGGAGACCACCTGCAGCGCGGTGTGCAGCACCGTGGCCAGTCGATCCCGCTGGTCGGGCTCCTTGGCCAGCTTCCACGGCTCGGTCGCGGCGATGTACCGGTTGGCGGCCCCCACCACGCGCATGGCCTCGGTGGCACCGGCCTTGAAGCGCGACTGCTCGAGGTGCCCGCCCACGGTGGCGAAGGCGGATCCGGCGTCCCGCAGCAACTCGGCGTCGAGGTCCGTGAGGGTGCCGGGGCGTGGGATCTCACCGAAGTTCTTGTGCGCCATGGACACCGTGCGGTTGACCAGGTTGCCCCAGCCGCCCACGAGCTCGGCGTTGGTGCGACGCACGTACTCGTCCCACGTGAAGTCCGTGTCCTGGCTCTCCGGGCCCGCCACGGAGATGAAGTACCGCAGGGCGTCCGGACCGTAGGCCTCGAGGAAATCGCGCACGTAGATGACGACGCCGCGGGAGGAGGAGAACTTGGAGCCGGACATGGTGAGGAACTCGCTGGAGACCACCTCGGTGGGCAGGTTCAGCGCACCGAGCGCCCCCGGCTCGCCGCCGCGCGAGCCCCGGCCGTCGTAGCCCAGCAGCTCGGCAGGCCAGATCTGCGAGTGGAACGTGATGTTGTCCTTGCCCATGAAGTAGTGGGAGACAGCCTCCGGATCCGTCCACCACCGGCGCCATGCCTCCGGCTCACCGGAGCGCCACGCCCACTCGATGGAGGCCGACAGGTAGCCCACCACCGCGTCGAACCACACGTACAGCTTCTTGTCGCCGCGATCGGACCAGCCCTCGACGGGGATCGGGATGCCCCAGTCGATGTCGCGGCTCATCGCGCGCGGACGCAGATCCTCCAGCAGGTTGAGGGAGAACTTGAGGACGTTGGGCCGCCAGTCCCTGCGCCCGGAGAGCCAGTCCCCCAGTGAGTCCGCGAGCGCGGGCAGGTCGAGGAACCAGTGCTCGGTCTCGATGAACTCGGGAGTCTCCCCGTTGATCTTGGAGACCGGGTTCTTCAGGTCCGCCGGGTCGAGCTGGTTACCGCAGTTGTCGCACTGGTCGCCGCGGGCACCGTCGTACCCGCAGATCGGGCACGTGCCCTCGATGTAGCGGTCCGGGAGTGTGCGGCCGGTGGACGGGCTGACCGCGCCGGTGGTGGTCTTGGGCACCATGTAGCCGTTGCGGTGCAGCCCGCGGAACAACTCCTGCACGACCGCGTAGTGGTTGCGGGTGGACGTCCGGGTGAACAGGTCGTAGCTCAGGCCCAGCCCGGCCAGGTCGTCGACGATCACCCGGTTGTACCGGTCGGCCAGGGCCTGCACCGGCACGCCCTCCTTCTCCGCCTGGACCAGGAGGGGCGTGCCGTGCTCGTCGGTGCCCGAGACCATCAGGACGTCGTTGCCGGCCATCCGCTGGTAGCGGGAGAAGACGTCCGACGGCACCCCGAAACCCGAGACGTGTCCGATGTGCCGGGGGCCGTTCGCGTACGGCCATGCGACCGCGGTCAGGACTGTCTTCGCCATGCGTGCCACAGTAGTGGTCGGGTTCCGGGGGCCGTCTGTCAGGAGCGCCCGAGCCCCATCGCGGCGGCCTCCTGCTTGAGCGATTTCTGCACCGACACGCAGAGCGCCAGCAGGACCAGGACGAACGGCGAGGCCGCGATGATGGTCATGTTCTGCAGACTCTCCAGCGCGTTGTCGCCGCCGTCACCGGCGACGAGCATGATGATCGCGACCGCGGCGGTGAACGTACCCATGAGCATGGTGACCCAGCGGGTGGGGTTCTCCGCGCCGTACTGCGCCATCCCGCCCATCACGATCGAGGCCGAGTCGGCCGAGGTGATGAAGAAGATCGAGATGAGCGCCATGGCGATCACCATGACCACCGGTGCCAGCGGGAGCTCGCGGAGCAGGTTGAACAGCTGCGGCTCGAGCGTGCCGTCGCCGAAGACGCTCCGCCCGATGTCCTCGAGGTAGAGCGCGAAGCCACCGAAGATGGAGAACCAGACCAGCGACAGGGTGCTGGGGACCAGGACGATGCCCACCACGAACTGGCGCACGGTGCGGCCGCGGCTGATCCGCGCGAGGAACATGCCCACGAAGGGCGACCAGGAGATCCACCAGGCCCAGTAGAAGACCGTCCAGGTCGACAGCCACTCGGCCGCCTCCCCGTTCTCGCTGGCCGCGGTGCGGGTGGCCATGGCGAAGAAGTCGGAGATATACGTGCCCACGGTGGTGGGGATGAGGTCGAGCATGAACAGCACCGCGCCGGAGAAGATCACCACGAACAGTGCGAGGAGCCCGGCGAGGATCAGGTTGATGTTGGACAGCAGCTGGATGCCCTTGCTCACGCCGGAGGCGGCGGAGATGAGGAACACCGTGCCCAGGACCACGATCACGCCCACGACCAGGGCGATGCCGCCACCGTCGATTGCGCCGGTCTCGTTGAGTCCGGCACGGATCTGCACCGCACCGATCCCCAGGGAGGCGGCGGTGCCGAAGATGGTGGCCAGCACCGCGGCCACGTCGAGGACCTTGCCCATCCAGCTCTTGGCCCGCTGCTCACCGATGAGCGGGACGAAGGCCTGCGAGATGAGGTGGCTGCGCTTGAAGCGGTAGGCGGCCAGGCCCAGTGCCAGGCCGACGATCGCGTACAGGGACCACGGGTGCAGCGTCCAGTGGAACGCCGTGGACGCCATGGCCACGTCGTACTGCGCCTCCTTGCCCGGGGGCGGGGTGTGGAAGTGCGTGAGCGGCTCGGACACTCCGTAGAACATCAGGCCGATGCCCATGCCCGCCGCGAACATCATCGCGACCCAGGACCGCGTGGAGTATTCGGGCTTCTCGTCGTCCGCCCCGAGTCGGATGCTGCCGTAGCGCGAGAATGCCAGGTAGATGGCGTAGGCCACGACCGCGGTGGTCGCCAGGATGAACAACCAGCCCACCGTGTCGACGACGAAGGAGAACGCCGTGCCCGCCGCGCTCTCGAACGACGCGGTGTAGATCGCGCCCCACAGGACGACGGCTACGGCGATGACCGCCGTGGGGATGATCACCGTGAGGTCGATCCGGTTCCGACCCTCCGGCGCGGGCGCCGGCTCACTTTTCTTCTCGCTAGTACTGGACATTCCTGGAACCTTGTCAACAACTGAGGAAAGTTGCAAGGTCATGCGACTATATGCGCGTGCCAGACCGCCCCCTCAGCCCCCGGATCCTGCTGCGGGCCCTGCATCGACGGTGCCGGGACCTCGGTCTCCCGCCGCCGGCGGCGTTCCTCGGCCACTGGCGGGACTCTGCCGCGGTGCTGGTGCCCTCCGTGGCCCTGGATGTGGCGGATCCCGAGCACGTGTTCACGGGATCGGACCGCCTCGTCGTCGTCGGGTACCGGTCGTTCCCCGACGCCGCCCCGCGTGGCGCGCCCCTCCTGCCCGCCGCGGCGCGTGGTGTGGCCGACGGGTTCCTCACCCGGGACGCCGACGGGCGGTGGTCGGCCCACGGGGACGCCCCCGACCCGGTCGAGGTGGTGCGCCGGTACGGGCGCCCCGGGGACGACGAGGTGGCGCCGGCGCCGGACTGGTGCGCACCGGACCGGGACGCGCACCACGCCGCCGTCACCGACTGCCTCGAGGCGATCCGCGCCGGCGAGATCTACCAGGCCTGCCTGAGCACCCGGCTCCACGGCCGACTCCGCGCGGGTCCGCTCGAGACGTTCCTCACCGTCGCCCGGCGCGCACCCGCGGCGCGGTCTGCGTACCTCGAGGGCCCGTGGGGCGCGGTGTT
>DHCFD07801__coassemble_1640_pt1 | contig 12327 bp, 13 predicted proteins | sample DHCFD07801__metabat2_high_PE_018 | metagenome-assembled genome bin DHCFD07801 | reverse complement strand
TCGCGGGCCATCCCGACGACGACTGTGGGGGCGAGCCTGACGACGACCGCGGGGGGCGAGCCCCGAGAACGAGGAGGACACGATGCGGGTATTCGAGGGACTGGACCAGATCGAGGCGTCGATCGGTGAGCACGTGGGTTACGGCTCGTGGTGGGAGATCACCCAGGAGCGGATCGACGCCTTCGCCGACGCCACGGGCGATCACCAGTGGATCCACGTGGACCCGGAACGCGCGGCGGCCGGACCGTACGGGGCGACCATCGCGCACGGCTACCTCACCCTGTCGATGCTTCCGGTGCTGGTCGAGGAGGTCCTGGACATCCGCGGTTTCTCGGCCATGATCAACTACGGCAGCGACAAGGTGCGGTTCCCCGCCCCGGTCCCCGTGGGCTCGCGTGTGCGCGCGGGTGTGGAACTGACGGCGCTCGCCCGCAAGCCCGCAGGGGCGCAGCTCACCACGCTGGTGACCGTGGAGATCGAGGGCGGTGACAGGCCGGCCCTCGTGGCCGAGGCGATCCGGTTGATGGTCGGGTGACGGGAATTCATGACACGTTAACTCACAGTCATGTGATTAACATCTCTGCGGCGTAGCGTCACGGTCAACGGTCGGTGGGGAAGCCGACCGTCGGGAGGTCCCAGCCGATGATCGCTCTTGACGATCGGGAGGGGGCCGGCACCCGGCCCCGTCGCCACCGGGCGACCCGGGCCGACCGGTCCATCCCAACACGCCCGCGGGTGCCGCGGGCGAGGAGCTCGCCGTGACCGACACCGCTCGTACCTACGTCCTCGACACCTCGGTTCTGCTGTCCGATCCGTGGGCCGTCACCCGCTTCGCCGAACACCACGTGGTCCTGCCGATCGCGGTGATCGGGGAGCTCGAGGCCAAGCGTCAGCACCCGGAGCTGGGCTACTTCGCCCGCGAGGCGCTCCGGCTCCTCGAGGACCTCCGCCTGCGCCACGGCCGCCTCGACGGCGACCTCACGGTGACCCAGCAGGGCGGCACGGTCCGCGTGGAGCTCAACCACACCGATCAGACCGTGCTCCCCGCGGGGTTCCGGAACACCGGCAACGACTCGCGGATCCTCGCCTGCGCCCTCAACCTGCGGGCCGAGGGCGCGGAGACCGTCCTGGTCTCCAAGGACGTGCCCTTGCGGGTGAAGGCCGGATCCGTCGGGCTCCCCGCCGACGAGTACCACGCCCAAGACGTCGTCCTCACCGGCTACAGCGGGATGACCGACCTGCCCGCCACCCAGCCACTGGTGGACTCCCTCTTCTCCGACGGGGCCGTCGCCCCCCTGGCCGCCCGCGCCGCGGGACTCGACCCCGAGGCGCCCGTGCACTGTGGCGTCCGGGTGCAGACCGAGTCGTCGTCGGCACTGGCCCGCGTCACCGACGACGGTGGCCTGAAACTGATCAGGGGCGACGTCGAGGTGTTCGGCCTGCGGGGCCGCTCCGCCGAGCAGCGGATCGCGATCGACTGCCTGCTCGACGAGTCCGTCGGGATCACCTCCCTCGGCGGGCGCGCCGGGACCGGGAAGTCGGCCCTCGCCCTCTGCGCGGGCCTGGAGTCCGTGCTGGAGCGCCGCCGGCACCGCAAGATCGTGGTGTTCCGCCCGCTGTACGCCGTCGGTGGCCAGGAGCTGGGGTACCTGCCGGGCAGCGAGTCGGAGAAGATGTCGCCGTGGTCGCAGGCCGTCTTCGACACGCTCGAAGGCCTGGTCAGTGAGAACGTGATCGACGAGGTGATGGACCGCGACATCCTCGAGGTCCTGCCGCTCACCCACATCCGCGGCCGCAGTCTCCACGACTCGTTCGTGATCGTCGACGAGGCGCAGTCGCTCGAGCGCAACGTCCTGCTCACGGTGCTCTCCCGGCTGGGCGCCGGCTCGCGGGTGGTGCTCACCCACGACGTCGCGCAGCGGGACAACCTCAGGGTCGGCCGGCACGACGGGATCCAGGCGGTGGTCGAGAAGCTCAAGGGGCATCCGCTGTTCGCCCACGTCACGCTCAACCGCTCGGAGCGCTCGCCGATCGCCGAGCTCGTCACCGAGATGCTCGAGGAAGGGCACCCGGGTGCCCAGCCGGGCGCGCTGCGTCGGATCCACGCCGCCTGAACGCCTGAACATCCCGGACGGCGCTGACGGGGACGCCGGGCGTGAGATGCTCGGGGCATGGCTCGTCGCACGCACCTGGCACTCCTGCCGCCTGTCGCTCTCGCATGCATGGTGATGGTCACCGCCTGTGGCGAGCAGACCCCGGGCGGGATGTCCGCCGATGCGCAGGGCTCCGAGCAGGCGGCGGAGCAGGCGACCGGGCAGGGGCAGGATTCCTCACCTGACGCTGCGCCGGACGCCGAGCAGGACGGGCCGGCGACGAGCGACGAGGTGCCGACCGGGGGTGACCCGGAGGACCCGATCGTCGTGAAGATCGGCGAGGACGAGTACCCCACCACCATGGGCATCTACCGTCACTACGACGCGGCCAAGGGCGGGCCCCTGGACCTGGTGGCCCCGGTGGCGCCGGCCGAGGAGATCGCCGACGGCAGGAAGCAGGATTTCCGGGACGGCGAGATCTACTGGCACCCGGACACCGGGGCGACCATCGTGCGCGGGCGGATCCTGGAGACCTACCACGAGAACGGGGGCCCCACCGGGCGTCTCGGGTGGCCGATCGGGGACGAGACGGAGGAGGACGGGATCATCTTCTCCGACTTCCAGCACGGCCAGATCCGGATTGAGGACGAGGCTGTCCGGGTCCTCGACCACGACGGATAGCCGGCGCCCCGGCCGGCCCGCCGTCAGCGCTCGCGGTCGAGCCCCGTCATGTCGAGGACGTCGAGACGACGGTCGAGTTCCTCCTCGCTCAGCGCGTCGGGAACGAACCCCAGCGCGATCACGGCCTCGCGGATCGTCATCCCCTCTGCCAGGGCGTGCTTGGCCACACGGGCGGCCTCCTCGTAGCCGATCGCCGAGTTGAGCGGCGTGACGATCGACGGCGAGGACTCGGCCAGCCGCCGCATCCGGTCGGCGTCGGGCGCGATCCCGTCGATGCACCGCTGCGCGAACAGCGTCGACGAGGTCGAGAGCAGTCGCGCGGACTCGAGCACATTGCGCGCCATCACGGGGATCGCGACGTTGAGCTCGAACGCGCCGGTGGCGCCGGCCCACGCGACCGCGGCATCGTTGCCCACCACCTGCGCGGCCACCTGGGAGACGGTCTCGCACAGGACCGGGTTGACCTTGCCGGGCATGATCGACGAGCCCGGCTGCAGGTCGGGCAGGTGGATCTCGGACAGTCCGGTCATGGGACCCGAGCCCATCCAGCGGATGTCGTTGGCGATCTTCGTCAGGGAGACGGCGACCGTCCGCATCGCCCCCGACAGCTCCACCAACCCGTCACGCGCGGCCTGCGCCTCGAACGGGTCCTCGGCCAGCCGGAGCTCTTCGAGCCCGGTGAGGGAGCGCAGTTCGTCGACCACGGCCGAGCCGAATCCGTCGGGGGCGTTGAGGCCGGTCCCGGCCGCCGTGCCCCCGATCGGGAGCTCGCCCACGCGGGGCAGGGTGTTGCACACGCGGTCGATGCCGGCGCGGAGCTGACGGGCGTAGCCGCCGAACTCCTGGCCCAGGGTCACGGGCACCGCGTCCATGAGGTGGGTCCGGCCGGGCTTGACCAGGTCACGCCACGCGGCGGCGCGGGATTCCAGCGAGGTGGCCAGCGTCTTGAGCGCGGGCACCAGGTCCGCGATCACGACCTCGGTGGCGGCCACGTGTGTGGCGGTGGGGAAGGTGTCGTTGGACGACTGCGACATGTTGACGTCGTCGTTCGGGTGGACGGTGACGCCCTCGGCGGCGCACAGCGAGGCGATGACCTCGTTGGTGTTCATGTTGGAGCTGGTGCCCGAACCGGTCTGGAACACGTCGACGGGGAAGTGGGCGTCCACCTCGCCGTCGGCGATCCTGCCCGCGGCGGCGACGATGGCCCCGGACTTGTCCCTGTCGAGCAGGCCCAGGTTCCCGTTGACCGTCGCGCACGCGGACTTGAGCAGCCCGAGGGCACGGATCTGGGCCCGCTCGAGGCCGCTGCCGGACACCGGGAAGTTCTCGACCGCGCGCTGTGTCTGCGCCCTCCAGAGCGCGTCTGTGGGCACCCGGACTTCGCCCATGGTGTCGTGTTCGATTCGGAACTCGCTCTGCTCACTGGACATACCCGCAAGCGTAGGCGGGCCCGCGGCGCCGCGCAGCAACACGGCACCGCGGGCCCGCCCGCGACCGGCCGGGGCCGGTGGGGGTCAGTCCCCCTGGCCGTAGTCGACGGCGGAGAACTCGCGCAGCTTCTCCATCTGGTGCCGCGCCTCGACGTGGCGGACGGTGCCGGACTTGGACCGCATGACCAGCGACCGGGTGACGGCGCCGTTGGCGCGGTAGCTCACCCCGCGCACCATGTCGCCGTTGGTGATGCCGGTGGCGGCGAAGAAGCTGTTGTCGCCCTTGACCAGGTCCGCCGTGCCCAGGAACGCGTCCACGTCGAGTCCGGCGTCGACGGCCTTCTGCCGCTCGGCGTCGGACTCCGGCCAGAGCTGGCCCTGGATCTCGCCGCCCATGCACTGCATGGCGCAGGCGGTGATGATGCCCTCCGGGGTGCCGCCGATGCCCATGAGCATGTCCACGGAGCTGTCGTCGCTGGCCGCGGCGACGGCCCCGGCAACGTCGCCGTCCATGATCAGACGCACCTTGGCGCCGGCGGCGCGGATCTCGGCGATGAGCTCGGCGTGCCGGGGGCGGTCGAGCACGCACACGCTCATGTCGCCGACGTCGATGTTCTTGGCCTCGGCCACGGACCGGATGTTCCACTCGGTGGACCTGCTCAGGTCGATCCGGCCGACAGCCTGGGGGCCGACCGCGATCTTGCGCATGTAGAACACGGCGGACGGGTCGAACATCGCCCCGCGTTCGGCGACCGCGATCACGGCGATCGAGTTGGGTCGTCCCTCGGCCATGAGACGCGTGCCGTCGATCGGGTCGACCGCCACGTCGACGGCGGGGCCCGAGCCGGTGCCCACCTTCTCGCCGTTGAAGAGCATGGGCGCCTCGTCCTTCTCACCCTCGCCGATCACCACCGTGCCGTCCATCTCCACCGTGCCGATGAGCGAACGCATGGCGTCGACCGCCGCGCCGTCGCCACCGATCTTGTCGCCACGTCCCACCCAGCGGCCGGCGGCGAGCGCGGCGGCCTCGGTGACTCGGACGAGCTCCATGGCGAGGTTTCGGTCGGGATGTTGGGCGTCGGACATGTGGTGTCGGGCTCCTCGTTCAGCTCCGCACAGCGCGATAGCGCGCGCGGTTCGGGTGGGGTGTGCACGTCATTCTTCCACGTCGGGGGTCTGGTCGTGGCCCGTGCGTCGGGCGCGCCGCGGGAGGGTGGGATACTCGCAGCCGTGGCCGAACCCAAACCGAGAATCCTGCAGGGCAACCGCGACATGTTCTGGTCGCTGGCGGTGCTCCTGGTGATCTGTGCCGCGTTCGCCGGGATCGCCGGGCAGTGCACGTTCAGCCCGTCCGGCCCCGAGCAGGGGCCGGTCCCGGACTTCGACGCCCGGGCATCCCTGGAGCAGGACGCGCGCAGCCTGCCGTTCCCCATCCGCTCGCCCGAGGTGCCCGAGGGCTGGACGTCCAACTCGGGCCGGGTGCAGGGGTTCGCGGACACCACGTCGAGCCACGTCGGGTGGGTGACCGGGGAGCGCAGCTACGTCGAACTGGTCCAGTCCGACGCTCCACTCGAGGCCTTCCGGAACCTCAACGGGGGGCCGCGGCCCGACAGGAGCATGATCCCCGTCCACGGGCAGGAGTGGACCGTCTTCGACGGCGACGACGTGCGGCCGGTGTGGGTGCTCGATCTGGGTGACGCCCGCGTGGCGGTCACCGGCTCGGCCGCGACTTCGGACTTCGAGTCGCTCGCGGTAGCGGCGCAGGGCGCCGAACCGCTAACCGCGCAGGGCTGACCCCCGCGCCCGGGTCAGCCCTCGTCCGTGTTCTCGTCCCCGCCGAGGGCCTTGTCGATGCGTGTGCGCGCGCCGTCGAGGTGCTCGGAGCACCGGGCGGCGAGCTCTTCGCCCCGCTCCCAGAGCGCGAGCGACGAGTCCAGGTCCTGCCCTCCGGCCTCGAGGATCCGGACCACCTCGATCAGCTCGTCGCGGGCCTGCTCGTAGCCGAGTTCGGCGACGGGGGTCTGCTCGTCGGACATCAGGACTGCTCCTCGGTGTGGGGATCGTCGGGATCGGTGGTCGGATCGGTGTCGCCGGCGGTGCGGCCCGCGGCCGGGGTGGTGCCGAGAACCGCGGCCGACAGCGCGCCGTCGGTCACCCGGATGCGCAGTTGCGACCCGGCCGGGGCGTGGTCGATCGACGACACCACGCGACCGTCGTGCTCGCCGGCCACGGACTGCACCACCGCGTAGCCGCGGGCGAGGGTCGCCGCGGGGCCGAGGGTGGTCAACCGCGCCGAGAGGTGCCCGAGCGAGGTGGTCTCGGTGACGACGACGAGGTTGATCTCCCGCCGCAGCGCCCGCACGGCCTGGTCCACGATCTCCGCTCGCGCCTCGACCAGCACGTGCGGATCCGCCATCACCGGTCGCGACCGGATCGCGGCCAGCTGGTGCTGTTCCCTGTCGACCCATCCGCGCAGCGCGCGGGCGGTGCGGGTGCGGGCCTCCGCGATCCGGCGGCGCTCCTCGGCGACGTCCGGGACCACGCGCTTGGCCGCATCGGTCGGCGTGGCGGCGCGCAGGTCGGCCACCAGGTCGGACAGCGGGGAGTCGGGTTCGTGGCCGATCGCGCTGACGACCGGGGTGCGGCAGCGTGAGACCGCGCGGATGAGGGCCTCGTCGGAGAACGGCAGCAGGTCCTCGACGGAGCCACCGCCGCGCGCGAGGATGATCACGTCGACAGCCGGGTCCGCCTCCAGCTCGGCGAGCGCGTCGAGCACCTGCGGCACAGCCGACGGGCCCTGGACGGCGGTGTTGCGGATCTCGAACCGCACGTCCGGCCACCGGCTGCGGGCCACCTCGACCACGTCCCGCTCGGCGGCGCTCGCCCGCCCGGTGATCAGCCCGACGCGCCCCGGGAGGAACGGCAGCGGGCGCTTGAGTCTGGGGTTGAACAGTCCCTCGGCGGTCAGGGCCTGCTTGAGGCGTTCGATCCGGGCGAGGAGTTCGCCGACCCCCACCGGGCGGATCTCGGTGACCTGGAGGGAGAACGAGCCCCGGCCCGTGTAGAAGCGGGGCGTGCCGCGGACCACCACGCGGCTGCCCTCGGTCACGGGGACGGGGGACTCGGAGACGAGCTTGGGCGGGCAGGTGAGCGTGAGGGAGTTGTCCACGGAGGGATCGCGCAGGGTGAGGAACGCGGTGCGCGTGCCCGGCCGCAGGCTCAACTGGGTGATCTGCCCCTCCACCCACACGGTGCCGAGGCGGTGGATCCAGCCGGCGATCTGGTCGGAGACGACGCGCACCGGCCACGGCTGCTCCGGGCTCGAGGGCGTCCGCGCGGCGCCCGTCGTCACGGGGTGCGCGGTCCGACGCGACCGGTCGGGACGTCGGGATCGTCGTCGGGGGCCCCCGGGCCGGTCGAGCCGTACACGACGTAGGACACGTCCGGGGACTCGCCCCCGTCGGTCTCGTCCTCGTCGAACGTCGCCCATTCCGGCTGGTCGGCCCGTGTCGGCACCACGGTCGCGATGACCTTGTCCCCCTTGACCGCGAGGTCCGTCAGCGTCTGGGTGGCGTGCAGGTAGGACTGCGCGAGGCCGCCCGCCAGGCGCACCGGGACCGCGGGCAGCAGGCCTACGGCCTCGACCGCGCGACCGGGCAGGGCCGCCGTGTACTCGGCGGCGGTGGCGGCGAGGCCGATCGAGGCGCGCGTGAGGAGGAAAGGACGGAGCATGGGAACCTTCCTGCCCGGGGTCGTGGAGGCGTCGTGGTCGAAACCCATTATGAACCGTACCCTGGGGCCATGACCGAGCAGACCGACATGATTGCCGAACCGGCCACCAAGCGGGTGCTTCTCGCGGAACCGCGCGGCTATTGCGCCGGAGTCGACCGCGCCGTTGAGACGGTGGAGAAAGCCCTGGAAAAGCATGGTGCGCCGCTGTACATGCGCAAGGAGATCGTCCACAACAAGTACGTGGTCGAGACCTTCACCGACAAGGGAGTGATCTTTGTCGACGAGGCCGACGAGGCCCCCCGCGGGGCCAACATGGTCTTCTCCGCCCACGGTGTCTCGCCGGCGGTCCGCGACAGTGCCCGCGACCTCCAGCTCAACACGTTCGACGCGACCTGCCCGCTGGTGACCAAGGTGCACACCGAGGTCAAGCGCTTCGCCAAGGAGGGCTACCAGATCCTCCTGGTGGGCCACGAGGGCCACGAGGAGGTCGAGGGCACGGCGGGGGAGGCCCCCGACGTGGTGACGTTGGTCGACGGCATCGATTCCGTGGACGAGCTCGACATCCCGGTGGATACGGAGAAGCTCATCTGGCTCTCCCAGACCACGCTGAGCGTGGACGAGACCATGCAGACGGTCCGCCGCCTCAAGGAGAAGTACCCCACGCTCATCGACCCGCCGTCCGATGACATCTGCTACGCCACCCAGAACCGCCAGAGCGCCGTCAAGGCCATGGCGCCACAGTGTGACCTGGTGATCGTGGTGGGGTCGGAGAACTCGTCCAACTCGGTCCGTCTGGTCGAGGTGGCGCTGCAGGCGGGCGCGTCGGCCGCGCACCTCGTGGACTACGCCAAGGATATCGACACCTCGTGGTTCGAGGGCGTCGACACGATCGGCGTGACGTCCGGCGCCTCGGTGCCGGAGATCCTCGTGCGCGGGGTCGTCGACCTGCTGGCCGAGCACGGCTACGGCGACGTCTCGTCTGTGCGCACGGCGGAGGAGACCATCACGTTCTCGCTGCCGCGCGAGCTCCGCACCAAGTCCTGACGCGCCCTGCCCGGCAGGCTCGAGCCGGGCCGGACACGCACGCCCCCATCCCGCACCGTTCCGGTGAGCGGGCTGGGGGCGTTGTCGTCGGTGACGCGGCGGCGTCAGCCGCGGGCGACACCCGGTGCGCGGCGGGAGCTGCGGGGCTCCAGCACGAACGCCCGGATGAGTGCGACGGCGACCACGACGATGGTCGTGGTGACCATCACCGGGAAGCGCGTGGCCAGGGGGAGGGCCACCGAGATGATCTGGGTGCGCGAGAACAACTCGGCTCCGCCGCCGACGTCGGCGATCACGTAGGCCAACGGCACCAGGATCGCCATGATGATCGGCGGCTGGATCCCGGCCACGAACACCGAATGGCGCGCCACTGCGAGCGCCGCGATCAGGCAGCCGAGGAAGAACGCCACGATGAAGCCGGCCCCGAGTCCTCCCGAGAGGGAGTCGATGGCCACGCCGGAGAGGGTGATCGCGACAGCGAGGAGCACCGCGGTCCACGCGGGGATCCCACGGATCGTCGAGACGACCGACCGCTCGTCCGCCGGGATTCTGCCGCTCCTTCGTGTACCCACGGCCACAGACTCTAACCGTCCATGCGGCGGGCGAGGAATCGGCCGAAGCGGCGCAGCGGGTGCGTCGCGTGAGCGTCGGGCTCGGACGGGCCGTCCTCCTCGCCACCGGGCTCGGGGTCGGAGGGCGCCTGAACTGCGCGCCCCGCGGTCGCCTCGGTCGCCACGGTGGTGGACTCGTCGTCGTCACCGACCCCGGCGAGCTGGGTGTCGCTGACCTCCCCGCCCGGCGCCGGCGTGGTCGCGCCGCTGACGGGAGGGTCGCCCGGCTTGGCGTCCATCAGCCCGGCCATGATGGCGTTGCTGCTCTTGCGCAGCGGCGCGAACCGGGAGCTGGACATCTCGCCGAGCCAGGCCGTGAGACGCCCCTCGTCGGTGGCGGAGGCGAGGTCGGAGGCCGTGACGTCGCCGGTGCGCAGATCGATCTGCTCGCCGATGTATCGCAGGATCACCGCCGCCACCGCGAGCACCGGGACCGCGAGGAGCGCGCCGATGATGTTGAACAGGGTGCCGCCGGCGGCCACGCCCAGTAGGACGACCACCGGGTGCAGGTTCATCGCCCGGGACTGCAGGAGGGGCTGGAGGATGTTGCTCTCGAGCTGCTGCACCGCGATGATCACGACCAGCACGATGATGGCCGTGGTCAGCCCGTTGGCCACGAGGGCGATGAGCACGGCCAGGGCCCCGGCGGTGATCGCACCGACGATCGGGATGAAGCCGGCGAGGAACGTGATCACCGCGAGCGCCCAGGCCAGCGGTACGCCGAGGATCACCAGGGCGAGACCGATGAAGAAGGCGTCGACAAACGACACGATCGCCTGCGTGCGGACGAAGCCGCCGAGCGTGTTCCAGCTGCGGGTGAGGACCTCCGTGAGATGCCGGCCCGCATTGCGGCCGGCGATCCGGCGCACGAACGGCAGAAACTTGGGGCCGTCCTTGATGAAGAAGAACGTGAGGACCAGGACCAGGACCAGCGTGACGACAAAGGAGCCGACCGCGCTCACGCCGGTGAACACCCCGGTGGCGATCTGGTCGCCCCGGTCCTGGAGGGTCGAACTGAGCTGGTTGAGCACGTTGTCGAGCTGCTCGTCGCGGATGTTGAGCGGCGGACCGCGCAGCCAGTCCTGGACCTTGCTGATCGCCTCCGAGGTCTGATCTGCCAGCTGCACGCTCTGTTCGACGATCGAGGGCGCGATGAGGGCGATGATGCCGGCCACCACGCCCAGCGAGCCGACGACCGAGACGAGCGCCGCGAGGGAGGCCGGGACCTTGTGCCGTGTCATCCAGCCGGTGGGGGGCCACAGCACGGTCGAGATGATCAGGGCCAGCAGGATCGGGAGGATGCCGACCCACAGGGCGCCACCGATCCGGGAGAGGAGCCATCCGGCGACGAGGATGATCGCCAGGCGCAGCGCCCAATCGGTGATCCACCGGCCACCGATCCCGAGAAGGACTGACCGGTCCACATAGGGTTCGTCGGTCTCCGTCGAGGTCTGGGGACGCGCGTCGTCGCTCATGTCGCCAATGATGACAGAGGTTCCCCGGTGGTGCGTTGTATCGCGGGCCGGTGGCCGGGGTGAGCGGGCGGTGTGGGATCCGTACACTGGCCGACCGTGAGCCTCACCCTCGGAATCGTCGGACTGCCCAACGTCGGCAAGTCGACCCTGTTCAATGCCCTGACGAACAACGACGCCCTCGCGGCGAACTATCCGTTCGCCACCATCGAGCCGAACGTCGGTGTAGTCGACCTCCCCGACCCGCGGCTGAGCCGACTCGCCGAGATCTTCGGCTCCGAGCGGATCCTGCCCGCCGCCGTGTCGTTCGTGGACATCGCCGGCATCGTCAAGGGTGCGAGCACCGGTGAGGGGATGGGCAACAAGTTCCTCGCCAACATCCGCGAGGCCGACGCCATCTGTCAGGTGGTGCGGGTGTTCGACGACCCGGACGTCATCCACGTCGACGGCAAGGTGGACCCGATGGCGGACATCGAGGTGATCGCCACCGAACTGATCCTCGCGGACCTGGAGACCGTCGAGAAGGCCGTCCCGCGGATGGAGAAGGACTCCCGCAAGGACAAGTCGCTGGTGCCGGTTCTCGATGAGATCCGCAAGGCGCAGGCGGTCCTGGAGGACGGGCGCACGCTGTTCCAGGCCCAGGACGAGATCGACCGCGGACTGATCCGTGACCTGCACCTGATGACCGCCAAGCCGTTCCTGTACGTGTTCAACGCCGACGAGGCCGTCCTCACCAGTGAGGAGCGCAAGGCCGAGCTCAGCGCCGCGGTGGCGCCCGCCGACGCCGTGTTCCTGGACGCCAAGGTGGAGGCCGAGCTCCAGGAGCTGGACGACGACGACGCGATGGAACTGCTCGAGTCCATCGGCCAGACCGAGCCCGGGCTGTCGGGGCTGGCCCGCGCCGGGTTCCACACCCTCGGACTGCAGACCTACCTCACCGCCGGGCCCAAGGAGGCCCGCGCCTGGACCATCCGCAAGGGCGACACCGCCCCCAAGGCCGCTGGCGTGATCCACACCGACTTCGAGAAGGGCTTCATCAAGGCCGAGATCGTGTCGTTCTCCGAGCTCGACGCCGCGGGCTCGATGGCCGCGGCCAAGGCCGCCGGCAAGGTGCGCATGGAGGGTAAGGACTACGTGATGGTCGACGGCGACGTGGTGGAGTTCCGGTTTAACGTCTAGCGTTAATGACGGTGTCCGTTATATACTGAACTCGTGATCAGATCGTTCGGCAGCAAGGACACCGAGCGCATCTGGCATGAGCAGT
>DHCFD07801__coassemble_1634_pt1 | contig 12401 bp, 10 predicted proteins | sample DHCFD07801__metabat2_high_PE_018 | metagenome-assembled genome bin DHCFD07801 | reverse complement strand
TCGCCGCGACCCTGCGACGCTGAGGTCTGTGGTGCCCTCGGCAGGATTCGAACCTGCGACACCGTCTTTAGGAGAGACGTGCTCTATCCCCTGAGCTACGAGGGCGGGAACCGGGGAGAGTCTAACTGATGAGCGATCACGACGACCCGACGCTTTCCGCACAGGCCCGCGAGCTGTACCGGGTGATCGCCCCGGCGGCGGGACGTGCGCGCCGAGTTCACCGGCGCGGCCGCACCGGTGCGGCCGATCGCCTGGCTGCGCCTCACGGGGAGGCCCTCGGCCGCGACTTGGAGCCGGCGGCCCGGGGCCGGTAGTCTTGACCGCTGGCGTCCGTGCCGTCCTGATCGTGGGGCGGCGGACCGCCTCCGCGGGTCACCACCGGCCGCCGCGGAGGGGGTGGGCGTCCGGCCGGCCGGCAGCCTACGAGACATACAGAGGTATCGCCTGTGTCCACGTACACCCCCAAGCCCGGGGACGTGACGCGCGCCTGGTACGTCGTCGACGCCACCGATGTGGTGCTCGGTCGACTCGCAGTCCAGGTCGCCAACATCCTCCGCGGCAAGCACAAGCCGCAATTCGCCCCCCACGCCGACACCGGCGACTTCGTCATCGTGATCAACGCCGACAAGGTCTCGATCTCGTCGACCAAGCGTGAGCGTGTCCGGCATTACCGCCACTCCGGCTTCCCGGGCGGGCTCAAGTCCCGCTCCCTGGGCGAGGCCATGGAGTCCCGGCCCGAGCGCGTGGTCGAGAAGGCGGTCCGCGGCATGCTCCCGAGCAACAAGCTCGGCCGTGCCGTCGCCTCGAAACTGAAGGTGTACGCGGGCTCCGAGCACCCGCACGCCGCCCAGCAGCCCGTGCCCTACGAGATCAAGCAGGTGGCCCAGTGACCGACGAGAACATCACCCCCGAGTCCGAGGTCGCCGACGAGACCGTCGCGGACCTGGCGGCCGAGGTCGCAGAGGACTACAGCGAGGCCGACTACACGCTCGGCGACGTCGAGTACGCCGGCGAGGTCGACACGCAGGTCGATCCGGCCGTCGTGTCCGGTCCGGCGCAGGCTGTCGGCCGTCGCAAGGAAGCCGTGGCGCGGGTCCGGCTGGTGCCGGGCTCCGGACAGTTCACGCTGAACGGCCGGACCCTGGAGGAGTACTTCCCCAACAAGGTCCACCAGCAGCTCGTCAAGTCGCCGCTGGTGGCCGTCGAGCGCGAGGAGCAGTTCGACATCGTCTCGCTGCTGCACGGTGGCGGCCCCTCGGGACAGGCCGGCGCGCTGCGCCTGGCCATCGCCCGGGCGCTCACGTCGTACTCGCCGGACGACCGCCCGACGCTCAAGAAGGCCGGCTACCTCACCCGGGACGCCCGCGCCGTCGAGCGCAAGAAGGCCGGTCTCAAGAAGGCCCGTAAGGCCCCGCAGTACTCGAAGCGCTGATCGACGCTCTCCGATCCGCCAGAGCAGGTGTCCGCAGGAGCGGGCACCTGCTCTGGCGCATTTCGCCACCCGTGGCCGGGCGGGGATATCCTGGGCCGGTTGCCCGTGCGTCGTCGTGACCGGCGGACGCACACCCACATTCCTCGGAGGAACTCGCACCATGGCCCGACTGTTCGGCACCGACGGGGTCCGCGGACTCGCCAACCAGACACTCACCGCGGACCTGGCCCTGCGACTCGGAGCCGCTGCGGCGTCCGTGCTCGGGTCGGGGCCCGCGCCGTCCGGGGCGGCGACCGGATCGTCGCGCCCCGTCGCCGTCGTCGGTCGGGACCCCCGCGCGTCGGGGGAGATGCTGGAGTCCGCGCTCGCGGCGGGCCTGTCCAGTCAGGGCGTCGACGTCCTGCTCGTGGGTGAGCTGCCCACCCCGGCCGTCGCGCACCTGACCGCGCAGCACGGTGCCGCACTCGGCGCGGTCATCTCGGCCTCCCACAACGCGATGCCGGACAACGGGATCAAGTTCTTCACCGCCGGTGGGCACAAGCTCGGCGACCACCAGGAGGACCGCATCGAGGAGTCGCTCGGCGACGGCGCGGTCACGGGCCCCACCGGGGCGGGGATCGGCCGGATCACCCACGCGACCCGCGAGGAGGGGCTCGGCGGCTACGTCGCGCACCTCCTGGGCGCGACCCCGGGCCGACTCGACGGGCTGACCGTGGTGGTCGACTGCGCCAACGGTGCCGCGAGCGAGGCGGGACCGCGCGCCTACCGCGAGGCGGGGGCGACCGTCATCGAGATCCACTCCGACCCCGACGGGTACAACATCAACGACGCGTGCGGATCGACCCATCTCGACGGCGTCCGCGCCGCGGTCGTGGAGCACGGCGCGGATCTGGGACTCGCCCACGACGGCGACGCGGACCGCTGCCTCGCCGTGGACGCCTCGGGCGCGGTCGTGGACGGGGACCAGATCATGGCGATCCTGGCACTGGCCATGCGGGACGCGGGTGAGCTCGCGGGGGACACGCTGGTCGCCACCGTCATGAGCAATCTCGGCCTCAAGCTCGCCATGCAGGCGGAGGGCATCGAGATCACAGAGACCAGGGTGGGCGACCGCTATGTGCTCGAGCGGCTGCGCGAGGGCGGCTTCAGCCTCGGCGGCGAGCAGTCCGGACATCTGGTGCTCCCGGCGCACGCCACCACCGGCGACGGCGTCCTCACCGGTCTGCGCATCATGGCGCGGATGGCCGCGACCCGCAGGAGTCTGACGGAGCTCGCCGAGGTGATGACGGTGCTGCCGCAGGTCCTCGTCAACGTCCCGGTGGCGGACAAGACGACGGTCGCCGACGCGGTCTCCGTCACCGATGCCGTGACCCGGGAGGAGTCCCTGCTCGGCTCGCGTGGGCGGGTGCTGTTGCGTCCCTCCGGCACCGAGCAGTTGGTCCGGGTCATGGTCGAGGCGCCGGACGCGGATCTCGCCCGCGAGGTGGCAGACCGCCTCGCCGCGGTCGTCGCCGCGGTGTGACCCCCGGCGGCGTCAGCCGCCCGTGACGGACTTGAGGACCTTGAGCAGCGGCGGCGCGCCGGGGAGCAGGTCGTCCTCGGCCTCCGCCATCATCTCGTCGGTGACGGTGCCGGCGTTCTTGATCTCGGCCTCGGGATCCGCGAACGCCGCGTAGGTGTCGTCCTCGGCGAGCGTGGCGAGGAGGTACCCGGCCAGCAGCGGCCGGACCGTGCGCTGGGTCCGTCGGTCGGGATCGGCCAGGCCGACGCCCTTGACCAGCGGGGTGCGCTCGACCAGGCCCGTCTCGATGGCCTTGTCGAGCCGGCGGTGCACGAGCGGGCCGCGCCACGCCAGGTGCAGGTCGCGGGCGTCGGATGCGTGGGCACCGCCGGAGGCCGAGAGGAGCAGCGCGTGCGAGTCGCAGTTCACGGCCCGGTCGGCGGCCGAGGGGATCGTCTCGGTGGGGAACAGCATGGCCACCGCGTCGATGTCCGTGCGCTGCGTGGCCAGTAGCGCCGCGACACCGCCGCCGAGGCCGTGCCCGGCCAGGCCGATCTGGCGGGGATCGGCACGGACGCGGCCCCGGCCGAGCGTCGCGGTCACGACGTCCTCGATCGCCGCCGAGAGGTGGTCCGCGTAGTGCTGGTGGTGCGGGCGGCCGCGCCGGTCGGTCGCGGGCACCACCACGACGAAGCCCCATGACGCGAGGTGCTTGGCGGTGTCGACGTAGTCTTTGGGGCCCTTGGTCCAGTCGTGGGCGAACGCGACCAGGGGGGCGGGCGATTCCGCGTCGCGGGGGACGAACACCGCCCCGGGCGTCCCGGTGAATCCGAGGTCGCCCGTGTCGACCCCGTGGGGTCCACGACGGCTCAGGGTATCGAGCAGTTCCTTGGTCTTGATGGCCACGGGTGCCACAGTATCGCCTCCGCCACCCTCGTGGTGCGGGGGCGGCGGCTCGGCGTGGCTACACTGGCGCGCATGTGCGGAATCGTCGGATATGTCGGGCATCGTGCCGCCCTCCCCGTGGTCGTGGAGGCGCTACGGCGGATGGAGTATCGCGGGTACGACTCGTCGGGAGTGGCCGTCCTCGACGGCGCGGGTTCCTCGCGGGTGGAGAAGCGCGAGGGCGGGCTCGGCAACCTCGAATCCGCCCTCGACGCGGCCGGGGCGGACGCGTTCGCGGGCACGACCGGGATCGGCCACACGCGGTGGGCGACGCACGGTCGCCCGGTCGACCGCAACGCCCACCCGCACGTGTCGGGCAAGGTGGCGGTGGTCCACAACGGGATCATCGAGAACTTCAGCCAGTTGCGGGCGGAGCTCGAGTCCGCGGGGGTCGAGCTGTCGTCGGACACCGACTCGGAGGTGGCCGCGCACCTGCTCGCCCGCGAGATGGACTCCGGGCGGCACGCCGGGGACCTGGTGGCCTCCTGCCGGGCGGTCCTGGCCCGCCTCGAGGGCGCGTTCACCCTCGTGTTCAGCCACGCCGACCACCCGGACACGCTGGTCGCCGCCCGTCGGTCGACCCCGCTCGTGCTGGGCGTGGGGGACGGCGAGATGTTCCTCGGCTCGGATGTCGCCGCGTTCATCGAGCACACGCGCGATGCGGTGGAGCTCGGCCAGGACACCGTGGTGGTGCTCCGCGCCGACGGGTACGAGATCACGGACTTCGCGGGGGAGCCGGCCAAGAGCCGCCCGTTCCACATCGACTGGGACCTGGCCGCCGCCGAGAAGGGCGGCTACGACTACTTCATGCTCAAGGAGATCGCGGAGCAGCCCCGCGCGGTCGCCGACACCCTGCTCGGGCACTTCGAGAACGGGCGCATCGTGCTCGACGAGCAGCGGCTGAGCGACCAGGAGCTCCGGGACATCGACAAGGTGTTCATCGTGGCGTGCGGTAGCGCCTACCACTCCGGGATGGTCGCCAAATACGCCATCGAGCACTGGACCCGGCTGCCCTGCGAGGTCGAGATCGCCTCGGAGTTCCGGTACCGGGACCCGGTCCTGGACCGCTCCACCCTCGTCGTGGCCATCTCGCAGTCCGGTGAGACCGCGGACACGCTCGAGGCGGTGCGCCACGCCAAGTCGCAGAAGGCCCGCGTCCTGGCGGTGTGCAACACCAACGGGTCGCAGATCCCGCGCGAGTCGGACGCCGTGCTCTACACGCACGCCGGCCCCGAGATCGGGGTGGCCTCCACCAAGGCGTACCTGGCGCAGATCACCGCCAACTACCTGGTCGGACTGGCGTTGGCGCAGGCCCGGGGCACCAAGTTCCCCGACGAGGTGGCCGCGGAGTTCCGCCAGCTCGAGCAGATGCCCCCGCTGATCCAGGAGGTCGTGGACGCCCTGGACCCGGTGCGTCAGATCGCCCGGGAGCTGGCTGGCTCGAAGTCGGTGCTGTTCCTGGGGCGTCACGTCGGGTACCCCACCGCGTTGGAGGGCGCGCTCAAGCTCAAGGAGCTCGCCTACATGCACGCCGAGGGGTTCCCGGCGGGCGAGCTCAAGCACGGCCCGATCGCGCTGATCGAGGACGGGCTCCCGGTCTTCGTGGTGATGCCCCCCATCGAGGGGCGCGGCGTGCTGCACTCCAAGCTGGTGAGCAACATCCAGGAGATCAAGGCCCGCGGCGCGCGGACCATCGTCATCGCCGAGGAGGGCGACGAGGTGGTGCGCCCGCTGTCGGACTACTTCATCCCGGTCCCCGCGTCCACCACGCTGCTCCAGCCGCTGCTCGCCACGATCCCGTACCAGGCGTTCGCCGCGGAGGTGGCGGCCGCGCGCGGGTACGACGTGGACAAGCCGCGGAACCTGGCCAAGTCCGTCACGGTCGAATAAGGGCCGTGGAGCGAGACGGGGGACGACGACGATGAGGCACGCACACCCCGTCGAGGTGGTCCGCGCCGCGGAGCGTCCGCTCATCGAGGCGGCGCGGGCGGTCGGGGACCCGGACGCGGTGATGCGCCGTGCCGCGGCCGGGCTCGCGCACCACACGGCCGCGCTCGTGCGCGAGCGGGCCGGCGGGCTGTACGGCCGGTCCGTGTTGCTGGTCGTGGGGCCGGGGGACAACGGCGGCGACGCCCTCTACGCGGGTGCGGCGCTGCGCGGGCGCGGGTGCCGGGTGGACGCGGTGCTGCTCGACTCCTCGCGGGCGCACGCGCGGGGGCTGGCGGCGCTGCGTCGCGCGGGCGGCCGGACCGTGACCGCACGGGCCGCCGTGGCCGGGGCGCGGCCGGACGTCGCCGTGGACGGGGTGGTCGGACTGGGCGGCTCCGGCGCACTCCGCGAACCCGCGGCCGGGCTCGTGGCCGCCCTGACCGGGGCGGGGGTGCCGTGGGTGGCGGTCGACCTGCCCAGCGGCGTCGACGCCGACACGGGCACCGCACACCGTGAGCACGTGCGCGCCGACGTGACCGTCACCTTCGGCGTCGCCCGCCGTGCGCACCTGCTCGCCTCCCAGGTCTGCGGCCGGGTCGAGGTGGTGGACATCGGCCTGGACGCCCCCGCGCCGGGCCCGGACTCGGTGTCGGCCCCGGGCCTAGAGGAGGTGGGGCGGTCGTGGCCGGTCCCCGGGCCGGGCGACGACAAGTACACGCAGGGCGTGGTCGCCGTCCGCGCGGGTTCCGAACGGTATCCCGGCGCGGCCGTCCTGACCGTGTCCGCTGCGGTGGCGGCGACCTCGGGCATGGTCCGCTACGTCGGGTCGGGGTCCGGGGCCGTCCTGTCCGCCAGGCCCGAGGTGGTGTGCCACACCTCGGTCGCCGAGGCGGGGCGGGCGCAGGCGTGGGTCGTGGGACCGGGCGGCGGGACCGATGCCGCGGCGGTGGCCGAGATCCGGGACGTCCTGGCCACGAGGCGGCCGACGGTGCTCGACGCCGACGCCCTGACCTGTGTCGCCGAGCACCCGGTGCTCCTGCGCGACGTCACGGGCCCGGTCCTGCTCACCCCGCACGGCGGGGAATTCGACCGACTCACCGGTGGCTGGGACCGGGACGACCGGGCCGGCGCGCTGCGTCGGTACGTCGCCGGCCTCCGTGACCGCGGCGTGGACGCGACGGTCCTGCTCAAGGGTCGGGTGACGCTCGTCGACGACGGCGAGTCCACATGGGCCGTCGACGCGGGGTCCTCGTGGGCGGCCACTGCGGGCTCGGGCGACGCCCTCTCCGGGGTGGCGGGCGCGCTGCTCGCGCACGGGGCCGGGCACGGCACCCCGACGGCCTGGTCGGCGGTCTCGGCGGCCGTCGCGCACGGGGAGGCCGCCCGGTCCGCGGCACTGCGGGCGGGTGGCGCGGGCGCACCGATCGGTGCCTCCGACCTGATCGCCGCCCTCCCCGGGGCGATCTCAGCGTTACGCGCGACCGTCTGACCGGGGCTCACGGACGCCGGCGACCGGCATCGTCCGTGCCTCGCCCGGTGTGCCCGGATCGCTACGGGCGGCGCCGTTTGGCATCATGGACAGAATGCGCCCTATTGTCCCCCCGGCGTTGTGTCGTGCGGAGATCGACCTGGATGCCGTCGAGCACAACGCGCGGGTCCTGACCCGGTCGGCGGCCGGCGCGCGGGTGATGGCCGTGGTCAAGGCCGACGGCTACGGTCACGGAGCCGTCCCCGTCTCCCTCGCCGCGCTCCGGGGCGGGGCCACCGCGCTCGGGGTGACGACCGTCGAGGAGGCGCTGGCCCTGCGCACGGCCGGGATCGACGTCGAGATCCTGGCGTGGATGTTCTCGACCGCCGACGACGTCCGGGCGGCGCTCGGGGCGGACATCGACCTGGCCGTCCCGAGCGCCAGGCACCTCGACCCGGTCCTCGAGGCCGCGCGCCGCACCGGCCGTCGGGCGCGGATCACGCCCAAGATCGACACGGGGCTCGCCCGTTCCGGCATCACCCTGGAGGACTGGCCCGGCGTCCTGGACCGGCTCGTCTCCGCATCGGAGGAGGGGGTGGTCGAGGTCACCGGTCTGATGGCCCACTTCGCGCATGCGGACGACCCCGGCCACCCGACGATCGACGAGCAGGTGCAGCGGCTGCACGAGTGCGTCGCCGAGGCCCGCGGCCGTGGCCTGGCCTGCCCGGTCAACCACCACGCCAACTCCGCCGCGACCCTGACCCGCCCGCACGACGGCTTCGAGATGGTCCGTCCGGGGATCGCGCTCTACGGGCTCAACCCGATCGAGGGCCATGACGCGGACCTGATCCCGGCCATGACCTTCTCCGCGGAGATCCTCATGGTCAAGCGGATCGCGGCCGGTCAGGGAGTCAGCTACGGGCACACCTGGCACGCGCCGCGCGACACCACCGTCGCTCTGGTGGCCGCGGGGTACGCCGACGGCGTGTGGCGCCTGCTCTCCGGCCGGCTCGACGTCGCGATCGCCGGGCGGCGCTACCCGAACGTCGGGCGGGTCTGTATGGACCAGTTCGTCGTCGACCTGGGCCCGGACCCGGACGAGACGATCCGGGCCGGGGACACGGCCGTGCTCTTCGGCACCGGAGCCGACGGCGGTCCCACGGCCGCCGAGTGGGCCCGGACGCTGGGGACAATCCACTACGAGGTCGTCACGGCCGTCCGGGGACGCACGTCCCGGCAGCACGTCCTCTCAGGACGCCAGGAGGATTCGCGATGAGTGCCGACAGCGACAGGACCGGACGGCGCTGGGGGCTCCCGGAGCTGCGGTGGCCCCGTCGGCCGCGGAGGTCCCCGGCCGGGGACCCGGTGGAGGTCCCCGCCCACGACGTCGCCGGTGGCGGCCCGGAGGACGCGGAGGCGGTCGCCGAGCGCATCCGCACCCCGGGCGGGATCGCGGCGGGGCTCGGGGCCCTCGGCGCCGCGAGCATCGGCTCCGTCGGCACCCTCCTGCCGAGCCGCCGGGCGAGCGACCCCTGGCTCGGGGAGGACATGTGGGAGCTCGGCGTCGACCGGGGCTCGATGGTCGTCGCCTCGGACGGCGTCCCGCTGGCCGTGCGCGAGAAGGGCCCGACCGACGCGCCGATGACCGTCGTGTTCGCGCACGGCTACACGCTGTCGATGGCCTCCTGGCACTTCCAGTGCCGGCACCTCGCGGACAGGTTCGGCTCGAAGATCCGGATGGTCTTCTACGACCAGCGTGGACACGCGCTGAGCGGCAAGAGTTCCAGGGAGAACTCGACAATCGACCAGCTCGCCCGCGACCTGGATTCCGTCATCTCGGCGACGGCGCCGACCGGCCCGGTCGTCGTGATCGGCCACTCCATGGGCGGCATGACCGCCATGGGGTACGTGGCACGCCGGGCCGAGACCGTCCGCGACCGTGTCGTCGGGGTGGGGCTGGTGTCGACGGCCAAATCCGAGCTCACGGTGGCGGGCATCGGGGCCGTCCTCGACAGTCGCGCCGTGGCGTCGTTCGCGGGGCTCACCAGCCGCTCGCCCGGGGTGGTGACCAGCGGCCGCAAGGCGTTCGGGGCCCTGATCTCCCCCTTCATCTACGGCGGCTCCTTCGGTGACCCGGCCAGGGCCAGCCCGACCGTCGCCCGGTTCGTCGACCGCCTCATCGCCTCGACGGACGTCCTCACGCTGGCCAACTTCTCCGAGGCGCTCCAGCACCACGACGAGTCGGACGCGATGCCGATCCTGCGCGACGTGCGCACCACCATCCTGTGCGGCGACCGCGACCTGCTGACCCCGCTCGACCGGTCGGTCGACATCGCCGAGGAGCTGCCCGACGCGGAGTTCGTCGTCGTGCCGGGGGCGGGCCACATGGTCATGCTCGAGGAGCCCGCCCGCGTCTCGGAGGTGCTCGGCGATCTGATCGCCGACGGGATCGTCGAATGGCGGGACCGCACGAGGGGATCGGACCGGGGCCGGGCGGGCCGCAGCGCCGCGTCATGACGCTCCCGGTCCCGGGGGAGCGGACGCTGCCCACCCTCGCCGACACGCACGCTCTGGGCGCCGAGCTCGCCGGCCTGCTCCGTGCCGGCGACGTGGTGGTGCTCGACGGCGCCCTCGGCGCCGGCAAGACCGCCCTGACCACCGGGATCGCGGCCGGCCTCGGCGTGCGTGGGCGGGTCACGTCCCCGACCTTCGTCATCGCCCGCCGCCACCCGCCGGCCGGCGGCGACGGGCCGGGGCTGGTCCACGTCGACGCCTACCGACTCCTCGGGGGACAGGAGCCGGACGGGCCGGGGCCCTCGACCGCGGACCTGGCGGACCAGCTCGAGTCCCTCGACCTGGACAGCGCGCTGGACCGCGACGTGGTGGCGGTCGAGTGGGGGGCCGGGTTCGTCGACTCGCTCGTCACCAGCCCGCTCGTGGTCCGGCTCCGCCGAGGCGAGGACACCGAGGTGCGGTCGGCGGCCTGGTCCTGGGCAGGGGCGGGGCCGCGCCCCCCGGTACCCTGACCGACGTGCTGATCCTCGCGCTCGACACCTCCACCCCCTCCGTCACGGCGGGGGTGTGCCGGCTCGAGTCGGGTGCCCACGGCCCCTCGGTCACGACGCTGGCCACGCGGGTGACCGTCGACGGCCGCGCCCACGCCGAACTGCTCACCCCGCACGCGGTGGACTGCCTCGCCGACGCCGGACTCGCCGCCGCGGATCTCGACGCGGTGACGGTGGGGGCCGGGCCGGGACCGTTCACCGGACTGCGGGTGGGGATGGCCGCCGCCGCGGCGTTCGCCGACGCCCTCGGGATACCGGCGTACGGGGTGTGCTCGCTCGACGCCCTCGCCGCGCGGGTGCGGGCCGAGGGGGCGACCGGACACCTCGTCGTCGTCACCGACGCGCGGCGCCGCGAGGCCTACCACGCCCGGTACGCCCCGGACGGCTCGCGCACGTCCGGCCCCACGGTGGGGCCCGCCGCGGAGATCGCCGTGGACGGTGTCGGCCACGTGGCCGGGGACCCCGCACGCCTCGACGAGCTGGACCCGGCGGCGCCGGCACGGTTCGGTGAGGCGACCGCGCCCGACCCCGCCGGGCTCGTCACGGTGGCGGCCGACGACCTCCTCGCTGGGGGCGCCCCGGCGCCGCTGGAACCGTGGTACCTGCGCCGGCCCGACGCCGTGCCGCCCCGGCGCGCGCAGCGGTCTGCCGCACTGCGAGGGTCCGGGCGCGACGAGGTGGTCTACGGTCCGCTCGTACCCGACGACGCGATGCGGTGCGCGGAGCTCGAACGCGTGCTGTTCGCCGACGACGGCCCGTGGCCCGCGCCGGCGTTCCTGTCCGAGATCGGCTCCCGCCACACCACCTGCCTCGCCGCCCGGGCCGGCGGGGAGCTGGTCGGGTACGCGGTCCTCGCCGCGCTGGGCCCGGCAGGGGACCGCGAGTTCGAGGTCCACACGATCGCCGTCGACCCGGCCGCGCAGGGGCGCGGGATCGGACGGGGGTTGTTGGCCAGGCTCCTCGCGGTGGCCGACGCCGAGGGGGCGCCCGTGGTGCTGGACGTCCGGACGGACAACGGCCCCGCCGTGGGCCTGTATACGGCACACGGGTTCGAGGTGGTGGGGCTGCGGCCCCGCTACTACCGTCCGAGCATGGCCGACGCCCATCTCATGGTGCGGCCGGCCCGCGACGCGTCCCGGCCCGGGGCCGGGGGATAGGAGAGCGGCGCGTGAGGACCGTGATGGGGATCGAGAGTTCCTGCGACGAGACGGGGGTCGCCGTGGCCCGTGTCGACGACGACGGGCGCGCCGAACTCCTCTCCGACGTGGTGGCCTCGTCGATGTCCGAGCACGCACGCTTCGGCGGGGTGGTCCCGGAGATCGCCTCCCGCGCGCACCTGGAGGCCCTCGGTCCCACGGTGCGGGCCGCGCTCGCCGAGGCCGGGGTCGATCGCCCGGACGCCGTCGCCGCGACCATCGGCCCCGGGCTGTCCGGCGCGCTGCTCGTGGGCTCGTCCGCGGCCAAGGCGTACTCGGCCGCGTGGGGGGTCCCGTTCTACGCCGTGAACCACCTGGTGGGGCACGTGGCCGTCGCGCAGTTCGACGGTGGGCCGCTACCCGAGTGCGTGGCGCTGCTGGTCTCCGGCGGACACACGCAGCTCCTGCACGTGCGGTCCCTGACCGAGCCGGTCGCCGAACTGGGGTCGACGGTCGACGACGCCGCCGGAGAGGCCTATGACAAGGTCGCGCGGCTTCTCGGCCTCGGCTACCCGGGCGGGCCCGTCGTCGACCGGGTGGCCGCGGGGGGCGACCGCACCGCGATCGGGTTCCCCCGCGGGATGACGGGACCGCGCGACGCGCGCCACGACTTCTCCTTCTCCGGGCTCAAGACGGCGGTGGCGCGACGGATCGAGGCCGCCGAACGCGACGGGGACACGCTCGACGTGGCCGATGTCGCGGCGTCGTTCCAGGAGGCGGTGGCCGACGTGCTCACCATGAAGGCGGTGCGGGCGTGCACCGACCTCGGGGTCGACACGCTGCTTATCGGGGGCGGGGTGGCGGCCAACTCCCGGCTGCGCGAGCTGGCGGCCGAGCGGTGCGCCGACGCCGGGATCACGCTCCG
>DHCFD07801__coassemble_1600_pt1 | contig 13007 bp, 10 predicted proteins | sample DHCFD07801__metabat2_high_PE_018 | metagenome-assembled genome bin DHCFD07801 | reverse complement strand
ACGCCCACTTGCGGTCGTCCAGCCACTCGACGTAGTCGGAGGGGCCGATGTGGACGTTGCGGTCGTGGACCTTGCCCTTGAGGGAGCCCTCGAGGTTGGAGGTGACGGCCTGGGTCTTGGAGACCTTCTTGGACTCCAGGCGGTCACGCTCGAGCATGTTCTTGAAGTCCATGTTGCCGCCGACGTTGAGCTGGTACGTGCGGTCCAGGGCGACGCCGCGGTCCTCGAACAGCTTGGCCATCACGCGGTGCGTTATGGTCGCGCCGACCTGGCTCTTGATGTCGTCACCGACGATCGGGACGCCGGCGGCGCGGAACTTCTCGGCCCACTCGGGGTCGGAGGCGATGAACACGGGCAGGGCGTTGACAAAGGCCACGCCGGCGTCGATGCAGCACTGCGCGTAGAACTTGTCGGCCTCCTCCGAGCCCACTGGCAGGTAGGACACCACCACGTCGACCTCGGCGTCGCGCAGGGTCTGCACCACGTCGACGGGCTGGGAGTCGGACTCTTCGATGGTCTCGCGGTAGTACTTGCCCAGGCCGTCGAGGGTGGGGCCGCGCTGGACGGTCACGCCGGTCGGCGGGACGTCACACAGGGAGATGGTGTTGTTCTCCGAGGCCTTCAGGGCGTCGGCCAGGTCCATGCCCACCTTCTTGCCGTCGACGTCGAAGGCGGTGACGAACTCGACGTCCCGGACGTGGTAATCGCCGAACTTGACGTGCATGAGCCCGGGCACGGTCTGGTCGATCGCGGCGTCGGAGTAGTACTGGACGCCCTGGACGAGCGACGACGCACAGTTGCCGACGCCGACGATCGCGACGCGCACCTTCTTGTCAGTCATGGTGGGGTTCTCCTTGTGGTGGGTTCTCGGTGTGGATGAGCTCGTTGATCCACTGCAACTCGCGCTCGCTGGTCTCGAGCCCGAGCCGGGTGAGTTGGCGGGCGTAGCGCAGTTCGGTGGGGCCGGTGCGGCCGGCGGCGTCGCGCTGGCCCTCGCGCCGCTCCTCGAGGACGCGGCGGCGCCCCTCGAGGAGGCGGACCCGGGCCGGCCCGGGGGTGCGGTCGAAGAAGGCCAGGTGCACGCCGAAGCCGTCGTCACCGAACGAGGCGGTGCCGGGCTCGGCGAGCATCGTGGCCAGGGAGTCCTTGCCGCGCGAGGTGATGCGGTACGTCTTGCGTCCGCGGCGGGCGGTGGCGGGGGGCCGTGTGGCGGTCTCCGCGGAGGCGTCCTCGACGATGTGTCCCTGCTGCTTGAGACGGCGCAGCGTGGGATACAGGGAGCCGAACGACACGGTGCGCACCGTGCCGAACATCTCGGAGAGTCGTTTGCGCAGTTCATAGCCGTGCATGGGCCGCTCGTCGAGCAGTCCGAGGATCGCCAGGTCGAGCACCACACCTCCCTTCTCCCGGTGTCTGCGCGGTGTCGTGCCGCGCGCGGATCGCGACGACAGCTGATGATACACCCGCTGATGTATCGGCCCGATATACCGGCATGCGACATCGTCTCGACGTGTCGGGGAGGCTGCCGGCCGCACGAGTGCGGCCGCTCCGGCACCCGGACCACGGAAGGGTCGTAGTCTGGCGATGTGGACCAGGCCGACTCCCGATCCCTGCCCTCCGGCCGGCCGCCCGGCCCGCAGGACCCCACCGGCCGTGACGCGCTCCGACGTCGACGGGTGGTGGACTTCGCGCTGCGTCGACGCGACGTCCTGGCGCAGTTGCGGGAGGGTCGACTGTCACTGCGCGAGGTGTGCGACGCCGACGTCTACCTCCTGCGTGCGGCGGGCTTCCACGGCGTGCCCACGGAGACCGCGTGCCCGGTGTGTCGCAAGGAGAACCTCGCCGAGGTGTCGTGGATCTTCGGGGACGACCTCGGCTCCGCCTCGGGATCGGCCCGCGGGGCGGACGAGATCCAACAACTGGCGCTCGCGCACGATGCCTTCACCGTCCACGTGGTGGAGGTGTGCCGGAGCTGCTCGTGGAATTTCCTGGTCGAGTCCTATGAGGTGGGCCTGCCCGAGGGGACGGGACGCCGGACGAGACGGGCCGCACGCGCACTGCGGCACCGGGGATGACGGGTTCCGCGCGGCGGGCGAGGATGCCCCGATGCGGGCGCGGGTTCCTCAATCGGGGCCGTTGTCGTACACAATGGTCGCCAGAGCACCGCCTCCGGGGCACTCCCGGATCGGTCGGACGCGCTCCCAGGAGGGTATGAGCATGACGAACGGCGAGAGCACGCGCCGGACGGACCGCGAGGAGCGGGACGATCCGTCGGAGGGGCGTGGCTGGTTCCGGCGACATCCGGCGTGGACGATCCTGATCCTCCTCGTCGTCGTCTTCCTGGTGATCCCCCTGGCGGCCGCGGCGGTGCTGTACAGCCGGACCGACATCCCCAGCCCGGACTCCGTGTCGAGCAACCAGATCTCCGAGGTCTATCAGAGCGACGGCGAGACGCTGATCGGGCGGATCGTCCCGCCGGAGGGCAACCGCTCGCTGGTGGAGCTCGACGCGGTGCCGATGCACGTGCGCAACGCGGTGATCGCCGCCGAGGACCGCAGCTTCTACACCAACGAGGGCTTCGATCCCACGGGCATCGGACGCGCCGTGATCGGCCAGATCACCGGGGAGGACTCTGCGGGCGGCGGGTCGACCATCACGCAGCAGTACGTCAAGAACACCCTGGTCGGCGACGAGGTCTCGTACGAGCGCAAGGCCAAGGAGATCGTCATCGCGGCCAAGATGACCAACGAGTGGTCCAAGGACCAGATCCTCGAGGCCTACCTCAACACCATCTACTTCGGCCGCGGCGCGTACGGGATCGCCGCGGCGGCGACCGCGTACTTCAACAAGCCGCTCGAGGACCTCACCGTCGAGGAGGGTGCCCTCCTGGCGGGCGTCATCCAGTCCCCGACGGCGCTGGACCCGCTCAACAACCCGGAGGCCTCCGAGGGCCGTTGGAACTACGTCATGGACGGGCTCCGGGACATGGGCGCGATCGACGCCCAGCACCGCGGCGCCGCCGTCTTCCCGCAGGTCGTGGAGGATCCCCAGGCGGTCGAGCAGAACGTCGGCGACCCGAGCAACGGGCCGATCCGCCGGCAGGTGCTGGCCGAGCTCACGCGGTCGGGGATCGACGAGCAGATGCTCAACACCCGCGGGCTCAAGATCACCACGACGATCGACCCCGCCACGCAGGACGCGGTGGTGCAGTCGGCGCGCAACAACATGCAGGGCGAGCGCGAGATCAATCGGACCGCGGTGGTGTCGGTCAACCCCAGGACCGGGGGCGTGATCGGCTATTACGGCGGCGACGAGGCCGAGGGCTGGGACTACGCCAACGCGCCGCTGCAGACCGGCTCCACGTTCAAGATCTTCGGTGTGGCCGCCGCCCTGGACCAGGGGATCGGGCTCGGCACCCAGGTCTCCTCCTCGCCCGTGACCACCGGCGACATCACCGTCACCAACGTCGACGGCGAGAGCTGCGGGACCTGTTCGATCTCGCAGGCGCTCAAGATGTCCCTCAACACGTCCTTCATCCGCATCCAGCGGCTGCTGGACGACGGCGCGAACGACGTCCGCGACATGGCCCACCGGGTGGGCGTTCCCGAGGAGATCCCGGGGCTGCCCTGGGAGACCCTCACCGAGCAGGGCGAGGACCCGTACGAGGGTCTGATCCTGGGCCAGTACCCGATCCGGGTGCGCGACATGGCCACCGGGCTGGCCACCTTCGCCGCCGAGGGCACCCACCGGCCGACGCACTTCATCGAGCGCGTCGAGACCGCCGAGGGCGAGGTGCTGCTCGACAACTCCACCACGGACGGCGAGCAGGTGATCGACGAGGACGTGGCCAACAACCTCACGTCCGCGATGATGCCGATCGCCGGGTACTCCAACGGGCACTCCCTGGCCGGCGGGCGGCCCTCGGCGGCCAAATCCGGTACCACCCAGCTCGGCGACAGCGGATACAACAAGGACGCGTGGTTCGTGGGCTACACGCCGTCCAACGCGACCGCGGTGTGGGTGGGTACGGACACCAACGACCCGCTGCTCAACGCGTGGGGCGGCACCATGTACGGCTCGACGTTGCCCGCGGACATCTGGAAGTCGGCGATGGACGGTGCGCTCGCCGGGACCGAATGGGAGAGCTTCCCGTCCCCCGGCTACATCGGGGGGCAGGCCGGCGCGTCCCAGAGCGGGTCGTCCTCCTCCTCCGGGACCGGCGGCGGCAACTCCTACCAGACCCCCACCGCGGCCCCGCAGCAGACGTCCGTGCAGCAGCAGCCCGAGTCGCCCCAGCAGCCCCAGGCCCCGCAGCAGCCGCCGCCGCTGACGGTCGAGGTCCCGGGCCTGCCCGAGATCGTCATCCCCGGCGCCGGAGGCCAGCCGGAGCCCGGGCCCGCCCCGGAGCCGGTCCCCGGTGGGGGCGGCGGTGCCGGCGCCGGAGACGGTGGAGGCGCCGATGGCGGCGGTGGCGCCGGCGGCGGTGGGTGAGCCCCGGGCCCGCCCGGCGCGATGACTAGGGTGTGACCGTGCAGAGCAACGGCCACCTCTCCCCGCTGCCGCTCGATCCCGACCCGCGGTCCCTCGAGCCGCACGAGCGTATCCGCCCTGGCCAGGGCGTCGGCGCTACCGCGGTCGGGGCGTGGGGCGGGCCGGTCGGCGAGCACGCCGTGGTGGGCCGGCAGCGGTTCTGGACCCCGCTGCGGGTGGTCATGCTCTTCACTGTCCTGTTCCTGGCGTTCGGCTTCTTCTCCAAGGCGGCGTGCCTGGAGACGAGCAACCCGACGGACGGATCGCAGCCGGGACTGCAGTGGGACGGCAGGCAGTACTACAAGGCCTGTTACGCCGATCCGCTCCCGCTGTACAGCACGGAGGGGCTGGCGGACGGGGCGCTGCCGTACAAGTACATGTGGGTCACGGACTCCGGCGAGGTCCGCTACATGGAGTACCCGGTCGTCTCCGGGCTGTTCCAGTACGTCACCGCGCAGGGGGCGCAGGCCTGGGACGCGGTGGCCCCGGGTGGGCCGATCGAGGTGGTCAAGTACTTCGTCCTCGGCGTGGTGATCCTGGCGTTCTTCTGGATGATCGCGGTCTGGGCGACCTATCACTCGGCCGGCCGCCGTCCGTGGGACACGCTCCTCATGGCGGCGAGTCCGCTGATCATCTTCCAGGCGTTCACCAACTACGACCTGATGGCGGTGGCGTTCGCCTCGGTCGCACTGCTGCTGTGGGCCCGCAACCGCCCGGTGTGGGCGGGGGTGGTGCTGGGCGTGGGCGTGGCGGCCAAGCTCTACCCGTTGTTCCTGTTCGGCGCGCTGCTCGTGGTGGCGATCCGACGACGAAGATTCGTGGCGCTGGGCAAGGCCGCGGCGGCCGCCGTCGGGGCCTGGCTGGCGATCAACCTGCCGATCATGCTGCCGTTCCCCGAGGGGTGGAAGGAGTTCTTCCGGCTCAACTCGGACCGTCCCGCGAACCCGGAGAGCATCTACGCCGTCATCGGGACCCTCACCGGCTGGGAGGGCTTCGACGCCGGCCGCGCGGCCGGCGAGGCCCCCGCCACCCTCAACGCGGTCTCGCTGGCGCTGTTCGCGCTCGGCTGCGCCGGCGTGCTGGCGATCGGCCTCACCGCCGCCCGGACGCCCCGGATCGCCCAGCTGGCGTTCCTCATCGTCGCGCTCTTCCTTCTCACCAACAAGGTGTGGAGCCCCCAGTACTCACTGTGGCTGGTGCCGCTCGCCGTGCTCGCGGTGCCGCGCGTCCGGCTCCTGGTGCCGTGGATGGCGTTCGACGCACTGCTCTGGGTGGCGCACATGGCCTACTTCCGCGGCGCCGCGGATCAGGGGATCGGGCCGGAGACGTTCCATCCGCTGGTCCTGGTGCGGGACCTGCTGGTGGTGGCCATCTGCGTGGTGGTGGTCATGGAGATCTATCGCCCGCACCGCGACCTGGTGCGACGGACACACGAGGGCACTCCGGAGGGGCCGGACCCCCTGGCCGGGCCCCTCGCGAGGCATGAGGAGACGAGTAGTTGAGCAACGAGGCGATGATCGGGATGTTCCTGTGCATCCTGGTGGGGTTCGTGTGCATGATCGCCGCCGCGGGCGGGTACCGGGCGGGGTGGCGGCAGCCCGTGTGGATCGCGTGGACAGTCGGGGCGTTCCTCTTCCTCACCGTGGTGCCGGTGTTCCTCGCGTTGACCATCGGGCTCTCCCCGCCCGCCTGAACGGGCGAGATTACCGTCGGCGTCCCCGGGCGGGGTAACCTTACGGGGTTGCTGACGCAACGACCCTCCTGCCACGGAGACACCGTGGCCGATATCTGTAGTCCACAGGAGGTGATGAGGTCCCGTGCGTCAATACGAAGTAATGGTCATCCTCGATCCCGGTCTCGACGAGCGCACCGTGGCGCCGTCGCTGGACACGTTCCTCAACGTGATCCGGCAAGAGGGCGGTTCGGTCGACAAGGTCGACGTCTGGGGCAAGCGCAGCTTCGCCTACGAGATCAACAAGCAGACCCAGGGCATCTACGCCGTCATCCAGCTCCAGTCGGAGCCGGACGCGGTCAAGGAGCTCGATCGTCAGCTGGGTCTGAACGACAACGTCATCCGCACCAAGGTGCTCCGCGCCGACAAGTGACCCGGGCTGTCTGACCGTCCCAGTACGCTGGGAGCAGTCAGGCGATCGGATCGTCACCACTTCACTGCACTCACACGGAGGACAAGCGCATGGCACAGGGCGACACACCCATCACCGTGGTCGGGAACATGGTCGCGGACCCCGAGCTCCGGTTCACGCCGTCGGGTGCCGCGGTCTCCAATTTCCGCATCGCCTCCACGCCGCGCCGGTTCGACTCGCAGTCCAACCAGTGGGTGGACGGCGAGGCGTTGTTCCTCACCTGCAACGTCTGGCGGCAGGCCGCCGAGAACGTGGCGGAGTCCCTCCAGAAGGGCATGCGGGTGATCGTCAACGGTCGGCTCCGCCAGCGCTCGTTCGAGACCCGTGAGGGCGAGCAGCGCACGGTGTACGAGATCGAGGTCGACGAGGTCGGCCCGGCGCTCAAGTTCGCCACGGCACGGGTCACCCGCGCCAGCCGCGACGGTGGTGGCGGCGGCGGATTCGGTGGCGGCCAGCAGGGCGGCGGCGGTTTCCAGTCAGGCGGCGGTCAGCCGCAGGGTGGATTCGGTGGCGGTCAGGGCCGTGGTCAGCAGAACGACGACCCGTGGGGCAGCGCCCCGCAGGCCGGCGGTTCCGGTGGCTTCGGTGGCAGCGACGAGCCCCCCTTCTAGAGGGTTCGTCCCCGGGGCCCCACAGGCCCCTCGGGGCGCGTGCCGCGTCCCACTCCATCAGCATGAGACATGACCTCGCGAGAGCCCGGCCCCGGTCGGCTCGTCGGAGGAAAGAAAGGTAGACGGATCATGAAGCTGGTCCTCACCGCCGACGTCGACAAGCTCGGTGCCCCGGGCGACATCGTCGAGGTCAAGGGCGGATACGGTCGTAATTTCCTGCTCCCGCACGGGATGGCCATCGTGGCCACCCCGGGCGCCGAGCGTCAGGTCGAGTCCATCAAGCGGGCCCAAGAGGCCCGTGAGGTGCGCGACTCGGATCACGCGAACGAGCTCAAGCAGAAGCTCGAGTCGCTCACCGACGTCAAGGTCGCGGTCAAGACCTCCGACACCGGGAAGCTCTTCGGCTCGGTCACCGCCGGCCACGTCGCCTCGGCGGTCCGGACCGCCGGCGGCCCGACGCTCGACAAGCGCAGCATCCAGATGCCCAAGGAGCACGTCAAGTCGACCGGCGCGTTCAGCGTCGTCGTCGATCTGGGCCACGACACCACCGCCACTGTGGCGGTCGAGGTCGTCCCCGCCTGACAGTCCGCACGGCGAGGCCGCGGGCCCCGGTCACCACCCAGAACGCGGTGGTGAGCGGGGCCCGCGGCCTCTCTATGTGATCCGTATCGGACAGCTGACCAGGGGTGTGGATCCCCTGTGGATAACTTGCTGGTACGGCCCACAGATGTGGTATGCGAGATCGGTGGAGTTCACTTCCCGTTATCCATTGCGCGTCACTCGCCACCGTGGTATCGGTGTGTATCCACCGGCGACGGGAGCTGCGACGATGCCTGTGACCAGCGGATTTGGAAAATATGTGCGGGCTTATCCACCGGTATTCCACAGTGTTACGCCCATCGTCCCTGCGTAACGATCCTCCATCCACAGATGTCCACAGGCGGCTACTCGCGAATGTGGATAACCCTGTGGATAACTAGGCGTTCGGTGGGTCGGGCGTGTCGCGTCGGTGACCTACAGTGGAGACGTCGCGTGCGTGGCCCGAGGGCTGGCGGGTGGCGCCGATGAGGTCGAACGGAGAGGAGCGGTCATGACGCAGGGGGGATTCGACGGTCCCGGCGAGATGCCGCCACCGCCGGACGAGGGCGGCGCCGAGTTCGGTCGTACCCCGCCGCAGGACCTCACCGCGGAGCAGTCTGTCCTGGGCGGCATGCTCCTGAGCAAGGACGCCATCGCGGACGTGGTGGAGGAGATCCAGCCCGGGGACTTCTACAAGCCGGCGCACCAGGCCATCTACGACGTCGTCCTGGACCTGTACGCGCGGGGAGAGCCCGCGGACGCCGTCACGGTGGCCGCCGAGCTCGACCGCCGCGGCGACCTCCGGCGTGCGGGCGGCGCGCCGTACCTCCACACGCTCATCTCCACGGTGCCCACGGCGGCCAACGCCGGCTACTACGCGGAGATCGTGGCGGAGAAGTCGGTGCTGCGCCGCCTGGTGGACGCCGGGACGCGGATCGTGCAGTTCGGCTACTCCGGCTCCGAGGGCGCCGACGTGGCCGAGGTGGTGGACCGGGCGCAGGCCGAGATCTTCGAGGTGACCGAGAGGCGTACCACCGAGGACTTTGTGATCATCGAGGAGCTCCTGCAGCCCACGATGGACGAGATCGACGCCATCCACACCGCGGGCGGACTGAGCCAGGGGGTGCCCACCGGCTTCGCTGATCTCGACGCGGTGACCAACGGCCTTCACGGCGGCCAGATGATCATCATCGCCGCCCGGCCCGGTGTGGGTAAGGCCCTCGCACTGGACACCGTGCTGCCTACCCCGGAAGGGGAGACCACCATGGGCGACGTGGCCGTGGGGGACCGCGTGCTGGCCTCCGACGGGCAGCCCACGGAGGTCGTGGCCGTCACGGAGGTGTGGCATGACCGCCCGTGCTTCACGCTGCGGTTCAACGACGGCACCGAGATGATCGCGGACGCCGAGCACGAGTGGCGCATCGAGTTGGGCGGCACCCACCAGGTGGTCACCACCAAGTCCCTCGAGACCCTGATGCTGGTGGCCGAGTCCGGGATACTGGTCCCCGAGGACGCCGCCTCCGGCCGGCCCGACCGGCTCATCATCGACGTCCGGGGCGCCGAGAGCGTGCCCGTCCGGTGTATCGAGGTGGCGGCGAAGAACCACCTGTACCTGGCCGGGCCCACCGCGATTCCCACGCACAACTCGACCATCGGCCTGGACATCATGCGCTCGTGCTCCGTCAAGAACGGCCTGTCCTCGGTCGTGTTCTCCCTGGAGATGAGCAAGACCGAGATCGTCATGCGACTGATGAGCGCGGAGGCCCGCGTGAAGCTGTCGGACATGAAGTCGGGAAAGATGAGCGACGAGGACTGGACCCGGATGGCCCGACGGATGGGCGAGATCTCCGAGGCGCCGTTGTTCATCGACGACTCGCCCAACCTCACCATGATGGAGATCCGCGCCAAGGCCCGCCGGCTCAAGCAGAAGCACGACCTGCAGCTGATCGTGGTGGACTACCTGCAGCTGATGTCGAGCGGCAAGAAGGTCGAATCCCGCCAGCAGGAGGTCTCCGAGTTCTCCCGCCAGCTCAAGCTGCTGGCCAAAGAGCTCGACGTGCCCCTGATCGCCATCTCGCAGCTCAACCGTGGGCCCGAACAGCGCACCGACAAGCGCCCCCAGGTCTCCGACCTCCGTGAGTCCGGCTCGCTGGAGCAGGACGCCGACATCGTCATGCTGCTGCACCGCCCCGACGCCACCGAGCGCGACGACCCCCGCGCCGGCGAGGCCGACGTGATCCTGGGCAAGCACCGTGGCGGTCCCACCTCGACCATTACCGTGGCGCACCAGCTCCACTACTCGCGGTTCGTGGATATGGCGAGGGGGCTGTAGTTGCCGCGCAAGGCGAAAGTTGGGATTCTGGGTCGAAATCTTGGGATTCTGGGATTTTGAGCCAATTTTAATGGGATTGGTTGGGACTGCTGAGAATTGCCTGAAAGTGCAAGATTCTGCCTTCTAGTGCGGTAGGCGGCTGGGCCCGGCTCCTTGCGGGGCAGGACATCGTGGAGCCAAACGATGCTAGGCGCATTCGTGGCGCAGGATCTGGGATGCCGACCAACGGGGTTGTTGGCCCTCTAGACCCCAGCGGCGCCTGTTTCGCAAGAGGTGAAACACACCCTGCGACACAGCGGGAATTGTGACTAGCAACTTCGTTTGGCGGGATTTCGCAGATTCGTTTGGCGGTGTCAGGCGATGCCGATGACGAGGGTGGATCGGGCGGCCTCGACGACGCCGGGATCGCGAGTTCGGTCAGCGTCGCGCCGATGAATAAATGCTCGGTACTTGGTCATTAATCGTTCGGGTCATCGATTGTTCGATGAGCTCGCGAACTGGGTGCGCCTGTCAAGATTTCTGTGTATGCGGGCGGTCAGAGGTAGGGGTTGATGCGGTCGGGGTAGGCGGCAGCGAGCTGGGCGAGGGCTTGCTTCCAGTTGGTGGTGACTTGGCCTTCGACGAGGCGGCCTGAGGCCCGTCGTTGCCCGGCGGGCTTGCCCTTTTCGGCGGCGCGTTCACGGGCCCTTCGGTCTTCGATGTTGCAGATCGCCAGCCACAGCAGCTTGACGGCCGATTCGGTGTTCGGGAAGTGGCCGCGGTTCTTGGTGACCTTGCGCAGCTGGAAGTTCAGCGACTCGATCGAGTTCGTCGTGTAGATGACCCGCCGGAGCATGGGCGGGAACTGCAGGAACGGGATGAATCGCTCCCACGCCGCGGTCCAGGTCGCCACGGTCTGCGGGTACTTGGCGCCCCAGGCCGAGGACTCGAACTCGGCCAGCGCCGCCAGCGCGGTCTCCTCGTTCGGGGCGGTGTAGATCTTCTTCAGCTCGGCGGCGACCTTCTTGCGGTCTGAGTAGGACACGAACCGCATCGAAGCCCGGATCAGGTGCACCACGCAGGTCTGGACCAGCGAGTCGGGCCAGGTCGCCTCGATCGCCTCCGGCAATCCTTGCAGGCCGTCGCAGCACACGATGAGCACGTCACGAACGCCGCGATTGGCCAGGTCAGCGCACACGTGGGCCCAGAAGGAGGCGCCCTCGGTGTCCTGAACCCAGATCCCCAGCACGTGCTTGACGCCCTCGAGGTCGACGCCGACGGCAATGTAGGCCGAGCGGCCCACGACCCGGTGGTCCTGGCGGACCTTGATGCGGATCGCGTCGAGGTAGAGATAGAACTCCTCCAGCGGCCGGTTCTGCCACTGCAGCACCGCATCAGCCACGGCGTCGGTGATCGCCGAGATCGTGCCCGCCGAGAGCTCCACGCCAATCGTCGTGGCCAGGTGGTGCTCGATCTCGCGCACGGTCATTCCGCCGGCGTAGAGGCTGATAATCATGTCGTCCAGCCCGTCCAGGCGGCGTTGGCCCTTGCGGATCAATCTCGGGGTGAACGTCCCGGCGCGGTCCCGGGGGACGTCGACGGTGAACGACCCGACCTCGGACTCGATGGTCTTCGAGGTCGTGCCATTGCGGGCGTTCGGGCGCTTGGCCGGTGCCGGCTCGCCCTTCTCGTAGCCCAGATGGCCGGTCAGCTCAGCCTGCAGACCCCGCTCGAGGGTGGTCTTGAGCAATGCGGGCAACAGCCCATCCGAACCGGTGATCTCGACCTCGCCGGCGTCGATCTTGGCGAACAACTCGTCCAAAGCTCCGCTGGCCTGGAGCTGAGCTACGAGCTCATTGCCCGTCTTCGATGAAGCGCCCTTCTCATCGGTCATCGTCATTGTTTCCTGCGTGTCCTTTCAAGCACGGCTTACACAGAAAATTAAACACGCCCAACTGGGTGGTGGCGCGATCGAGACTCAGTAGGCGCCGCTGGCCATGCAGAGAAATCTCCGACGAAATTCGCCTATTGCATAGGAAAAGCAAGACGTTAAGCCCGGGATCCCAAGTTAAGAAGGCGCGACTGACCGACCAGTCCGGTGCCAGTCCCGGCTTGACCGACCGCCTTCACTACCGGCACGGGGTGCACGCCGTCGACTTACCGAATCCCGTCTATGGGCACGGGCTCCGCGTTCGGGTCAATGACTGGCATGCCATTTCGGAAGGGAACGGCGTGCTCGATTGACTCCTTCATCAGGTCAACGGCGTTTCGGTCGGCGCTGATCTCCTGACGCCCATCGGGTGAGGTCCGCCCATTCGTGCGTGGCTCCTCTGCGATGGCGACAGACATTGGCAGAATTCCGGAGTCTGGCAGAACAGACAGGAGATCGCTTTCTCTTGAAGAAATAGTGGAGAGCACATATGTCTCGCCAGGACTAACCGGAACCTCCGGGAGTCCAGAGGTCGGGTTAGAGACGAGGATCATAGGAGGAAACATCACTTCGACGTTGTCGGGGACTTCGCCTTTAAACCGCTCGACCACCTTGACGGTGGCGCGGCCTTCGGGCTGGACCATCTCGACAAACTCATCACTGTCTTCAACCGGGATCCTCGCCCTAAATGTTTCGCTTTCTTCCAGTCGAACCGAAATGACTTCTGCCACAAATACCTGGTCGGCAGCACCGGCTACCATTTGTGGGTTTGATGTATCCCACGCCATCAGTGGGCGGCCTGGGCTCCAATTCTTCCATTCACTCATACGCTCCTCCGAAACAGATGTCACTCGCGGAAGCTGACGAATCGGGAAGACCGACACCGACTGTAGAAGTTCCGG
>DHCFD07801__coassemble_1565_pt1 | contig 13470 bp, 13 predicted proteins | sample DHCFD07801__metabat2_high_PE_018 | metagenome-assembled genome bin DHCFD07801 | reverse complement strand
CGGCCGCCGACGGGGTGCTCGGCGTTGGCCGCGGGGGCGACCAGCCCGGACAGTCCCGCGAACGTCCCCGCGCAGACTGCGGCGGTGGCCATACGGAACCCGAGCCCGCGACGGGTGTCGTGGGAAACTTGGTGCGTGGTGCTGGTGTGCATGACGTCCTCCTGGACACCGTCCGATCGGGGCCGGACGGATACTCGTGGAATTGGTCGGTGCACCGGTGCGGTCAGCAGAGCGTGTGATGTGCTCCGTGACTACAAGGACTATCGACGAGGGTGTGATGCGCGTTACCCCCTATGCTCCCGAAAGGTGGTGGGCGAGTGGGGATCTGCTCACCTGCCCGCCGAGAGTGAGCCCTCCGCCTGCCCTCCGCCTCCCCGCCGGCGGGCGCTCTCGGGCGGTCCGACGCACCCCGCCCGGGCCGGCACCCCATAATCGAGGCACCGCCCCGGCAACGCGCCGGCGGGCGATCAGGAGGCATGACAGATGGACGTCCCCGAGAAGCTGGTCCCGCTGTACATCCGCGCGACGCGCCGGAACCGGCCGTACGCCAGCGAGGCGGGAGCGCGCGAGCATCTCGACGAGCGCACGCGGCACCCGGAGCCCTTCGGCCCGCCGCGGAAGATCGGTGGCGACGTCGAGGTCGGCATGACCGTCCGAGACGGCTGGCCCGTGTACACGATCACCCCGTCTGGGGCCAGCTCTGTGGGGAGCGTGGTCTACGTCCACGGGGGCGGCTGGGTCAACGAGATCGTCCGCCAGCACTGGCAGCTGATCGGCCAGATCGCCAAAGAGGCGCAGACGACCGTGGTGGTGCCGATCTACCCGCTCATCCCGTCCGGCACCGCCGAGGCCGTCGTCGCCGGGGTCGTCGAGCTCGTCCGACAGTGCCGGGAGCAGTACGGCGACACCCGGCTGGCCGGCGACTCCGCGGGCGGCCAGATCGCCCTGTCCGCCGCACTGGAGCTGCGCGACCGGCACGATATCGCCCTCAGCCGCACGGTCCTCATCTCCCCGGCGCTCGACCTCACCTGGGCCAACCCGCGGATCCCGGAGGTCCAGCCCGACGACCCGTGGCTGGCCGTGCCGGGAGGGCGCTACTTCTCCGAGACCTGGCGCGCAGCCCTCGACGTCGCCGACCAGCGGGTGAGCCCCCTGTTCGCCGAGTTCGCCGGGCTCGGCCCCGTCACCCTGTTCAGCGGCACCCACGACATCCTCAACCCCGACGCCCATCTCCTTGCCGCGGCGCTCGAGGCCGCCGGCGTGGACGTCGATTTCCATGAGGGCCCCGGGCTCCTGCACGTCTATCCGCTGCTGCCCACCGCGAGCGGCCGCCGGGCGCGCGCCACCATCACCTCGCAGTTGGCGGCCCGGGCCTAGACCATGTCGCCATCCGACTCCGTGGCGACGACGCCCCTCGGCCGCTGGGCGGAGCGACACGGCACGATCATCAGCGCCGTTGTCGCGGTACTGCTGTTCCTCTACGACGCGATGAACCTGACCGGCCAGTACGCCACGCTCGGTGCCCTGTCCCTCCCGCTGCTCGTCGTGGCCCTGGTGCTGTCGGCGGGGATGTGTGCGGTCTACGTCTTCCGATTCCGGGCGCCGAGGGCGGCCCCCGCCCTCCTCGTGGTCGCGGCGTGGGGGTACGTCCTGCTCGGCGTGGGGCTGTCCCCGGCGCCGGTCGTCCTGCTCGGGCTGGCTCTGTACTTTGTGGGTGCTCGGTTCGAGTGGCCGGTCGTCGCTGCCGCCGCCGTACTGGTGGGCGGCTGGGTGGTGGTGGCCGCGCGGCCGCAGCTCGACCTGGGATACCTGCGCATCGGCGAGGTGGGTGTGCTCGTGCTGGCGGGATTCTTTGTGGCGACCGTCGGGCTGCTCGCGCAGTCCCGGCGCCGGCACCTCGTCGCGCTCGAGGACAGGGCTGCGCAACTGGCCCGGGAGCGCGACGCCCGGGCGACGATCGCCGCGGCCGAGGAGCGGTCGCGGATCGCGCGGGAGATCCACGACATCGTCTCGCACAGCGTCGGCACGATGGTGGTCATGGCCGACGGCGCGGTCCAGACGATCCGCACCGACCCGGGCCGGGCGGGCACGGCGATGGAACGGGTCCGGGACACCGGCCGCGGCGCGATGACGGAGATGCGGCGGATGCTCGACGTGCTCCGTGACGGCGACACCGCGCCGCGTGCGCCGCAACCCGGGCTCGTGGACCTCGAGCAGCTGCTCGACGACACCCGCGCGACCGGCCTGCGCGTCGACCTCACCGTCACGGGCGCTCCCGTCACCCTGCCGGCCGGGCCGGACCTGGCCGCCTACAGGCTCGTGCAGGAGGCGCTGACCAATGCGCGCAAGCACGGCGGGCCGCTGCTGAGCGTGGTCTCCGTGACACTGGGATACCGGGACGCGGAGATCGATCTGCGGATCGTCGACGACGGGGCCGATGCGGCGCCACCCGCGTCTGCCGGCCACGGACTGGTCGGGATGCGCGAGCGGGTCGCCGCCTACGGCGGTTCCGTCGAGGCCGGCCCGCGGGCCGGTGGCGGGTTCGACGTGCACGCCGTGCTGCCGACCGGAGGAGAGTCATGACGGGCCACGAGCGCGAGGCACCGCCGATCCGCGTGGTGCTGGTCGACGACCAGGAGATGTACCGGGCGGGGTTCCGGATGCTGCTGGAGTCCCGCCCCGGGATCGAGGTGGTCGGGGACGCCGACGACGGGGACACCGCCCTCGACCTCCTGGGCACCCTCGACGCCGACGTCGTGCTCATGGACGTGCGGATGCCCCGGATGGACGGCGTCGAGGCCGCCCGCCGCATCAGCGAGGCGGGCGGCCCCCGCGTTCTCGTCCTGACGACCTTCGACCTCGACGAGTACGCCTACGACGCGATCCGGGCCGGTGCGTCGGGATTCCTGCTCAAGGACTCCCCACTCGAGGAGCTCCTCGCTGCGATCCGGCACGTCCACCGCGGCGACGCGGTGGTCGCCCCGAGCACCACCCGCCGGCTCCTCGACCGGTTCGCCGCCGAGCGCCCCGATGACGTGCGGGTGGCGCGGCGGGACGAGGAGTCGCTGAGTGCGCTCACCGACCGGGAGCGGGAAGTGCTGCAGCTGATCGCGGCCGGCCTGTCCAACGGTGAGATCGCCGGTCGGCTGGTGATCGCCGAGAGCACGGTGCGCGTGCACGTGGGCCGCGTGCTGACCAAGCTCGGGTTGCGCGACCGGGTGCAGGCGGTCGTGATGGCCTACCGGGTGGGGCTGGCGCGGCCCGGCGGGTAAGCAGCGCGCGCACCGCGGCGGCGACGAGTACACGAAATGTGTAGGACAAGATAGTCCTCCGGGCAGACGACGCGGGGCCGCGGCCCGGCGAGGGTGGACGGCATGACTCACGTCGTCGCCACCGAGAACCTCACCAAGACCTACGGAAGCCGCACCGTCGTCGACGGACTCGACCTGCGCATCCCCGAGGGCTGCGTCTACGGGTTCCTCGGGCCCAACGGGTCGGGCAAGTCCACGACCATGAAGATGCTGCTCTCGCTGATCCGGCCCAGCGCGGGCGAGGCCCGTGTGCTTGGCCGGCCGATGACGCGCTCCACCCGCCGCGAGTTGTTGGGGGAGATCGGCTCGCTCATCGAGACGCCGCCCGGCTACACACACCTCACCGGCGCGGAGAACATGCGCATCGTGCAGCGCCTGCTCGACCTGGACGATCAGCACATCGACGCCGCGGTGCGCACGGTGAGAATGCACGATCAGATGGACAAGAAGGTGCGAGAGTTCTCGCTGGGGATGAAGCAGCGACTGGGGATCGCGATGGCGCTGGCCCGCCGGCCGAAGCTGCTGATCCTGGACGAACCGACCAACGGGCTGGACCCCGCGGGCATCGAGGAGATCCGCGAGCTCCTGCGGCAGCTCGCCGAGGGCGGGGTCACAGTGATGGTGTCCTCGCACCTGCTCGGCGAGATCGACAAGACCGCCACCGTCCTGGGCATCCTCAGCCAGGGGAGGTTGATCTTCCAGGGCACGCGCCGGGACCTGTTCTCGGCTGCGACGCCGGATCTGCTCATCGACGCCTCCGACCCACGGCGGGCGCAGGCAGCCCTCGCGGCAGCCCACGGTGCGCAGCGCCCTGGCGACGGCGGCGCGCGCCTCGAGAACGGCACGGTGCGGCTTCCCGGCGTCGAGAGTGACGACGAGGTGGCAGGCATCGTCAGAAGTCTTGTCGGTGACGAGATCGGCGTGCACGGGGTCCGGCGCGACGAGCAGACGTTGGAGAGTGTGTTCATGCACCTGACCGCGGGAGGTGCGCTGTGACCGGTCGTGCGCTGATCGCCGAGTTCGCCAAGATGCGCCATCTGCAGATGTGGTTGCTGGCCGCCGCCCTCGCCGTCGTCGTCGCCGGCGCCGGACTCGGCGCGGGGACCGCCACCCCCGACTTCGACGGTGTCTCCGACTCGTCGTGGGACACGCTGCTGCTGGGCCTCGGTTCCGGTTTCACGCTGGCGGCCCCGCTCCTGATCGCCCTGATCGCCAGCCGCCTCGTCGACGCCGAACACCGGGGCGGCGGCTGGCTCATGTCGGCGACGGCGGGCGTGGCGCCCGGACAGCTCTGCCGGGTGAAGCTGCTCGCACTGGGGTTCCTCGTCGCCGGGGCGACGGTCCTGACCAGCGCCGCGTTCACGGCCGTCGGGTTCGCCGTGGGGATCGAGGCCGCCTGGCCCGCGGGGCGGTGGATCGGGCTGACGCTGTGCGTACTCGCGGTCAACCTCGTCCTCCTCGCGCTGCACGTCGTGCTCGCGGCGCGGGTCGAGAACCAGCTCGTGGGGATGGGCGTCGGCCTGCTCGGCACCGTCCTCGCCCTGTTCAGCTCCGCGGTACCGGCGCCGATCGCGGCACTGACGCCGTGGGGCCACTACTCGCTGGCCGCCGCGTCCGAGTACGTCGACGGCCAGCTCGTGGCCCGCTCGCCCGAGTACGCGGCCGTCGCGGGCCTGCTCGGTGTCGCTGCCGGGCTCTGTGCCCTTCTCACCCGCTCGTTCGACCGTCAGGAGGCATGACGTGAACGCCGTCGTCGCCGAGTCCCTCAAGCTCAAGCGCTCACTCAGCTGGGTCGTCGTCGTGCTGCTCCCGGTCGTGATGGTGGCGTCCGGCTCGATCGCGACCCTCCTCGACGGCCGCGGCCTCGAGGACGGCTGGCACACCCTCTGGATGCGCTCGATGGTCTTCTACGGCCTGTTCCCGCTCGCCGTGGGGATCGCCATCCTCGCCGCGCTCATCTGGCGTGTCGAGCACCGCGGCAGCAACTGGAACGCCCTCATGGCCGGGCCGACGTCCTCGCTGCGGGCCGTGCTCGCCAAGGCCGGGGCCGTCGCGGTGCTGGCGGCGCTCATGCAGGTCATCGCCGTCGCGACCGTGACGGCGCTCGGTACGCTCGCCTTCGGCCTGCCCGGGGCACTGCCCGCGGAGTACCTGGGGGTCTCACTCCTCATCGTCGTCGCGTGTGTTCCCGTGGCCGTGCTGCAGTCGGGGTTGTCGATGCTCCTGCGGTCCTTCGCCGCCCCGGTGGCCGTCGCCTTCCTCGGGGCCGGGGTCTCCGCCCTGTTGCTCGTCGGCGAGCTGGACGCCTCGGTCCTCGTCAGTCCCTACGGCGCCGTCAGTCGTGCCACGCAGTTGGGCACCGGCACCTTCGCCGACACCGGGGACATCGCCCTGACGACGGTCTCCCTGATCGCGGTGGCGTCGCTGGTCCAGGCCCTGGTGTTCGCCGCGGCGAGCACCACGGTGCTCGAGCGCTCGGATACGCGCACGTGAGAAGCCCCTTGTGCCTACGCTTCGCTCATGGGAAGCAGCGCGCGGGGAGTGCCGGGTCCGACCGTTCCGAGCAGGGTGGTGGCCGTCCTGGTGGCCGTGGCCCTGGCCGTGGCGGTGACGCCGACGATGCGCGCGGCGGCCTCCACACCCGTAGGGGCGAGCGGGTTCCACTGGGGCGTGGCCACTTCCGGCTTCCAGGTGGAGGGATCGAATCCGGATTCCAACTGGAAGCGGTACTCCGACAGGGCGGCTCCGACCGGCGAGGCGGACCCCGTGGGCGATGCGGTGGACTTCTGGAACCGCTATCCCGAGGACGTGGCCAACGCGGCGGCGATGGGCGCCACCACGTTCCGGTTGAGCGTGGAGTGGGCGCGGATCGAACCGGTGGAGGGAGAGTACGACGCCGAGGCGCTGGCGCACTACGACCGGATCATCGACACGATCCGCGCACACGGCATGACGCCGATGATCACGATGGTGCACTTCGTGTACCCGGGCTGGCTGGCCGACCGGGGCGGGTTCCTGGCCGACGGGGCCGTGGAGTCGTTCGGCCGGTTCGCCGACCTCATCACCGATCGCTGGGGCGGCGACGGCACGATGTGGGTGACGCTCAACGAGCCGCTCGTCTTTTTCAAGCACGAGATGACCATCGGCGCGGTGGGGCCGACGGACTTCTCGCGGTTCCTGGACAACGTCGTCGACGCGCACCGTCTCGGCTACGCCGCCGCGCACCGGGCGGCCCCGGAGGCGATGGTCACCATGAACGAGGCGTACCTGCCCCTGGCCACGGGTTTCATGGACACGCTGGTGGGGGACCGCGTCGCCGACACCGTCGACTTTGTGGGCATCGACTACTACTACGGCGTCGCGCTGAACAACGTCACCGCCGCGCACGCCGCGGTCGACGACTTCGCCGCCGTGCGCCCGCAGCCGGAGGCGATCTACGAGGCCGTCGAGCACTACGCGCAGGCGTATCCGGGAAAGCCGATCTACATCGTGGAGAACGGGCTGCCGACCGATAACGGCGACCGGGCGGACGGTGTGGACCGCGGGGACTTCCTGCGCGACACCGTCTTCTGGCTCCAGCGCGCGGTGGCCGACGGCTACCCGGTGATCGGGTACAACCACTGGTCGCTCGTGGACAACTACGAATGGGGCGACTACTCCGCCCGCTTCGGCCTGTACCGGGTGGACGCCCTCAGCGATCCGACGCTGACGCGCACCCCGACGAGCGGCGTGGACGCCTACCGCGAGATCATCTCCGGCGGCGGGGTCGGGCCCGACTACCGTCCCGTCCTGCCGGCGGCCTGGTGCTCCCTGTCGACCATCCCGGACAGCTGCCTGGACCCCGTCTCGGCGGACGGGCCGCTGGCGAGCCTGGGCGGGTAGCGCCGGCGGGCTCCGGGGCGCTACCGCCCGCTTCTCAGCTCGCCGCCCGCTCCCCGGGTTCGTCGCCCAGCACCCGCGTGAGGAACTCGATGGTGAGCTCACCCGCCCGCCGGCTCTCCGGCGTGAGTGCGTCGAGTACCGGGAACGCGTGGACCCCCGCGTGCCAGCGGTGCGTGTCGACCGTCCGGCCGGCGGAGTGCAGCTGCTCGGTCAGCGCGAGGGCGCCGGGCTCCACCAGTTCGCCGGCGGCCAGCGTGAACAGGGCGGGAGGGAATACGGCGGGGTCGCAGTCGAGCATCGACCGGGCGCCCCGGAGCCCGTCCGGTCCCCGCGCCCACAGCTTCTGCGCCCGTTGCACGGTGCGGGCCGGCTGGTAGGCGTCCCGCGTGAACCAGGAGCCCTCGCTCACCTCGCCGTCGAGGTCGCACAGCGGCGAGTAGCCCACCAACGCGGCGGGCCGGCGGATGCCGTCGAGCGCGGCGAGCTCGCACAGCTTGGCCGCCAGGAAGCCCCCGGCCGAGTCCCCGGCCACCACGATCCGGTGACCGGCCGGCAACTCGTCGGACAGCGCCCGGTAGGCGGCGTAGGCGTCGCGGACCACGGTGCCCAGGTCCACCTCCGGCAGCTTGCGGTAGGCCACCGAGTGCACGGGCGCGCCCAGGTTCTGCGCGAGGCGGCCGCACACCCGGCGGTGGGTGCCCGGGCCACAGAAGACAAACGCACCGCCGGGCAGGTAGAGCACCGCCACGTCGCCGGCCGCGTCCCCGGCGACCGCGCCCGGCGTCGTCGTCTCCACCGGCACCCCGCCCAGGGCGCGCGACTCGACCCGCACCCCGCGGGGGAGCGGCAGGCGCGTGAAGCCCCGCTCGACCGCGGCGAGCCCGCGGATCCCGGCTTCGGTGAGCGGCCAGGCGCGGTAGACGTGCCGGAGCGTGGCGCGGGCGGCCCAGTAGAGCAGCGTCGACTCCCGGCTAGGCGAGCGGTGGGTCGTCACGGCCCCGGCCGTGCGGGTCGTCATCGCCGGGTCGGGCCGTTGGTGCGCAGCAGCTTCTTCTGCGCGCGGCGGCCCTGCTTCTCCATCAGGGGCATCGCGGCCGCGCCCAGCCGCGGGAAGGCCGCACCGAGGCGCGAGATCGCTCCCCGCCAAGCCGGGATCGCGGTGACCGGCCTGGGCTTGTCGAGAACCTTGCCGACCGCGCGCACCACGTCCGACGGCTGGAGCAGGACACCCGAGAAGGACAGCGCGGCCCGCGGGTCCTCCAGCTTGTCGTACAGCATCGGCGTCCAGATGCCGTCGGGGCAGATGCAGGAGATGTCGATGTCGGTGACCCCGGCAAGCCGCAGGTCGGCCGTGGTGCTGCTGGAAAAGCCCATCACCGCGTGCTTGGAGGCCGCGTACACGGCCTCGCCGGGCACGGCGGAGATGCCGGCCAGCGAGGCGATGTTGATGATGTGCCCGCCCCCGCCACGGCTGCCGGGGCTCACCCCGCGCATCGCGTCGATCGCGGCGACGCTGCCGTTGATCGTGCCCAGGGTGTTGACGTCCAGGTGCAGTTTGCGCTGCTCGGCGGACTGGTCCCAGGCGGACCCGGTCAGCAGCACGCCGGCGTTGTTCACCCACACGTCGATCCCGCCGGACTCCGCGACGAGCGTGTCCCGGGCCTGCTCGACCTGGGCGTGATCGCGCACGTCGACGACCGCCGAGGTGGCGCCGCGGCCGATCTCCGCGGCAGCGGCGGCGGCGGTCTCGGCGTCGAGGTCGGTGACCGTCACCTGGTAGCCCCGGTCGGCCAGCAGCGCGGCGATGTCCCGCCCCAGCCCGCGACCGGCGCCGGTCACCAGCGCGGTGCGCTGCCTCGTCGTCGTCACTCGGAGTCCTTCAGCCCGGATTCGATGCGGCCGTAGGAGATCCCGCCGTGGCAGTAGGTGGGCACGACGGGCCAGAACCGCTTCCACGGGGCCAGCTCGGTGGACGGCAGGATCTGCAGCCACCGCGGATCGTCCTTGCACGGATCCGCCATGGTCTTCTCCTTGATCATGGAGTCGTACTGGTCCAACGCGTCCTCGAGGGTGTTGGCGTTGGGGCAGATCTCGCGTCCGTACTGCTCGTGGTAGCGGCGCACGCCCGGGATCTTGGACAGATCAGGCTGCCAGTTGTCCAGGGAGATGCCGTTCTCCGAGGAGATCCACACGCCGTCCGGGGTGTTGATGGCCAGCGAGTGGTTGCCGTCGGTGTGGCCGGGCGTCCACAGCAGGGCGACGCCGGGGCCGAGCTCGATGTCGCCGTCGAACAGCGCGAACTTGGTGCTGTCCACGCCGCCGAGCCCGTCCTCGACGTACCAGGCCCACTGCATCGGGTGCAGGTTCTCTAGCGTGGCCAGCTCGCGCCGGTGCGTGAGCATGCGCGCGTCGCCGAACAGCGGGGTACGCGGGGCCGAGTCGCCGGGGATCGTCTCGGTGGAGCCGAGGATCATCCGCGGGTCCTGCACGTGGAGGTGGTCGAACGTGCAGAAGTCCACGTCCTCGGGCTCCAGGCCCACCTTGGACAGCGCGACGTCCGGCTCGTTGAAGTACTTGAGGATCACCTTGCTGGCGATCGAGCCGCCGGGGATCTTGTCGACGAGCTTCTGCAGGTTGTTGTAGAAGGGCGCCTCGGCCGAGCCCGCGGGGACGGTCGGCTCGAACACCAGCGTGCGGGCGCGGCCGTTGAAATCGTCGTACTGCACCACGACCATGCGGTTGATCATGGTGATCAGCGGCAGGCTGGGCACCGAGACCGCGTTGTCGAAGGCGTAGCTGACCGGGTAGGGGGCGCCGGCCACGTCGACCGACTTCACGGCCCGCACCTGCCCCTGCTGGACGAACCGCTTCTTGTACTCTTCGGCCGCCGCGCGCACCGCCTTCAGACGGTCGCCCCGGGGCCAGATGTCGTGGACACCGTCGAACTCGGGGATCGTCCGCGCCCCGATCTGCTCGAGCATCTGATCTGAGGACTGTCGTTCATCCAGCATGTGCACTCCTTGAGGGGATCGTTCACGTCGATGTTCCCAGGATCCGATGTCTCCGAGCGCGATACTTGTTTCAGTGCGACAGTTTGCGGTGGCGTCTACCCCCACCCCAGCTCGAGTGAGGTCTTCAACGCCCTACTGGGATGAGGTCCTGCTGGGGCGAGGCGCTATCGGGGTGAAGCCCTATTGGTGCGAGGCCCGCGTCCTCCGGCGGAGCTCCCGCGGGGAGACGCCGAACCACCGGCGGACCGCGTGGCTGAGCGTGGACTGCTCCTGGAAGCCGACCAGGTCGGCGATCTGGGTGAACGACATGGGGGTCGTGGTGATGAACCGGTGCGCCCGGTCGCCCCTGAGGTCGTCGACGATCTGTTCGTAGGTGGTCCCGACGACGACGAGGTGACGCTGCAGTGTCCTCGGGTGGAGCGCGAGCTCGGCGGCCACCTCGGCGATCGAGGGGACAGGGCCGGGGAGCTGCTCCGCGACGATGCGGCGGACACGGCCGGCCAGGCTGAGGGTCGGGTCGGAGTACGCGCCCGTCAGGTGGTCGATCGCGGCACGGCGGATCTCCTCGTCGGCGCTGGCGAACGAGGAGTCCAGGATGCGGCGGTCCACGCACAGTGCGGCGACGGGCCGGTCGAACTTCACGTCGGCGCCGAAGAAGTCGAGGTATCGGTCGACGGGGGAGAGCGGGCCGTGCGGGACCTCGACCGAACGAAGGCCGGTGCCCGAGCCCAACAGCTGCACGGCCACGCGGTAGAACAGGCCCAGCCCCAACTCGACCGCTTGCGGCGAATAGGGCGATTCGGACAGTTGCTTCCGGTACGTCAGCGCGATCACCCCGCGCCGGTGCCACGGGTCGTTGTCGACGCCGATCGTCAGCACGGGACTGTGCACAAAGAGGAACTGTGCCGCGTACTCGAGCGCCTCGACGGCGGTCTCCGAGGAGCGGATCGCCCGCGCGACCGGTCCCAGGATGGTGAGGTCCTGACGCTCGGCCAACCGCAGTCCGAAGTCGGGGCAGGACAGTTCGTCCGCGGCGGCGTCGAGCATCCGGTCGTGCGCGGTGATCGACAGCAGCCCGTCGTCGCTCTCGAGAACGTCGGGGGCGATCCCGAACCGCTCGAGCAGGCGGTCGGCCTCGCCGCCCAGCTCGGACACGAGCGCGCCGAACCCGCGCAGGCTGGCGGCGCGGATCAGGGGTTGCACGGTGGCTCCTCGGCGGTCACGGAGACGACGCTACTGGCGTGACGGATCGAGTACGCGGCGCAGTTCCGGCGGAGTGTCGCTCGGCCAGGTCTTCTGCCAGCTGCTGAACGCGTTCGCGGGCGCGGGCGGGAGCGAGGATTTCGATGTGGTCGCCGAACTGCAGGAGTTGGCGTACCGACTCGACATCGGAGTATCTGACGACGGCCGTGCACCAGCTCGCCGTGGCGTCGGACACCTCGCCGAGCCGGTTGCCGAGGATTCGGCGCGCGAGATCGAGGCGGTTCGCGCGGAGCCGGACGCGAATCTCCACCCCGCGTGATGACTCGGTTTGCTCCTTCAGTTCCGCCCACACGGTACGCAGGCTCTGGCCTGCGCGCAGGGTGGCCGGGCGGTCGAGCGACTCGTACGACGCGAGCCTGTCGAGGGAGAGCAGGCGCGCCTCGTGCTGATCGTCGGCGACGAGGTACCAGCGGCCGGACTTGGCCACGAGCCCGTACGGATCGACCACCAGAGAGGACGCCCGATTCTCGGTGCTGCGCCGGTACCGGATGCGCAGTTGACGACGCCTGCGCAGCTCTGTCGCCAGAGCAGCGACGTCGACCGTCGGCGAGGTCGCCTCCATCCACGCGGTGCTCTCGACCAGGACGAGGTCGGCCAGGCGAGGGGAGCCCGGGCGCGCCGACGACGACGCCTGACGCGCCGCGATTTTGCGCCCCGCCGAATCGTGCTCAGCGGCTAGCCCCAGCAGACCGAGCTGCTTGCCGTCCAGGCCCGCCAGTGACAGGGCCTCCAGTTCGGCCGGATCCAGGTGGGAGACGTTGATCCGTGCGCCGGGGATCAGGGCGATCCCGCCTTTCCGGCCACGCTCGGCATATACCGGCACACCGGCCATCGAGAGCGCGTCGACGTCCCGCAGTACGGTCCGACGCGATACTTCCAATCGATCGGCGAGCTCGGTGGTGGTGATGCGGTGGCGCGTCTGAAGCAGCAGGAGGAGGTGGAGGAGCCGGGACGCCTTCATAGCGAGGAATTCTCGCAGAAAAGGTGACAGCCCCTGTCGTGTATCCGCGCTGTACTCGGGAATCGACCGCGCAACCACCAGAGGAGGAGCGCCACCGTGGCAGCACCCAACTTGTTTCTCATCTACGTCACCGATGTCGATGCGTCGGCGACCTTCTACAGCAGCCTGTTCGAGATCGAGCCGTCATTCACCAGTCCCCGCTATGTGGCCTTCGAGGTCGCGCCCGGAGTGTTGTTCGCCCTCTGGGCTGGGCGGCGCGAGCACGCCGTTCCCGGCACACCACGAACGAGTGAGGTCGGTCTGATGATGCCGGGGACGGCGTCCGCGGTGGACGAGGTCTACTCACGGTGGGCGGCGCGGGGAGTCCGCGTGGTGGAGGAGCCCCACGACGAGGTGTTCGGCCGCACCTTCGTGATCGCGGACCCGGACGGCAACCTTGTCCGCGTGTCGCCGGTGGATTGACGAACACACGCGACTACGCGCATCCGGCGAGTCGGCCCGGGGGTCAGCCGTCCAGCACCACGAGGTGCTGCGTGGTCCGGGTCATGGCGACGTAGCGGTCGACCGCGCCGGTGACGCCGCGGCCGAGCGCGCGCGGGTCGACCAGCACCACCAGGTCGAACTCGAGGCCCTTGGCCGAGCGCGGGCTCAACGACCGCACGCGCTCGGAATCCGGGTAGTCCGGTACGCCGATCACGCACGCCACGCCGTCGGAGTTCTGGTCCAGCCACGACCCGACGACGCGGTCCAGATCCGCGATCCGGCCGCGCTCGACCGCCGCCCCGCTGCTGCGGACGGACTCCGGCACGTTCGCGTCGGGCCGCACCGATCGGATCTCGGGCGCCGCCGCCTCCATCACCTCCGACGGGGTCCGGTAGTTGATGCTCAGCCCCACCAGGGAGATGCGCGCGCCCGAGAGCCCGATGCGCTCCAGGCGCTCGGTCCAGCTCTCCTCGAAGTCCTGACGGGACTGGGCGCGATCGCCCACCACCGTGAGGCTCTGGGACGGGCACCGCCGTAGGATCATCCGCCACTCGGCGTC
>DHCFD07801__coassemble_1536_pt1 | contig 13845 bp, 10 predicted proteins | sample DHCFD07801__metabat2_high_PE_018 | metagenome-assembled genome bin DHCFD07801 | reverse complement strand
ACACCTAGGCGTGACTAGGCACACCCCTAGTGTGATCACTCGCACACTTTGCGACGGTGATGTGACACCGGCAACAGGCCGCGGTTGCGCGGCCGGCCCGCACCACGCAAGGAGAACTCGATGTCTGATCGACTCGACCGCCTGCAGAACACGCTCGACACCGCACTCGAGGACCGCCCCGACGAGGGCATCATCCGCACCAACCGACGCATCTTCACCGACGAGGACCTCTTCGAACTCGAGATGAAGCACATCTTCGAGGGCAACTGGGTCTACCTGGCGCACGAGAGCCAGATCCCCGAGGTAGGCGACTACTTCACCACGGACATCGGCCGCCAGCCGGTCATGATCACGCGGGGCAAGGACGGCGAGCTGAACTGCCTCATCAACGCCTGCTCGCACCGCGGCGCGATGCTGTGCCGCCGCAAGACGGACAATCGCACCACACTGACCTGCCCGTTCCACGGGTGGACGTTCTCCAACTCGGGCGAGCTGCTCAAGGTCAAGGACCCGCGGGACGCGGGCTACCCCGAGCAGTTCAACACCGACGGGTCGCACGACCTGCGCCGGGTGGCCAAGTTCGCCAACTACCGCGGCTTCCTCTTCGGCAGCCTCAACGCCGATGTCCTGCCGATCGAGGAGCACCTCGGCGACAGCCGGACCATCATCGACATGCTCGTCGACCAGTCCCCGGAGGGCCTGGAGGTCCTGCGGGGGTCATCGACCTACACCTTCGACGGCAACTGGAAGCTCCAGGCCGAGAACGGCGCGGACGGCTACCACGTCTCGGCCACGCACTGGAACTACGCGGCCACGACCGCGCGCCGCGGTTCCGGGGAGTCCAAGAACGAGACCAAGGCCATGGACGCCGGGACCTGGGGCAAGCAGGGCGGCGGCTACTGGTCCTTCGACCACGGCCACCTGCTGCTGTGGATGTGGTGGGGCAACCCCGAGGACCGGCCCCTCTGGGACAGCCGGCAGGAGCTCGCCGACCAGATCGGCTCCAAGAAGGCCGAGTTCATGGTGGGCGCCTCCCGCAACCTGTGCCTGTACCCGAACATGTACCTCATGGATCAGTTCTCCAGCCAGATCCGGCATTTCAAGCCGATCTCGGTGGACTCCACGGAGGTGACGATCTACTGCATCGCCCCCAAGGGTGAGAGCGCCGAGGCCCGGGCCGCCCGCATCCGTCAGTACGAGGACTTCTTCAACGCGACCGGCATGGCGACCCCGGACGACCTCGAGGAGTTCCGTTCCTGCCAGAAGACCTACCTCGCCGACGCCGCGCCGTGGAACGACATGACCCGCGGCTCGACCCACCAGCTCGAGGGGCCCGACGAGACCGCACGCGGGCTCGGTATGAACAACGTGCTCTCCTCCGGCGCCAAGACCGAGGACGAGGGGCTGTACCCGGTGCAGCACGGCTACTGGCTCGAGACGATGCGCCGGGCCCTGGACGCCGAGGCCGCCGCGGAGGAGGCGGAGGAAGCCCTCCTGGCGGACCGGGCCCCGGCCGCCCGCGCCTGAGCGCCGGCACCCGGACCCACCCCAGCACACGAAAGGCCTGACCATGTCCGCACCCGCAGTCGCGGCGATCTCCGTCGACGAGATCTCCGCCTTCCTGTTCCGCGAAGCGCGCCTGCTCGACGACCGGCAGTTCGAGGAGTGGATCGAGTGCTATCGCGAGGACGCGATGTACTGGATGCCCGCCTGGGACGACGACGGCGAGCTCACCACGGACCCGCACTCGGAGATCTCCCTGATCTACTACCCGAACCGGGCCGGCATCGAGGACCGCGTCTTCCGCATCCGCACCGAGCGCTCCTCGTCCACCTCCCTGCCCGAACCGCGGACCAATCACCTGATCAGCAACATCGAGGTGATCGACCGCCGCCCGGGCGAGGTCGACGTCCGCTTCAACTGGCTCTCGTCGTACTTCCGCTACAACATGACCGACCAGTACTTCGGCACCTCGTTCTACACCCTGGACGTCACGGGCGAGAGCCCGTTGATCACCTACAAGAAGGTCGTCCTCAAGAACGACTACATCCACCACATCGTGGACGTCTACATGGTGTGACCGGCGCCCCCACCGGGCGCGAGCGGGCGTCGGCGCCCACCCGGGCGCCGACGCTACGCAGGTCATGCCAGCGACAGGAATGAGATCTCATGAGCTACCAGGTGGCCCTGGGCTTCGAGGACGGGGTGACGCGCTTCGTCACCTGCGGCCCGACGGAAACCGTCGCCGATGCCTCGTACAAGGCCCGCATCAACATCCCCCTCGACTGCCGGGACGGCGCCTGCGGGACCTGTAAGTCGTTGTGCGAGTCGGGCGAGTACGACGGCGGCGACTACATCGACGACGCCCTCACCGACGCCGAGGCCGAGGCCGGCTACTGCCTGCCGTGCCAGATGGTCCCGCAGTCGGACCTGGTGGTGCAGATCCCCACCACCTCGGACGTGGCCAAGACCGCCGCGGCAGCACACCCGGCGACAGTGACGGCGGTGGACCGCCTGGCCGAGGGCGCGTTCGCCCTGACCGTCGAGCTCGACGACCGTGGTGCCCTCGCGTTCCTGCCCGGCCAGTACGTCAACGTGTCCGTCCCCGGGACCGACCAGACCCGCTCGTACTCGTTCTCGACCGGTCCCGACGAGAAGCACCTGTCGTTCCTCATCAAGTACGCGCCCGGCGGAGCCATGTCCGAGTACCTGGCCCAGCGCTGCGCGGTGGGCGACCGGCTCGAGCTGACGGGCCCGATGGGCAGCTTCTTCCTGCGCGAATCAGAGCGACCGCTGCTCCTGCTCGCCGGCGGCACCGGCCTCGCCCCGGTGCTGTCGATCCTGGAGAGCCTCGCGGTCGCCGGGGCCGCGGAGCGCCCCGTGCACCTGGTGTACGGAACGTCGCGGGACACCGACGTCGTCTACACCGAGCTGCTCGACGACTACACCACGCGGCTCCCCGGCCTGACGTGGGACCTGGTGGTCTCCGACCCGGAGACCCGCCACCCCAATTCCGGCTACGTCACCGGCCTGATCGGCCCCGAGCACCTCCACGACGGCGCCGCCGACATCTACCTGTGCGGGCCACCCCCGATGGTCGAAGCGGTCCGGACCCACCTGGACGAAGAGGGCCTGGAGGTCACGCACTTCTACTACGAGAAGTTCACCCCGGCAGCCGTGGCCGCGCCCGACACCGACTCCGCCGCCGCACCTGATGCGGCCGCGGTCGAGACGCCCGTGGCCGAGGCGGCGGCGGTGACGGCGGAGCCCGCACCGACACAGGCCGCTCCGGAAGAGCCCGCGCCCACGGAGACCGCTCCGGCAGACGCCGCACCGGTGGAGTCCTCCCCCGCCCCCGCGGCGACCGCGCCCGCCCCCGCCGGGCCCGCCGTGCCGGAGCCCGCAGCCACGGCGCCGGACCCGGACGACGAGCGGGACGCGGCCACGGCGGCGGCGACCCCGCCGGCGGCGATCGCCGCGCGCCCGGTCGGCTTCGAGCCGCGCACACCGGGCCTGTTCGACGCGCCCGCCGCCACGCCCCACACGACCTCGGCACCGGCGATCGCCGCGCGCCCCGTCGGGCTCGAGCCCCGGGTCCCCGGCCAAGTCCCGCCGACCCGGACCGAGGATTCGCGCACCGACGACCACACCGTCGCCATCGGCGCGCGGCCGGTGGGTTACACGCCGCGGCCGGTGACCCTCCGGCCCGTCACGTCCACCTCCGCGGACGGGACGACGTCGACCTCGGTCTCACTGTCCGGCGGCGAACGGACGGAGACCATCACCTCCACGACCGGGGTGGTCAGCGGCGAAGTACACCCCGGCATCGGCCAGTCGGACGCCCAGTTCGACGCCCGCATGGCGCTCGAACTCGGCGCCGTCGAGCTGACCATGGGCCGCCTCGACGGCGCCCGGCTCGCCGAGTTCCGGATGCTGGCCGAGTCCGCCAACCGGTTCATCGACGGTGATCGCTTTGTCGACCCGGAGCGCTTCACCGCCACCAACGCGCAGTTCCACGAGTTCCTCTTCCGCTGCACCGGCAACGACGCGCTGCTCCAGGCGTACCGCATGCTGGAGGTGACACGGGTGATGAACAGTGTCCTGCCGGACGCCCGCTGGGTATCCGAGGAGATCGTCCCCGAGCACCTGGAGATCGTCGCCGCCTTCGAGAACGCGGACCGCGACGCCGCGCGGTACCTGATCCGGCGGCACACCGAGCACGCCAAGGCCACGATGCGGGCCGCGCTCGCCGCGCGTGCCGGTGAGACCATGGAGGTCGCGTCGTGAGCGCCCCCGTCGGCGACCACGACGCGGTCCCGCCCGTCCTGTCCCGCGGCCGGTTCGACGGACTGTCGGTCGTCGTCACCGGTGCGGTCCAGGGCATCGGCCTCGCGGTCGCGGACCGGGTCGTCCGCGAGGGCGGGCTGGTCACCGCCGTCGACCGCTCCGAGATGATCCACGCAGTGGCCGACGAGCTGACCACGGCATCGCCGGGCGGGCACGCGGTCACCCCCGTCGTCGCCGACCTGGAGACCTTCTCGGGTGCCACCGGTGCGGCTGACGCCGCGCTCGCCGCCCACGGAAGGATCGACGTCCTGATCAACAACGTCGGCGGCACCATCTGGGCACGACCGTTCCAGGAGTACTCCGAGGAACAGATCGAGAAGGAGGTGCGCCGCTCCCTGTTCCCCACGCTGTGGATGTGCAGGGCGGCCCTGCCGACGATGATCTCGCGGGGCGCCGGCACGATCGTCAACGTCTCCTCGGTGGCGACCCGCGGGGTCAACCGGGTGCCGTATGCCGCGTCCAAGGGCGGCGTGAACGGGCTGACCTCCGCACTCGCGCTCGAGGCGGCCCCGCACGGCGTCCGGGTCGTGGCCACCGCCCCGGGCGGGACGCTCGCCCCGGAACGTCGGATCTCCCGCGGGGGCGACGCCCGGACCGAGCAGGAGAAGGACTGGTACCAGCAGATCGTGGACCAGACCGTCGACTCCACCGTCCTCGGCCGCTACGGGACGCTCCACGAGCAGGCCGCGCCGATCTGCTTCCTCGCGTCCCCGGAGGCCTCGTACGTCACCGGCTCGGTCCTCCCCGTCGCCGGAGGCGACCAGGGCTGACCCGACTTACTCTGAAGCCCATGACCACCACGACACCGGCTCCCCGCCACGGCCACCACCACGCGACGGAACGCCTCCGCGCGCTCCACGACGCGGTGACGGCCCGCGGTTCGACGGTCGTACTGGTGACCGCCCCGGACGGCGGGGGCAAGAGTCACCTCGTCGACTCCGTGCTGTCCGGGACCTCCGGGGTGACCTCGGTACTCGTGCGCGCCCTGCCGTGGGAGCAGGACACCCCGTGGGTGGTGGCCGAGCGGATCCTGCGGCGGCTGCCGCGGCCCGCCTCCGCCCCCGGAGACGGCAACGACGACGGCACCGCACCCGAGCAGGCGGCCCCGGTCGACTCGCTCACCGCGGCACTGGAGAACGCCGGGCCCGGGTCGCTCGTCGTGATCGATGACGCCGACCAGGCCGATCCGGCATCTCTGCGCGCGCTCGGCTCCGCCCTGCAGTCCCTGGACAGCGCGTCGGTGTGCGTGGTCCTCACCGCGGCGAGCCCGCCGGGCGGACCGTCCGCCGCCCTGTGCAGCGATCTCGCCCGCGAGACGATGCGGCTCGGGGCGCTGGGCAACGACGAGGTCCGCTCGCTGGTCTCGGTCCGCACCGGCCGCGAGCCCTCCCCCGCCGTCGCCCGGCGGATCCTCGAGTACACCGAGGGGGAGGTCGAGGCCGTCGTCCACCTCGCCGACGAGGCGGGCGACTCCTGGTGGGAGCACCCGTACTCTCCTCCCCCGTTGCCCGCTTCCGTCGAGCAGGAGACCCGCAGTTCGCTCGTCGCGCTGTGCCCCCGCCACAGAGAGGTGGTCGACGCCGCCGCGCTGCTCCCGCCGCCGGTGACGCTCGACGCCCTCTCGGCGCTCGCGGCCGCCGTCCGTGACGGGGCTGCGGACGACCCCGACGCCGTCATCGACGCCCTCGACGCCGCCCACCGCGCCCGCCTGCTCCGCGTGGACTTCTCCCCCGGCGCGGCGACCATCACGTTCCGTTCGCCCCTCATCCGCACCGCCATCCAGCGTGAGATCGCCCCGCGCGAGCGGCTGAACCTGCACCGCACCGCCGCACGCCTCGCGGAGCAGTCCGACCCCGACGCCGCGCTCGAGCACCGCGCGGCCGCGTCCACCGGAACCGATCCCGAACTGTGCCGGGCGCTGCGGGACCGCGCGCTGGTCCATGCGCAGGCGGGTCGGTGGAGTGCCGCCGGCCACGCCTACCTCACCTCGGCCGCCCTCACGCCGGAGCCCGAGGTCGGTCACCGTCTGAGGATCGACGGGATCGACGCGCTCCTGGGGGCCGGGCGGATCAGCGAGGCCAAGGCGCTGTCGCGGTCCCTGGAGCGGGTGCGGGACAATCCTCGCCGCGACGCCGTCCTGGGTACGCTCGCCCTCCACGTGGGCGACGCCGGTGAGGCCGACACGCTTCTCCTCCGGGCGCTCCGGGCCGGCCGGGACGCGGTCGCGGACGACACCGCCCCCGATCCGGTCTCCCTGGCGCAGAAGTTCGTCCTGCACTACCTGTGCAGTTGGCGACCCGATCAGCTCCGGCACTGGGCCGCGGAGGTCATCGGTGAGGGCCGTCCGGACCAGCCGGAGGTCGAGGAGGCCCGGGCCGTCATGGTGTTGGGCGAGGCGATCGACGGCGTCCCCCGATCCGGGCCCGGCATCGAGTCCAGGCTCGGGGGCCTGGCCCCGGCCGTGGCCCAACGCTTCGAGATGGCGTCCGGCTGGATCGCTCTGGCCCGCGACGACCTCGAGACCGCCCGGCGGCGGCTCGGCTCCGCGATCCCCACCGCCGACGTCTCCGGCTCGGCCAGGATCTCGTTGTGGTCGCAGGCGTGGCTCGCCCGCACACACCTCCTCCGCGGCGAGTGGGACGAGGCGCTGGGCGTGGTCGACGCCGCCGCCCGCCGACTCGACGAGCTGGAGCTGGACCTGCTCGCCCCGGTGGTCCACTGGCCGGGCGCCGTCATCCGCTCCATGCGTGGCGATCACCTGGGGGCGGCGGCGCACCTCAAACACCTGACCACCACCTCCGACGCGTACCCGGTCCAGATCATCCCCTCCGCGATGGGCCGTATGCAGGTCGCCGCAGCCGCCGGTGACTACACCTCGGTGCGACGGGCGGCGGAGCCGCTCCACGCCCTCGCGCGCCGGGTCGACATCGACCAACCGGGGTACTGGCCGTGGCACGACCTCTACGCGCACGCGCTCGTGCTGGCCGGTCGGCTCGACGAGGCCGAGGCCCTGATCGGGCCGCCCGAACAGCGGGCGCTCGAACTGACGCACCGGTCCACCCTGGCCCGACTCGGCGCGGTGCGCTCGCGCATCGCCGCCGTCCGCGGCGACGTGGACGAGTGCGTCCGGATCTTCCACGCGAGTCTCGAGTACCTCGACGGGCTCGCCATGCCGTACTACTCCGCCCGCATCCACTTCGGGTTCGGCCAGACCCTCCGCCGCGCCGGCCGTCGCCGTGAGGCCCACCTCGCCCTCGGCACCGCCCGCGACCTGTACGAGCAACTCGGCGCCCACGCCTACGTCGAGCGGTGTGACAGGGAACGGCGCGCAGGCGGTGTCGACGTCGCCCGGACCGGCGGTAACGCCACTCTCACGCCGCAGGAACGCGCGGTGGCCACCATCGTGGCGGCGGGCCGGACCAACGGCCAGGCCGCCGAGGAGTTGTTCCTCAGCGTCAAGACCATCCAGTACCACCTCACCCGCATCTACACGAAGCTCGGGCTGAGCGGGCGGACCGAACTCGCCCTGTACGCCTCCCGATCGGAGCACCCGTTCGGAGCCGAGCCGGACCCCACAGGAGCCCCGTGACCTCAGACGGCGCCACCACCGCCACCAGAAGCAACGCGCCGGACGCGGTGCGCAGCCCTTCCCGCACCCCCGTCGAGGCCCCTCGTCACCGGCGCCCCTCGCCCCGGCAGGTGCTCGCGGACCTCGGGCCGCGCGAGCTCGCCAACGCCCTCATCGCGCTGATCTTCTCCGCGACCGGTCCCGTCGCCGTGATCCTCACGGCCGGCGAGCAGGGCGGGCTCACCCCGCAGGAGATGTCGTCGTGGATCTTCGGCGTGTTCTTTGCCAACGGCGTGCTGACCATCCTCATGAGCTGGGTGTACCGCACGCCGCTGGCGTTCTTCTGGACCATCCCCGGCACCGTGATCGTGGGGAACTCGCTCACCCACCTGGCCTTCTCGGAGGTGCTGGGCGCGTATCTGGTCACCGGGGCCGTGATCCTGGTGACGGGGCTCAGCGGCCTGGCCAGGCAGGCGATGGACCGCCTCCCGATGCCGCTGATCATGGCGATGGTCGCGGGCGTGTTCCTGCAGTTCGGTCTCGGCCTCGTGGACGCCGTGTGGGCCTCCGCCGGTGTCGCGCTGCCGATGGCGCTGGCGTTCATCGTCGTCGGGTCGGTCCCCCGGCTCGCCCGGGTCGTCCCGCCCATCCTCGCCGCGATGGTGGTGGGGATCGTCGCCATCGTCCTCGACGGTGGACTCTCCCGCGGGGTCCTCGACGACGGGCTCCTCGCGGCGCCGATGCTCCAGGCCCCGGAGTTCACCCTGCGGGCCCTCACCGAGCTGGTGGTCCCCCTGGCGATCACGGTCCTGGTGGTCCAGAACGGTCAGGGGATCGCGGTCCTGCGGGCCAAGGGGCACCACCCGCCGGTGAACGCGAGCGCGGTGGCGTGCGGTGTCTGGTCCCTGGGCGTGTCCGCCATCGGCGCCGTCTCGACGTGCCTCACCGGCCCGACCAATGCTCTACTCGTCGCCTCCGGTGAGCCCCGGCGCCACTACGCGGCGGCCATCGGTACCGGGACTCTGGCGTTGGTGGTCGGCGTTCTGTCCCCGGCCTTCGTCGGACTCAGCCTCGGAACGCCGGCCGCGTTCATCGCCGCGCTCGGCGGACTCGCCATGCTCGCCCCGTTGCAGTCCGCGTTCGTCACGGCGTTCCGCACCGACCGCGCGCTGGGGCCGCTGGTGTGCCTGCTGGTGACCGTCGCGGACGTCAGCCTGCTCGGCATCTCGGCGCCGTTCTGGGGGATCGTCCTGGGGATGGCCGTCTCCGCGCTCCTCGAGCGGCGCGTCACCAGTTGAGGGCGCGGTGCCCCGGAGGTCCGGTCAGGCCGAGCGCTCCTGCGGCTCGTCGTCGGAGGTCGGGACGATCGTCGGCAGGACGTTGTCGCGCACCGTCTCGCCGGTGACCACCACGCGGGCGACGTCGTCCCGGCCCGGGATGTCGTACATGACCGGCAGGAGCACCTCCTCCATGATGGCCCGCAGCCCGCGGGCACCGGTACCCCGGAGGATCGCCTGATCGGCCACGGCCTCCAGTGCCTCGTGGGTGAACTCCAGCTCGACGTCGTCCATGTCGAACAGTCGGGTGTACTGCTTGACGAGGGCGTTCTTGGGCTCGCTGAGGATGTTGACCAGCGCCTCGCGGTCGAGGCTCGTCACCGAGGCCACCACCGGGAGCCGGCCGATGAACTCGGGGATCAGCCCGAACTTGACCAGGTCCTCGGGCATGACCTCGGAGAAGTTGTCCGTGGTGTCGAGCTCGTTCTGGCTGGCGACCTCGGCGCCGAAGCCCAGGCCCTTACGACCCACACGGTCGCCCACGATCTTCTCCAGCCCCTGGAACGCGCCTGCGACGATGAACAGCACGTTGGACGTGTCGATCTGGAGGAAGTCCTGGTGCGGATGCTTGCGGCCACCCTGCGGGGGCACCGAGGCCTCCGTCCCCTCGAGGATCTTGAGCAGCGCCTGCTGCACGCCCTCGCCCGAGACGTCACGGGTGATCGACGGGTTCTCGGCCTTGCGGGCGATCTTGTCGACCTCGTCGATGTAGATGATGCCCATCTCGGCTCGCTTGGTGTCGAAGTCCGCCGCCTGGATGAGTTTGAGGAGGATGTTCTCGACGTCCTCGCCCACGTAGCCGGCCTCGGTCAGGGCCGTGGCGTCGGCGATGGCGAAGGGCACGTTGAGCATCTTGGCCAGGGTCTGTGCGAGGTACGTCTTGCCACAGCCCGTCGGCCCCAGCATGAGGATGTTGGACTTGGACAGCTCCACGCCGTCCCCCTGGCTGAGCGAGGCCCCCGCGCGGATCCGCTTGTAGTGGTTGTAGACGGCCACGGCCAGGTTCCGCTTGGCGGCGTCCTGTCCCACCACGTACTCGTCGAGGAACGAGTGGATCTCCGCCGGTTTGGGCAGCTCCTCCAGACCCGACTCCTGCGCGTCCTCGACCTCGGATTCGATGATCTCGTTGCACAGTTCGATGCACTCGTCGCAGATGTAGACCCCGGGGCCCGCGATCAGCTTCTTGACCTGCTTCTGGCTCTTCCCACAGAAGGAGCACTTCAACAGGTCGCCGCTCTCACTGACACGTGACATGAGTTCTACGTCCTCGCATTCCCGGGGCCCTGACCTCGGCCCCTCAAGTCGACGGTACGCGGGCCGGGCCGGAAAGCCGACCCCCCGCGCGCTCGGTCCATTGGACCCGACGGCGCGCCACGTCTCTCCGCGGCGCGCCGCCCGGGACTCAGTTGGTCGCCGACAGCTTGCGGTAGTCGAACACCGTGTCGATGATCCCGTACTCCTTGGCGGCCTCGGCCGTGAGGATCTTGTCGCGGTCGGTGTCCTTGCGGATCTGGTCCGCGTCGACGCCGGTGTGGAGCGCGAGCGTGGTCTCCATGAGGCGACGCATCCGCTCGATCTCCGCGGCCTGGATCTCCAGGTCCGAAACCTGGCCCTGCATCCCGCCGGTGGCCGGCTGGTGGATGAGGACACGGGCGTTGGGCAGCGCCGCACGCTTGCCCTTGGTGCCCGCGGCCAGCAGGACCGCGGCCGCCGACGCCGCCTGCCCCAGGCAGACCGTCACGACGTCCGGCCGGACGTACTGCATGGTGTCGTAGATCGCCATGAGCGAGGTGAACGAGCCACCCGGCGAGTTGATGTACATGGTGATGTCGCGGTCCGGGTCCTGCCCCTCGAGGACGAGGAGCTGGGCCATGATGTCGTTCGCCGAGGCGTCGTCGACCTGGGTCCCCAGGAAGATGATCCGCTCCTCGAAGAGCTTGTTATACGGGTTGGACTCCTTGACGCCGTAGCTCGAGTGCTCGACGAAGGACGGGAGAATGTACCGGGAGGACGGCAGTGAGGTCATCGTGGACTCCGTGGTGTCGGGGTGGTCTGGGTGGTCGGCCTGCGGGGTCACGACGGCGACGTGCCGCCGGACTGCGCGGCGCGGGCGATCACGTGGTCGACGAAGCCGTAGTCCAGGGCCTCCTGCGCCGTGAACCACCGGTCACGGTCGGAATCCTCGGTGATCTGCTCGAAGCTCTGACCGGTGTGCTCGGAGATGAGCTCGGCCATCTCGCGCTTGGTCGCGGCGAACTGCTCGGCCTGGATGGCGATGTCGGCCGCGGAGCCACCGACGCCCGCCGAGGGCTGGTGCATCATGATCTTGGCGTGCGGCAGCGCGTAACGCTTGCCCTTGGTGCCCGCGGCCAGCAGGAACTGGCCCATCGAGGCGGCCAGGCCCATCCCGTAGGTGGCCACGTCGCACTCGACGAACTGCATGGTGTCGTAGATGGCCATGCCGGCGGTCACCGAGCCGCCGGGCGAGTTGATGTACATCGCGATATCGCGCGAGGGGTCCTCGGCGGCCAACAGGAGGATCTGCGCGCAGAGTCGGTTGGCGATCTCGTCGTCCACCTGGGAGCCGAGGAAGATGATCCGCTCCTGCAGCAGGCGCTCGTAGACCGAGTCCCCCAGACTGAGCCCATGGGTCCCGGGCGAGTTGAGGGCGGGCTGTGTCGGAGTCGAACTGGGCTGTGCCACTGATCCGTTCTGGGCCACGGGGTACCTACCTTCGCTCATCGTCTCGCCGCTTTCCGCGGCGCCCGACCGTCCGGCGATCGGGGAAACGCTTACGCCAAACACTAACCAACACGTCCGACCCAACAGTCCCGGCGGGCCGGGTGTTCGCTCTCAGCGTCTGCGCCATCGGCGTCCCCGGCGCCCCGAGCAGCAGCGGGCCGGAAGCGGCCGGCACCCCGCCCCCGACGGGAAGAGCGTCCCGCGCACCCCCTACTCGGGCGATGTGTGCGGGACGCTCTTCTCGTGCGCGCGGCGGGTCGGACCCGCCGGAGCGGACCGGGCGAACCGGCCGGGGCTGCGGGGCCGACCGGCCGGCGCCGCTGTCAGTTCTCCGGGTCGGCCGCCTCGGAGTCGGTGGCCTCTGTCTCGGGGGCCTCGGAATCCGAGCCCGCGGCGGCGCCGTCGGCACCCTCCGCCTCGGCGTCCTCGCCGGAGCCGAAGAACTCGGTGGTGTCGACCGCATTGCCTTCGGTGTCGGTGACGTCGACCTGGACGATCACGTCGGCGAGCGCCTTGGAGCGACGGACGTCGGCGAACAGGGAGCCGAGCTGGCCGGCCTGCTGGATCTGCTGCACGAACTGGTTGGGGTCCATGCCGTAGCGCTGGGCCTGGAACATGATGTGCTGCGTGAGCTCCTCCTGCGACACATCTGTCTGCGCCTCCTCGGCCACGACGTCCAGCAGGAGCTGGGTCCGGATCGCGCGGGCCGCGCCCTCGCGGGTCTCGGCCTCGAAGGTCTCGCGGTCGGTGCCCTCGGCGGCGAGCGCCTGCTCGAGGATCGAGGCGTCCCCACCGAACTGGTCGAGGAGCTGGTGCATCTGCGCGTGGGCCTCGGAATCGACGACCGCCTCCGGGGCGGGCACCTCGGTGGCGTCGAGGAGCACCTCGAGCACCTTGTCGCGGATCTCGCCGGCGAGGCCGGCCCGGCTCTGCTCCGCGACCTTCTTCTCCAGGTCGGCGCGCAGCTCCTCGAGCGTGTCGAACTCGCTGGCCATCTGCGCGAACTCGTCGTCGGCCTCGGGGAGCTCGCGCTCCTTGACCGACTGGACGGTCACGGTGATGGCCGCCTCCTTGCCGGCATGGTCGCCCGCCACGAGGGAGGAGGTGAACTCCTTGGACTCCCCGGCCTTGAGGCCCACGGCGGCGTCGTCGAGCCCCTCGACGAGCGTGCCCGAGCCGAGCTCGTAGGACAGGCCCTCGGTGGAGGCCTCGTCGACGGGCTCGCCGTCGACGGTCGCCGCGAGGTCCACGGACAGGAAATCGCCCGTCTGCGCACCGCGCTCGACGCCCTTGAGGGTGCCGAAGCGCGCACGCAGGTTGTCGAGCTCGGTGGCGACCGCGTCGTCGTCCGTCTCGGGGGTCTCCACCGTGACGGACAGCTCCGAGAACGTGGGGAGCGTGATCTCGGGCCGGACGTCGACCTCGGCGGTGAACTCGACGACGTCGCCGTCCTCGATCTTGGTCACCTCGATCTCCGGCTGCGCCAGGACCTTGAGCTCGTGCTCGTCGACGGCCTCGCTGTAGCGGGCCGGGATCATGTCGTTGACGACCTGCTCGAGCACGGCCGGGCGACCGATCCGCGCCTCGAGGAGCTTGGCCGGGGCCTTGCCGGGACGGAAGCCGGGGATGTTGACCTGGCCGGCGAGCGACTTGTAGGCCTTGTCGAAGTCGGGCTCGAGCTCCGCGAACGGCACCTCGACGGTGACTTTGACCCGGGTCGGGTTCAGCTGCTCGACAGTGCTCTTCACGGTGATTCGCTCCTAGGGGAAGTCTGGGATTCGTTTTCCGGGCTGACGCTGGTCGGGATGACAGGATTCGAACCTGCGACCCTCCGCTCCCAAAGCGGATGCG
>DHCFD07801__coassemble_1521_pt1 | contig 14141 bp, 13 predicted proteins | sample DHCFD07801__metabat2_high_PE_018 | metagenome-assembled genome bin DHCFD07801 | reverse complement strand
TTCGAGCTGTACTACGACTGCTGACCCCGGCCGGCTTGCTGTTCCCCGCCCCGCGATCAGGGGCGGGGAACAGCGCTCGCGTCTAGAATGGTGTGACGACGGACACATTTCGGCGATGCCGGAAGGAACGTGATGTCAGATGCACCCGAACGACGCGAACGCGATCGATTTCCGGAGCTCCTCGCCCCGGTCGAGACCGCTCAAAGTGGTCGCGGCGGCACTGGATCCCGACGTGGGGCCGCCCGAGCACACGCCTGATGTGGGCTACCCGGTGATGCTCAAACTCTCCCGCGTCCTGGACCCGGACGAGGCCCGGATGGTGTGCGAGCGCAACCCATTCCTCCGGGCCACATCCGGCTCCCGCAAACTCGTCGCGCTGGACACCTCCGTCGAGACCATCCGCGCGGAGAGGGACCGCATCCAGCTGCTGCTCGCCGAGGTCGAGTCCGACGCGCTGGCCGAGGAGGCGCGGCGGCGCGAGGAGGAGCACCGGATCGCGGAGCGCCGGGTGGCCGAACTCCGCCGCCGCAACGAGGTCCTCAGCGGCATCGAGTGGTGAGCCGCGCCGGCGGTCGCGGTCAGCCGAGCTTGGGGAAGTTCTCCGGACAGAACGTGCCCACGGCGGCCCCCAGGAAGAACCCCTGCTGCTCGGGGTCGAGTTGCGCGTGCTCGCCGAGCCATCCGGACACGTCGACCATCTGCTCACCGCCGTCGAAGCGTCCGCACGCCTCCGTGGCCGTGGCCACGGGGTCGACCCCCTCCGGCAGTGCCACGTTCTGCTGTTCGAGAAGTCCGGCGAAGTCACCGGCACCGGGGACGTCGGCCGGCGGGGGCGGCTCGGGGGCGGGCTCCTCCTCCGGTGGCGGCTCGGCCGGATCCCGCACCGGCTCGGGTGCGGGCTCACGTGCCGGCGGCGGCGAGACCGGGGTGCCGGGCTTCTCGGGGCGCTCCTGGGCGAACGTCTCACTGCTGGTGGCCGACGAGGACTCCGACGACTCCGTGGAGATCTCCGGTGCCGACCCCTCGACGGTCGTGCCTCCGCAGCCCACGAGTGCCACAGAGAAGGCGACGGCCGTGATGCCCGCGGCGATCGGGCGGGTGCGCGAACTCATGCTGGAATGGTAAGTCACCGGCCACGTGCAGGTCACCCCGCCCGGGCCGGGGGGACCCGGACCGTGGCCAGGACGCCCAGATGGTCGGTTCCGGAGATCCGGACGGTGCTCGTCTCCCCCACCCCGACGGCGCCCCGGGCCATCACGTGATCGATGCCGATAAGGGGCGGAAAGCTCCGGTCCGCCGGCCACGTCGGGACCCAGCCGTCGCCGCCGCCGGAGACCGAGTCCGTATACCCCAGGGCCCGCAGAGACCGGAAGCGGGTGTGGTCCCAGGTGGCGTTGAAGTCACCACCCACCACGACCGGAGCGGGCCCGGGGAGGCTTCCGAGGTAGCCGCGGAGACGGTCGGCCTCGCCGGCCGCGCCGGCGGCGTCGAAGACGGGTGCGACCGGATGCGCGGCCACCACGGTGACCGGCCCGGTCGGTCCCGCCATCTCGGTGCGCAGCACTCCGAGCCCGAATCCGGGGACCCGCTCCGGAGGCGTCAGCGGATACCGCGACCACACGGCCACCCCGGCCGCCTGCGGCGCGGGGTCGAGCGACTCGTGCGGGAGCGACGCGGTCAGGCCTGCCGCGCGGAAGCCCTCGACGGCCTCCGGGGTGGTCTCGACCGTCAGCAGCAGGTCGACATGCTCGTCGCGGACGGTTCGGACGACCTCGCCCGCGTCGGCGCCGCCGAACTCCAGGTTCTGCACCAGGACCCGCACTGCCGTGCCCTCGTCGTCGTGATCCCGGGCAGGGACCACGAGGGGGCCGTACTGGAGGACGCCGGCGCCGACCAGAGCCAGTGTCACCAGGACGAGCACCGGTGACCGCGCGCGTAGTGCCGCGGCCAGGGCGGGCAGGCTGAAGACCCACGCCCAGAGTGCGAACGACGCGAGGGCGAGGACCGCCGGCGCCCCGGAGCCCGAGTGGTGCAGGGCGATCCCCGCGGCGGCGACCAGGGACAACAGGACCGCCAGGGCGCGGGCGACGGGGCGGCGCTCCCCCTACCCCCGCGTCGCCGCCCGGGCGCGGGTCACCGGAAGAACTTCCGCAGGTCCCGCAGCGTGGCGATCACCCGATCGAGATCGTCGCCGTTGCGCACCATCGATTTGACCGTGTCGGCGATCGCGGTGAAGTTCGGGGGGACGGGCGTCGCGGGGTCGGTGGTCGACGAGGCGGCCGGTCGGCCCACCAGGGCGCCCGAGGCCGCGCGCGCCGCGCCGGAACGACGGCGTTCCGGGCCGACCTCCAGCTCGAACCGGTCCCCCTTCTCGTCGGATCCGATGCACCGGACGCGCTCGTCGTCGGGCACCCCCGCGGCGCGGGCCGCGTCCACGAACTCGTAGAGCTCGCCGTAGGTCACGCCGTCGAGGGTCAGGGTCAGGTTCATCGTCACAGCCATAGGCACAGGATATCCGTGTCCGGACCGCGAGGGCATCGGTGAGATCCCTGGTCCCGCCCCGGGGCGCCCCTCAGGTCTCGTCCCAGAACACGTGGTCGACCGCGCGGCGGCCGTGCCGGGTCACGCGGAGGTACTCGTTGTAGAACTCGGCGGCATCGGAGCCGCCGGTACAGATCCGGGCGACCGCGGCGAGGATCGCGCCGTGACCGGGGAGCTGATCGGTCGCCTTGCCCCGGGCGAGCACCAACGCGTTACGGGTGTGCCCGGCCATGGCCCACGACCTGCCCAGTGCGTCTCGCTCCTCCTCGGAGATCAACTCCGCAGCGGCCGCCGCGTCGAGGGCCTCCATCGTTGAGGTGGTGTGCAGCCCGGGCACCCGGGAGGCGTACTGCATGATGAGCAGCTGGGTCGTCCACTCCACGTCCGCCAGTCCGCCCCGCCCCAGCTTGGTGTGGGTGGCGGGGTCGGCCCCCCGGGGCAGCCGTTCGGTGTCGATCCGGGCCTTCATCCGCCGGATCTCCTGCACGACCTTGGCCGGCACACCGTCCTCCGGGTAGCGGAACTCGTCGATCATGTGCAGGAAATCCAGACCGAGCGAGGCGTCCCCGGCAGCAAACGAGGCGCGCAGCAGGGCCTGGAGCTCCCATGTCTGCGCCCACCGGGCGTAGTACGCGCGGTACGACCCGAGGGTCCGCACGAGGGGGCCGTTGCGGCCCTCCGGCCTCAGGTCGGTGTCCAGGTCCAGCGGGGGGTCCGACGACGGCGAGGACAGCAACCGGCCCACACGTTCGGCCATCTGGGTGGCCCACCGGACCGCGACCTCGTCGGTCACCCCCTCGGCCGGCTCGCACACGATCATCACGTCGGCATCGGAACTGTAGGACAGCTCGTGGCCGCCGAGCCTGCCCATCCCGATGTAGGCGATCCTGGCCGGGGGCGTACCGCCCTCCTCCACGCTGTCCCGCACGACCGCGGCGAGGGCCGCCTCCAGGACGGAACGCCACACCGCCGACAGCCTCGCCCCCACCTCGGGCAGGGTGATGAGCCGCAGTACGTCGGCGGCGCCGATCCGCGCGAGTTCGGCCCGTCGGAGGGACCGCGCCGCCGAGATGACCCGTTCCGGGGACCGGTGCCGCGCGGCGGAAGCGGTGAGCGCCGTGGCGATGTCACCGGCCTTGTCCGCCAGGAGGAGGGGGCCGTCGGCACCATCGGAGAGGTCGGGCACGACCAGGGGCGCCCGCAACAGCAGTTCGGCCACGAACGCGGAGGTCCCGAGCACGGTGACGAGCCGTCGGGCCACCATGTGGTCGTCACGCAGGGTCCGCAGGAACCACGTGATCTCCTGGTGCTCCTCGCAGAGCTTCCGGTACGCGAGCAGGCCGGCGTCCGGGTCCGGCGTGTCCGCGAGCAGCTCCATGAAGCTCGGCAGCAGCAGCGCCTGGATGCGCCCCCGACGGTTGCTCTGCCCGGCGAGCGCCCGCAGATGCCCCAGCGCGTTGCGGGGCGCCCCGAAGCCCAGTGCGGCGAGCTGACGCTCCATGGCCTCGGGCCCGAGCGAGAGCGCCTCGGCGTCATAGGAGGCGATCGAGTCGAGGAGCGGACGGTAGAAGAGCTTCTCGTGCAGTCGCCGGACCCGGCTGCGTATGGTCCTGAGTTCGGCGCGGAGGGCTCCGGTCGCATCGTGACGCGAGGTGGGCCGGACGCGCGCGGCGCGGGCGAGCCAGCGGTATCCCTCCGCGTCCTCCTCGGGTGGCAGCAGGTGCGTGCGCTTGTATCGCTGGAGCTGGAGCCGGTGCTCGAGCAGGCGGAGGAACTCGTACGCGGAGACCAGGTCCGCGCCGTCCTCGCGGGCGATGTATCCGCCCCGACGGAGCGCCCGGAGCGCGTCGACCGTGCTGGCGACCCGCAGTTCGACATCCGTGCGCCCGTGCACCATCTGTAGTAGCTGCACCGCGAACTCGACGTCCCGGAGCCCGCCGCGTCCCAGCTTGAGTTCGCGGTCCCGCAGCGTCGCGGGGACGTTCTCCTCGACGCGGCGGCGCATGGCCTGCACGTCGGAGACGAAGTCATCGCGCTCGGCGGCCGTCCACACCAACGGGTAGACGGCGGTGTGATACTCCTCCCCCAACGCCAGGTCGCCGGTCATCGGCCGCGACTTGAGGAGGGCCTGGAACTCCCAGGTCTTGGCCCAACGGGTGTAGTACGCCGTGTGGGACTCGAGAGTGCGGACGAGCTCCCCGGACCTGCCCTCTGGCCGGAGCGCGGCGTCGACCTCGAAGAACGCCATCGACCCGATCCGCATCATCTCGCCCGCGACCCGTGATGCCCGGGCGTCGGCGGGGTCGGACACGAACACCACGTCGACGTCCGAGAGGTAGTTGAGCTCACGGGCACCGCACTTGCCCATCGCCACGACGCCCAGCCGGACGGGCAGGGCCGAATCGGGGTACACCGTGGCCACCGCCACCGCGAGCGCCGCCGTGAGCGCGGCGTCGGCCAGATCGGACAGCCGGTGACCCACCTCGGGGAACGCCAGGACCGGCTCGTCGCCGACCGTGGCCGCGACGTCGTGTGCGGCCAGCAGCAGGACCTGATCCCGGTACGCGGTGCGCAGCGCGGTGACGGCCGGCCCGCCCGTCACCCCCGCACGGTAGGTGCCGACCTGCCGCAGGTCCGCGGACTGGGAGGGGGGCGGCGCGCCGTCGAGCGCCTCCTCCGGGGCCGCCTCGACGGCGGACAGGAGGGTGGCGATGACGTCCGCCCGTGACGGCAGGTCCTCGCGCAGGCGGGTCCACCGCGTGGGCCCCGCCACGAGGTGGTCACCGAGCGCCGACGACGAGCCCAGCAACGCCAGCAGCCGGCTGCGCAGGGTCTCCTCGGTCCGGAGTGCCTCGTCCAGCGCGGCCACCCCGTTTTCGCGGGCGGCCCCCTCGTCGTCGTCCAGTGACTCGCGCAGGCGGACCAGCTCGCTCAGTGCGAGGTCCGGGTCGGGGGCGCGGGAGAGCGACCACATCAGCGGGACCGTGTCGTCGGTGTCCCAGCCGAGATAGCCCAGCCACTCGTCCGCACGGTCGTCCAACAACCCGAGCCGCCCCGGGCTGGGGAGCCTCGGGCGCGCCCTGTCCGCCGTCACAGCGAGAGGTAGGCGCGGAGCTCGTGCGGTGTGATGTGCCGCCGGTAGTCCTCCCACTCGCGACGCTTGTTGCGGAGGAAGAACTCGAAGACGTGCTCGCCGAGGGCCTCGGCCACGAGTTCGGACTCCTCCATCGCGTCGAGCGCATCCTCGAGGTTGCCGGGCAGATCCGTGTAGCCCATCGCGCGCCGCTCACGACGACTCATGGTCCACACGTCGTCCTCGGACTCCGGCGGCAGCTCGTAGCCCTCCTCGACGCCCTTGAGGCCCGCCGCCAACATCACCGAGTAGGCGAGGTAGGGGTTGCACGCCGAATCCGGGCTCCGGACCTCGATCCGGCGCGAGGAGGCCTTGTTGGGCGTGTACATGGGGACGCGGACCAGTGCGGACCGGTTGGCCCGGCCCCAGGTCGCCGCGGTGGGCGCCTCGCCGCCGCCGATGAGTCGCTTGTACGAGTTGACCCACTGGTTGGTCACGGCCGAGAACTCGGGGGCGTGGCGCAGTATCCCCGCGACGAACGACCTGGCCGTGTCCGACAGCTGGTACTCGTCGTCCGGGTCGTGGAAGGCGTTGGTGTCGCCCTCGAACAGGCTCATGTGGGTGTGCATGGCGGAGCCGGGGTGGTCACGGAGCGGCTTGGGCATGAACGACGCCCACACGCCGTTGTTCATGGCCACCTCCTTGACGACGTACCGGAACGTCATGATGTTGTCGGCCATACTCAGCGCGTCCGCGTACCGCAGGTCGATCTCCTGCTGCCCGGGAGCGCCCTCGTGGTGGGAGAACTCCACGGAGATGCCCATCGCCTCGAGCGCCTCGATGGCGTGCCGACGGAAATGCGGTGCCGTGTCGTGAACGGCCTGGTCGAAGTAGCCGCCACTGTCGGTGGGCACCGGCTCCGCACCGTCCGTCTCGAGATCCTTGAACAGGAAGAACTCGACCTCCGGGTGCACATAGCAGGAGAAGCCCAGGTCGGCGGTCTTGTTGAGCTGTCTGCGGAGGACGTGCCGGGGGTCTGCCCAGCTGTGACCGCCGTCCGGGTTGTAGATGTCGCAGAAGATGCGCGCGGAGTGCTGCGCGCCGTCGGCGTGGACCCAGGGCAGCACCTGGAACGTCGACGGGTCGGGCTTGGCGACGGTGTCGGCCTCGGAGACCCGGGAGAACCCCTCGATCGCCGAGCCGTCGAAGCCGATCCCCTCCCCGAACGCGCCCTCGAGCTCGGCCGGCGCCACCGCCACCGACTTGAGGGTGCCGAGGATGTCCGTGAACCAGAGCCGGACGAACCGGATGTCGCGTTCCTCGAGGGTTCTGAGAACGTACTCCTGCTGGCGGTTCATGGGGTCCAACCTAGCCGCTGCGGCGTGACGGGCGTGCGCGACCGTGCCGTGCGGACTCGGACGGGAGCCGGGAGGACGCGCGTGGCAGACTCTGGCGGTGACGGTGCCCACCGTCACCGCCCCCTATCCGCCCGGGGACCGGACGTGATCCGGCCTCGAGGTCACCAGAGGAAGGCCACCTGACATGAGCGAGAACACCGATACGCCGGTCTACGGATCCGCCGGCAGCACACCGGAGAGCCGGGAGGGGCTGACGCGGGTCACCCGTCTGCACCACCTCGCCGAACTCAAGACCGAAGGGCGGGCCTGGCCGATGCTCACGGCGTACGACTTCGTGTCCGCGCGCCTGTTCCAGGAGGCCGGCATCCCCGTGCTCCTCGTGGGAGACTCGGCAGCCAACGTCGTCTATGGATACGACACCACCGTCCCGGTCGGCGAGGACGAGATGATCCCGCTCGTCCGTGCCGTCACCCGGGGCGCCCCCAAGGCGCTCGTCGTGGCCGACCTGGTCTTCGGTAGCTATGAGGCCTCGCCCACGCTGGCCGTGGCGGCCGCGACCCGCATGATGAAGGAGGGCGGGGCCCAGGCCGTCAAGCTCGAGGGCGGCGCCCGGATGGCACCGCAGATCCGGGCGATCGCCGAGGCCGGGATCCCGGTCATGGCGCACATCGGCTTCACCCCGCAGTCCGTCAACGGTCTGGGCGGTTTCCGCGTCCAGGGGCGCGGCGCTGCCGCCGACCAGCTCCGCGCCGATGCCCGCGCCGTCCAGGATGCGGGTGCGTTCTCCGTGGTGATGGAGATGGTCCCCGCCGACCTGGCGCGCGAGATCTCGGGCGAGCTCGAGATCGCCACCGTGGGGATCGGTGCCGGGAACGGCTGCGACGCCCAGGTCCTGGTGTGGCAGGACATGGCCGGACACGGCACGGGTCGGACCGCGAAGTTCGTCAAGCGGTACGCGGCGCTGGCCGACACCCTGCGCGATGCCGCGCGCGAGTACGGGGACGAGGTCCGCTCACGGGCCTTCCCCGGCCCCGAGCACTCCTTCTGACAGCGAAAGGCATCGATCGTGACGACCGGCCGCGCCCCCTATCCGGAGATCGACCCCCACGACTCGGGCCTGCTCGACGTGGGCGATGGTCAACATCTGTACTGGGAGTGCTCGGGGAATCCCGACGGTGCCCCCGTCGTCTTCATCCACGGCGGGCCCGGGGGCGGAACGACTCCCGGGCACCGCCGGATGTTCGACCCGGCCGCGTACCGGATCATCCTGATGGACCAGCGGGGCTGCGGCCGCAGCACCCCCCACGTGGCCGACGGCGCGGACCTCTCGGTCAACACGACCTGGCATCTCGTGGCCGACCTCGAGCGCCTGCGTGAGCACCTGGGGGTGGACCGGTGGCTCGTGTTCGGTGGTTCGTGGGGGTCCACCCTCGCTCTGGCGTACGCGCAGGAGCACGCCGACCGCGTGCGCGGGCTGGTCCTGCGCGGGATCTTCCTGTGCCGCCCGTCGGAGATCGACTGGTTCTACCGGGGCGGCGCCTCCCACCTCTTCCCCGACGCCTGGGAGGGCTACCTGGCACCGCTGCTCCACGCCGACGGCGGCGCGGCGGTCCACTCCGGCGACTACGACCACGTGGCCGCCTACCGCCGCCTGCTGCACTGTGGCGAGCCCGAGACCGAACTCGCCGCCGCGCGGGCGTGGACCACGTGGGAGTCCACCACGTCGACGCTGCTCCCCCGCGCGCCGCGGCAGAGCGACGACCCGGACCGGTTCGCGCTGGCCTTCGCCCGCATCGAGAACCACTACTTCGCCCACGACTCGTTCCTGCTGGATGCGCCACTCCTCGACCGGATGGACCGCATCGCCTCGCTGCCGGCAGTGCTCGTCCACGGTCGCTACGACGTGGTGTGCCCGGTGTCCAACGCGTGGGACCTGCACGCGGCATGGCCGGGCTCGCAGTTGCACATCGTCCCCGACGCCGGGCACGCGATGACCGAGCCGGGGACCACGCACCACCTGCTCGAGGCGACCGACAGCTTCCGACCCTGAGGCGTCCGGGCGGTCACGACCGTCCCGTCAGAGCACGTCAGACCACGCCGAAGTGCCGGCTGAACGCGACCGTCGCGGCCTGGTACCGCACCGGGAACAGGCGGACCATCAGGTCGATCGCGTGCGCGTCCGGCCCCACGAGCACCCGCGCCCGGCGCTTCTCGACGCCGTCGAGGATCACCCGCGCCGCCGTCGACGCCTCCGTCCTGGCGAACTTCTGATCGAAGACCGTCGCGAAGTCGGCACTGTCGAGCCCCTCGGCGGCTCCGGCGTTGCGGGCGACCGCGGTCCTGATGCCACCCGGGTGGACGCAGGTGACGTCCACAGGGCGACCCTCCGCCGACATCTCCATGCGCAGGGACTCGGTGAACTGCTGGACCGCGGCCTTGGCCGCGTTGTAGGCGCTCTGCGTGGGTACGGACATGAACGCGAAGATGCTGGAGAGGTTGACCAGGTGCCCGTCACCGGACGCGATGAGGTGGGGCAGGAACTCCTTGGTCCCGTGCACGACCCCCCAGTAGTCCACGTCCATCACGCGGGCCGTGTCCTTGTAGCCTCCCCGGTCGACGGTGCCGGTGAACGCGATGCCGGCGTTGTTGATCACCAGGTGCACCGCCCCGAAGTGGTCGGCGACGGCGCCCGCGTACTCGGCCACGGCCGCCTGTTCGGACACGTCGAGCCGGTCCGACCGTACGTCAGGGGCCCCTGCGGCGCGGGCGAGCGCGACCGTCTCGGCCAGCCCCTCGGCGTCGACGTCACTCAGGGCGAGCTGCGCGCCGCGACGCGCGGCCTCCCGGGCGAGCTCGCGCCCGATCCCCGATGCGGCGCCGGTGATCACCACGACCTTGCCGTCCATGCTCCACGGCGGCCGCCGGTCGACCAGGGTGCCCAGTGCGCCGGCGAACCGGCGGGCCGACGCGATCATCGGGTCACGCTCCCGTGCCCGGCCACGGCGACGGTGCCCCGATCGGTGGCGCCCGGGGCGTCCTCCTCGGCGGTACGCCGGTACGCCGACAGGTCGAACTCCCTGGTCTGGTTCCGGAACGAGAACGTGAAGTCGGGCCAGACCGCCGGCGCGTTGCCCTTGTCGTCGAGGTACCAGCTCTGGCAGCCGGCCACCCACACGGTGTCCGCGGTGCCGGCGCGGAGCTCCTCGTTGTACGCATCCTGGACGCTCTCGCGGACATCGACCGTCCGCAGTCCGCGCTCCCGCATCGTGCGCATGGCGTCGGCCACGTAGTTGAGCTGGGACTCGATCATGTAGATCATCGACGAGTGGCCGAGGCCGGTCGCGGGGCCGATGAGGACGAACATGTTGGGGTAGCCGGCGACCGTCGTGCCCTTGTACGCCTCCATCCCGTCGCTCTCCCACTTCTCGGCCAGCGAGCGCCCGTCCACCCCTCGGATCCGTTCGAATGCCGGCGAATCCGTCACGTGGAAACCGGTGGCCACCACGAGCACGTCCGCGGGGTGCTCGAGTCCGTCCGCGGTGACGACCCCCTCGGACGCCACCCGGGCGATGGGGTCGGTGATCACGTCGACGTTGGCCCGGGACAGCGCCGGGTACCACGTGTTGGACAGCAGGATCCTCTTGCACCCGATCTCGAACCTGGGGGTGAGTTTGCGCCTCAGGTCGCGGTCGCGGACCTGCCGCAGCAGCTGCGCCCGGCCGAGGGCCCGGATCGGGGCGAGCGCGGCCCGTGTCCGCGTGAGCCCCACGACCTGGAACTCACGGCTCACGTACTGCAGCCCCCGCACGAGCCGTTGCAGGCCGGGCACCTTCTTATACAGACTCCGCTCGAGGCGCGGGTAGTGGCGGTCGATCCTCGGCAGGACCCACGGCGCGGTGCGCTGGTAGACGTCCAGGTGGCCCACCTCGGAGGCGATCGACGGCACCACCTGGATCGCGGAGGCCCCGGTGCCGATCACGGCCACCCGTCGGCCGGCCAGGGGGATGGAGTGGTCCCACCGGGCCGTGTGGAACACATCGCCCGAGAAGTCGGAGATCCCCTCGATCTCGGGCATCTTGGGCTCGCACAACACACCGGCCGCGCTGATGAGGACGCGGGCGTCGAAATCTCCGTCCGAGGTGTGCACCGCCCAGCGCTCGCGCCCCTCGTCGTACTCGGCCGAGAGGACCTCGACGCCGAAGCGGATCTTGTCCAGGACACCGGACTCCGCCGCGACCCCACGGATATACTCGAAGATCTCGGACTGGGGCGAGAACGCCCGCGACCAGTCGGGGTTCAGGGCGAACGAGTAGGAGTACAGGTGAGAGGGCACGTCGCACGCCGCCCCCGGGTAGGTGTTGTCCCGCCAGGTCCCGCCAACGTCCCGGCCGCGGTCGACGACGACGAGGTCGTCGAATCCCTCACGGGTGAGCCTGATCGCGGCTCCGAGCCCCGAGAACCCGGCCCCCACGATGAACACGTCCACGACTGTCGCCTGATCCACTGGCCTCTCCCTATGACGGCTCTGTGACTTCCACCACCACGGACCTTACCCGCCGGTAAGGCCGTGGGGTACCGAGCGACAGGCACCGCGCCCGGGAGCGGAGCCGCCCGGTGGCGACAGACCTGTCAGTCGTCGTCCTGGGCATCCCAGGCGTCGTTGCGGAGCCTGGCCTTCTCCAGCGCCGCCTCGGCCTCGGCGCGACTGCCGTAGGGGCCCATACGGTTGTCCCAGTTGGTGACCTTGCCCTGCACTGCGCGGCCCTCTGCGATGTCGTAGTACCACTGTTCGTCCGACACGGGAGTTCCTCCTCGAGTTCGTGGCCGATCGGGCCTCAGACCCTACTCGGCCCCGCCGTTTCCGCGGCCGGAAGCGCTCTCCGGCAGCTGTGCATATCAGTGTCTGTCAACCCGATCGGCCACGGAACCGGTTGCACTGCGCAGGGCGCGCGGGTTGTAGTCGTGGTGCGCTGCATCACACACAGCAGCGTCACATGAGGCGGCCGGTACGACAGGTCGCCCCAACTGAAAGGGGACTCATGAAGAACCTTGCCAAGTCCGTCGGTGTGTTGTCCGCGGCAGTGGCCTTCGGCGCAGGGTCCGCACTCGCCGCTCCCGCCACCGGGGCGCAGTCGCTCCCGACCGGCTCCCTCGGAGACTCGCTGGGAGGCGACACCTGCGGCGAGCAGGTCGTCACGCCGGAGACCCTGGCGAACTCCGGATGGGGCGCGCCCGAGGACGAGAACGCCGCTGAGATCGCCGCCGTCGAAGGCGCCCCGGAGGAGGTGGGGACCGCGGCGCTGACTTTCGAGGAAGGGCCCGAGAACGGCACCTCGCTGTACAAGGATGCCGAGCGCATGCCACTCGACGAGCTCCTCGAGGACGGCGCCCCCGTCCCGATGAGCTACCAGTACACCTCGGACGGCCAGGCGCCCGCCCTGCAGATCCGACTCAACAACGCGAGCGTGCCCGAGACCGAGGACGGGGCCGGGTTCGCCACGATCGTCTGGAGCCCGGCCGACGGTGACGGAACCTGGCAGGAGGCCGATCCCGCCGACTCGGATCAGTTCTGGGCGACGCGCGACATCGAGGATGCGGACGGCGAGACCGTACTCCCCCGCGGCGAGCGGACGACTCTCGAGGAGATCGTCGGGATGAACCCGGACGCGGTCGTCACCGAGTACGGCGTCCAGAAGACCCGTGACAATACGACCGAGGGCGTCGCCATCGACGACTTCACCTTCGGCTGCGAGACGACGGACTTCGAGCTCGACGCCGACGAGGAGGACGGCGGCCCGCTCGGGTCGCTGACGGACATCTTCTCCTCGTGATACTCCAGCGGACCGCCTGAATCGCGGCACCGCTCCGAGCCGGCCGTGGGCGGGGCTCACCGGAGCCCCGCCCACGGCCGCCGTCTCAGAACAGCCGGCTCGCGGCGGCCTGGGCCTGCTCCGCGGTGAACCCGTCGAACATCAGCTGGTCCACGAGCCCCTGCTGGGAGAACGACGTGTAGTCGAGGTACCGCTCCCCCTGCTTGACCGCTTGCTCATCCCAGTCGGCGCCCACTTCCTCGGCCCCGTATTGCGCAGCTTCGGGGCTGTAGTCCTCGAACTCGAGCTGTTCAACCAGTCCCTGCTTCGAGAACGACGTGTAGGCGAGGTAGCGCTCGGCCGCCTTCAGCGCGTTCTGGTGTTCGCGAGGAACCTCGGGCGCGGCCGGCTCCGGGTCGGCCGCCTCCGGCTCGGGCTGTTGCTCGGGCGCGGGCTCTGGCGCCGCTTCCGGGACCGCGTCGGAGGGCTCCGCGTCTGCCGGGGCCGGCGCGGGCAGCGTCGTGCTCGTCTCCACTGCGCTGTCGGCGTCTTCGTCCTCGCCCGAGACCAGGGCGGAGCACGTGGCGACCAGGATCAGCACGCCGATGATGATCAGCGCCCACTTCATGCATCCGCTCTTCTTCTCGGCCGGCTGGCGGGCAGGGGCGGGCTGCCACTGCTGTGCCGGGTGGGGCTGTCCCTGGTAGGGCTGGTCGTGGCCGCCGGGCTGCCAGGGGCCGGGGCCCTGGGGCGTAGTCATCGCTACCTCTTCCGTTGAATGTGAAAACACTTATATCAACGGGGTACGACACGGTACGTAGTCGTGGAAAGCTGTTCACGTCCAGACGAGCAGGACACGACCCGCATGGAAGTGTGGGAACGAGCCGGCCTGTAAGCCGGATCCTGTGCCCCTCCGCGAGGGAGGGCGACGACCATCCATCTGGGCGCACCGTCGCCGGGCGCCTCGAGCGGTCAACCCACGGACTGGGGCGAGCAGCCCTCGTGGCATCCGTGCAGTCACACCGTCACCGGTGCGACCTTCGACCTTGCTCCGGGTGGGGTTTACCGAGCCGCCCCGGTCACCCGGGGCGCTGGTGCGCTCTTACCGCACCGTTTCACCCTTACCGCGCCGCAGCGGGCGCGGCGGTCTGCTTTCTGTGGCACTTTCCCGCGGGTCACCCCGGGTTGCCGTTAACAACCACCCTGCTCTGTGGAGTCCGGACTTTCCTCGGGGCAGGGCCCTTCCGCCCTCCGGCGTCGGTTCCCCGCCCCGCGGCCGTCCGGCCGACTCGTTCGGCGCACAGTCTAGACGCACGCGCCCCCGGCGCTCAGGCGCGTGCCGGTGCGCACCGACCCGTC
>DHCFD07801__coassemble_1511_pt1 | contig 14349 bp, 11 predicted proteins | sample DHCFD07801__metabat2_high_PE_018 | metagenome-assembled genome bin DHCFD07801 | reverse complement strand
GGCGTGCCCACACGCCCGCGCCAGACCATCCCGCACACCACCGCGCCCCGGCGCCGGGGGCAGCCGTTAGGGTTGCATCCGATCCGCGTAGCGGGACGGGAGCGATCCTCACGGAGGTGTGATGCGCAACGCGTGGCGTGTGTTCACGCGTGATGCCAGGCGCCTCGGACGGGTACGCAAAGCGTGGATCATCCTCATCGGGCTCATGTTCACCCCGTCGCTCTATGCGTGGGTGAACATCGCGGCGTTCTGGGACCCGTACTCCAACACCGAGGCCATCGACATCGCCGTCGTCAACCTGGACGAGGGCGCCTCCTCCTCGGCGACCGGGGACATCAACGTCGGCGACCGGGTGGTCGAGCAGTTGCGGGGCAACGACCAGCTCGGCTGGCATTTCCCCGACGAGGGCCGGGCCATGGAGGAGGTCAGGTCGGGCGCGAGCCACGCGGCGATCATCATCCCCGCGGACTTCAGCCGCGACTTCACCAGCGTCACCTCGGGCGACTTCATCCGCCCGAGCCTGCAGTACCACGTCAACGAGAAGTCGAACGCCGTCGCGCCCCAGATCACCGATGTCGGCGCGACCACCCTGGACAGGCAGATCAACAGCACGTTCGTCTCGGTGGTGGCGGAGACCGTGACCGACGAGCTCAAGAGCGCGGGCCGCGACGCGGAGGACCGGCTGCGCGGCGCGCAGGGGAACACGATCGACGGGCTGGCCGGCGCGGTCGACTCCGTGGGATCCGCGCGGGAACGGATCGCCTCGCTGCAGGACACCCTGGCCGGGGCGCAGGAGCGGGTCGACGGCGCCAAGGGCACGCTCGACACCGTCGACACCACGCTCGGCGACGTCCAGACCGCCGTCGCACAGTCGCAGGAGATCGTCGGCGAGGCCCAGCGGGAACTGATCGCCGTGAGCGACGCGGTGACCAACGCGTACACCTCGGGGGCGACGCTGCTCGCCGACGCCTCCTCGGACCTCAACGAGTCGATCGCGGCGCTGTCGGCGGGGGCGCGGCAGGCCGGTGCCGGCGTCGACTCCGCGACCGACACGGTGGCGACGGTCATCGGGACCGGGAACCAGGAGCTCACCCGGATGCGGGCGCTCCTCGAGCAGTCCGCGCCCGGATCCGCCGCCGCACAGCAACTGAGCGGGGCGATCACCGGCCTGCAGGACCGCCTCGCGGCCGATCAGGAGATCCTCGACGGACTGGGACGTCTGGGCACTGACGTCACCGATGCGGCCTCGGCGGTGGAGGGGTCCGCGGCCGCGGTCAACAGTGCCATCCGTGACGCTGCGACGTCGGCCGGCTCCCGGAACGCCCCGCTCCGGGCGATGCCCGAGCTCACCGACGCGTTCGCGCGGCTGTCCGGCAGTGCCGGCGAATTCTCCTCGGCGCTCGGCGCGCAACGGACGCAGCTCTCGCAGGCGCAGAACCTGCTCACCGGGCTGGTCGATCAGCTCGGTTCGACCCGGACCGCGCTCGGCGCGCTCGACGGCAATTTCGCCGACGCGCAGGAGGGCCTCGACGGGGTGCGCACGGACGTGCTCGCGCTCGGCAACGCCGACGTCTGGGACCAGCTGCGCACCGTCACCGGGCTGGACACCGAGCAGATCGGGCAGTTCCTGGCCTCTCCGGTCGAGGTGCAGGAACACGCCGTCTACCCGGTGGACACGTACGGCTCCGCCATGGCGCCGCTGTTCATCAACCTCGCGCTCTGGGTCGGCGCCTTCGTCCTGTGCCTCCTCATGAAGCTCGAGGTGGACACCGAGGGCACCGAGGGACTCACCGCCCGCCAGGCCTACCTGGGCCGGTGGCTGCTGCTGGCCGTGTTGAGCGTGTTCCAGGCCCTGTTCATCGCCGGCGGCAGTCTGCTCATCGGCGTGCAGACGGTCAACGCCCCGGCGTTCCTGGGGACCTCCGTCCTCATCGGCCTGGCGTACCTCAGCATCATCTACGCCCTCGCGGTCGCCTTCGGGTACGTCGGGAAGGGCCTGGCCGTGGTCCTGGTGATCATGCAGATCCCCGGCGCGTCCGGGTTGTACCCGATCGAGGTGATGCCGGGGTTCGTCCGTGGCCTCTACAACGTCCTCCCGTTCACCTACGGGATCGACGCGATGCGCGAGACCATCGCAGGGTTCCAGGGCGCGGACTACTGGCGCGCCCTGGGGGTGCTCGCGATCTTCGTGGCGCTGGCGTTCGGGCTCGGACTCGTCCTGCGGCCACGGATGGGCAATCTCATCCTGATGTTCAACCGGAGGATCGCCGACACCGGGTTGCTTGTCAGTGAAGACGTCCAGATCGCCAGCGGCCGGCACCGGCTGTCCCAGCTCATCGACGCGCTGGTGAACCGGGAGGAGTACCGCAGCGGCGTCCTGGCGCGAGAGGAACGGTTCACGCGCCGATACCCGACGCTGGTGCGCGGCACCGCCCTGGCCGGACTCGCGGGCGTGGCGATCGTCGGGCTGGTCGGCTGGCTGGCCCCGATCGGGAAAGTCGTCGTGCTCACCGCCTGGGTGGTGGTGGGCCTGCTCGTCGCGGGCGTCCTGGTGATGCTCGAGTACACGCGGCAGAGCATCCGGATGGCCACGGACGTCGGGGAGATGTCGGAGGCCGAGCTGCGGCGGACGCTCGCCGACGAGCGCGCCGGGGCCGTCCTGGTGGGGCCCTCGCTCACGGGCGCGTCGCAGGCGTCGCCGTCGTCCGGTGGAGCCGGGACGACGGATGACGAGGCTGCGGGGCCTGCGGAGGAACCGGCGGCGGAGACCCCCGATGACCCGGAGGAGACGGCCCCGGACGGGGAACCGGGCGGCGACGACGACCACGACGGCCCCGAGGACCCCGAGGACCCCGCTGACGAGCGCGACGACCACGACGGTCCTGAGGACCCCGAGGACCCCGACGACGAGCGGGGTGAGTCCGGATGACGAACATCGGGCGGCTTCTCCGCCAGGACCTGCGCCGGGCCACGACGAACGTCATGGCGATGATCGTCATGGCCGGACTCGTCGTGATCCCGTCGCTGTTCACGTGGTTCAACGTGCTAGCGAGCTGGGACCCGTTCGACAACACGCAGGACCTGAAGGTGGCCGTCGCCAGCGCCGACGAGGGCTATCAGGGCGAGCTGCTCCCGCTGCGCGTCAACGTGGGCGACCAACTGCTCTCCGCCCTGCGGGCCAACGACCAACTGGACTGGGAGATCACCACGACGGAGGACGCCCTCGAGGGCACCAGGTCGGACGAGTACTACGCCGCGATCGTGCTGCCGCCGGAGTTCAGCGCGGAGATGATGACGTTCTACGCCGGGGACGCGAACAGTGTGGGGATCGAGTACCACTACAACGAGAAGATGAACGCGCTCGCGCCCACCATCACCGAACAGGGTGCGACCGGCGTGGCCACGCAGATCAACGAGACCTTCGCCGCGACCCTCGGCGAGGCCGGGTTGAACATCGTCTCCACGCTCTCGGAATATCTGAACGACGCCGACACGCAGGCGCTGCTGTCCCGGATGGAGGCCCGCGTCGGCGGAGTCGCGACGCAGCTGCGTTCCGGCGCCGACACGGCCGAGATGTTCACCGCCCTGCTCGCCTCGAGCAAGCCGTTGATCAGTGGGGCCTCGGACACGATCACCGCGTCCGGCGACGCGATCGGGGAGGCCTCGGACGCGATCGACGGGGGAGTGGAGGCCGCGTCGTCGTTGGGATCGACGTTGGACTCCGCGGCCGGATCCCTGGGCGCCGCCCTCGCCGCGAGTACGGAGCGCTACCAGACCGTGACGACCCGCGCCGACGAGGTCTTCTCCTCCCTGGACAGGCTGTCGGGGAGTACGGCGGAGGAGATCGACGCACTGGCGGCGCGGGTGCAGACGCAGACCGAGCAGTACCAGGGCCTGCGCGACGGGCTCGTCACGACGGTCAGGCCGCTCGTGCCTGACCCGGCGAGGGGCCCGTTGGACCTGGTCGTGTCGAGGATCGACGACGCCCTCGCGCGGCAGCAGGCGCTGCACGACAGCCTGGAGACCGCCGCAGCACAGGTGCGGGGCGACAACGCGGGGGTCCAGACCACGCGCCAGGAGATCCGCGACCTCATCGGCGAGGCGGAAGGCGCCGTCCGGGGCGCCCAGGACGCGTACACCACCAGCCTGAAGCCCAAGCTGGACCAGCTCGCGGGCACCCTCGCGTCGGTAGACGGTGGGATCACACAGATCGGCGCCGGTCTGTCCGACGCCGAATCGACCCTGTCCGGCGACGCCGACTCGCTCCTCGACGCGCTGACCCGCGCCGAGTCGACCACCACCTCGGTGGCGGATTCGCTCACGGACGCCGCTCAGCGCCTCGACGGCCTCGAACAGACGCTGTCGAACGCCGGGGACGCCGGTGATCTCGGCGCCCTCACCGACCTGGTCGACACGGACGCCCAGACACTCGCCACCTCCCTGTCTGCTCCGGTGGAACTCGACCGCACCCCGGTGTTCCCCGTGTCGAGTTTCGGCAGCGCGATGACGCCGCTCTACACGGTGCTCGGCCTGTGGGTGGGCGCGCTGTTGATCGCCGTCGCGATCCGCGGCGACGTGCCGGAGGATGCTCTGGGGTCGGGGTCGCCAGTGACGGAGACCCAGGCCTACCTCGGGCGCTACGGCATCGTCGGACTGATCGGCTTCCTCCAGAGCACGCTGGTCACGCTCGGGAGCATCCTGTTCGTGCAGGTCGAGCCCGCGCACCCGATGCTGTTGATGCTGGCCGGATGGGTGACCTCTCTGGTCTTCACCCTGCTCATCTACACCTGCGTCGCGGCGTTCGGCAATGCCGGGAAGGCGATCGGGGTGCTGCTGCTGGTCATCCAGATCTCGGCGTCCGGGGGCTCCTATCCGCTGGAGGTCCTGCCCGGCTGGTTCCAGGCCATCAGCCCGTGGCTGCCCGCGACGCACGCCGTGGACGCGATGCGGTCGGCGCTGGCCGGGACCTACAACGGGGACTACTGGGTATCACTGGGCCTGCTCGCCCTGTTCCTCGTTCCCGTCCTGCTGCTCGGGCTGGTGCTGCGTCGACCGTTGATCGGCTACAACCGCAAGCTCAAGGAGGCGCTCGAGTCCACCAAGCTGATGTGAGGTCGCTGATGGGCAGTCTGCCGGCATTCAGTCGATTTTCAGGTGACCGGTGTCCGCGGATAGTATTCCCCGGTCATCCCTGCCATCACTGGAGACCCATGTCCTTCGCTCGCCTCAGGCTCGCCGCCGCCGGCGCACTCACGCTCGCCCTGACCCTCGGGGCGTCGCCCGCCCTCGCCCAGGGCATCGACCCCTCGAGCCTCGGTGAGGAGGGGGCCGGATCGCTCATCGACGGGCTCGGTTCGCTGCCCGTCGGTTCGGTCGCCGGGTCCGTCGGCTCGGTGGGGTCGGCAGACTTCCCGCTCGGCGAGGGATCGTCGAGCCCGGTCGGCGAGCCGCGGCCCGTCGACCCGTCGATCACCGAGTCCGAGTTCCTGCGCGTCGAGAGAACCGCCGGTGACTACGAGTACTGGCTGGTCACCTCGGCGGCGATGCAGCGCGAGGTGATCGTGGAGGTGGTCGCCTCGCGCGGCGAGGACACCGCGCCCGTGCTCTACCTGCTCGACGGCGTGGGCTCGCCGGAGAGCAGCACGGGCTGGCGGGGCTCCGGCGAGATCGCGGACCGGATGGCCGACGAGGACGTCCACGTGGTCAACCCGGCCGGCGCCTACGCCGCGTACTGGACCGACTGGGAGGCCGAGGACCCCACACTCGGCTACAACCAGTGGGAGACCTTCCTCACCGAGGAGCTGCCGGGGATCGTCGACTCGCAGCTGGACACGACCGAGAAGTCGGCGATCGGCGGCATCTCGATGGGCGGGCAGGCCGCCATGCACCTCGCGGCAACGTACCCGGAGCTCTACGACGGCGTCATGTCCTTCAGCGGCAACTACTCCACGATGGACCAGCTCGGCTACCAGACCATCCGGCTGAGCGTGGAGACCCGCGGCGGCGACGTCGACAACATGTGGGGCCCGCACGGCAGCGAGCGGTGGCGCGAGAACGACACCATCTCCCACCCGGAGGGCCTCCGCGGCAAGGCCGTCTACTTCTCCTCCGGCAACGGGGAGGTCGGCCCGGAGGACCGGGAGGTCTACGGTGACGACCTGCAGGACCTGGCTGTCGGTCTGGTCCTGGAGCGTGGCGTCCTCGAGGGAACCAAGGCGTTCGAGCGGGCGCTCGACAGGGAGGGCATCGAGCACCGTGTGGACTACGCGCCCACCGGCCTGCACAACTGGTCGACCTTCATGCGGTACTTCGACGAGGGCTGGGAGCACATCAAGCCCGCGCTCCAGGGCTGAGCGGCCCGGGTGGCCCCGAGCGGGGTCAGGGTGTGCGGTAGCCGTCGAACCTGGCGGTGAGCGTGTCGTCCGTGCGCCGGACGCGGAACATGGCGGACAGGGCGATGATGGCCATCGAGACCCCGACCAGCTCGAAGGTCTCCTCGATGTGGCTGAGGGCCATGTAGAAGTCGGTGAACGCGTCGCCCGCGTCGCGCTGGACGAATCCGGTCCAGGTCTCGATGCCGAGCGCGCCGGTCAGGAAGACCACGCCGGCGAGAACGAGTGTGAGGGTGATCTTGGGCTTCAGCGCCCAGACGACCCGCAGGAGCAATACCACCACGACGACCGCGATGATCGCGCCCGGGATGATCCAGGAGTAGTGGGGCTCGAAGGGCACGTAGGGGCGCAGCCGGTCGCCGACGAAGATCAACCGCTCGTGGAGGGCGGCGGTCTCGTCGGCGGCGGCGACGATGCTGACCACGGCGAACAGCCACCACGACGGGCGGTGCCGGGGCGCGAGGACGGCTGCGAGGACCGCGCACAGCCCCAGCAGAAACCACACGACCGAGGAGTACCAGGCGCCGACGGTCAGCTCCTCGCCGATATCGAACGCGGTCCACAGCTGGTGCCACAGGCCCTGCGGTGCGGGGCTCTCCGTGATCACGGCGACGCGCCAGAACACGGCGGACAGCACCGGGAGGCCGATCGCGATCGGCAGCAGCGCCCAGGCGACGGCCCGGGTCGGGCGGACGTACGCCGCGTCGCCGCCCCCGCGCTCCCGTTCAGTGGCCGTACCCGTGTCGTCTGCCCCCGTGTTCATTCCGCAGAGTTTAGTGGGCGTTCAGCGGGCGTTCATGCAGACCCGCCAGGGGAGCGATCAGGCGGCGTGCGCCTGACGGCGCCGTTCGAGGTAGCCGGCGATCGCGTCGATGGCGCGGTCGAGGACCTCGATACCGGGAAGGCAGACGATCCGGAAGTGGTCCGGCTCGGGCCAGTTGAACCCGGTGCCGTGCGTGACCAGGACGTGCTCTTCTCGCAGCAGGTCCAGGACGAATTCCTCGTCGCTGGAGATCCCGAACATCTCGCGGTCGAGGCGGGGGAAGCAGTACAGCGCACCCTGCGGGGCGACACAGCTGACGCCCGGGATGGAGTCGAGTTTATCCGCGGCGAAGGCGAGCTGGCGCTCGATCCGCCCGTCCGGGTCGATCACGTCGGCGCCCCAGGGCGAGTCCTCGGCGAGCGCCACCGGGATCGCGTGCTGGCCGGGGACGTTGGGGCAGACCCGCATGTTGGCGAGCAGCGTGAGTCCCTCGATCAGATCGGAGGCGTGGTCGAGGGGCCCGGTCGCCGCGACCCAGCCGGCCCGGTAACCGCACACGCGGTACGCCTTGGACAGACCGCCGAAGGTCAGGCACAGGACGTCGTCCCCGGCCGCGAGCGCCGCGTGGTGGTGCCGCGCGCCGGAGAAGATCAGCCTCTCGTATACCTCGTCGGACAGCAGGAGCAGGCCGTGTCGCCGGGCGATGTCGGCCATGCCGCGGACCGTCTCCTCGCTGTACACGGCGCCGGTGGGGTTGTTGGGGTTGATCAGCACCAGGGCGGTGGTGCGCGGGGTGATCTTGGCCTCGATGTCCGTCAGGGACGGGTTCCAGCCGTTCGCCTCGTCGGCGAGGTAGTGCACGGGGACGCCGCCGGTGAGGTTCACCGCCCCGGTCCACGTGGGGTAGTCGGGGGCGGGCACCAGGATCTCGTCGCCCGGGTCGACGAACGCCTGCAGGACCAGCGTGATGAGTTCGCTCACGCCGTTGCCCAGGAACACGTCGTCGGCCGTGATCTGCTCGACGCCGCACCGGCGGTAGTGGCCCGCCACGGCCTCACGGGCGGCGGGGATCCCGCGGGAGTCCGAGTACGCCTGCGCCGACACGAGGTCGCGGTCTACGGCGTCGACGATCTCGGTGCGCGCCTCGAGCCCGAAGGGGTACATGTTGCCCAGGTTGAGGCGCAGCACGTCGTGGCCCTCGGCCTCGAGGCGCATCGCCTCGGTGAGGATGGGTCCGCGCACGTCGTAGCGGACGTCGCGGAGGCGGCGGGACTGGTGGAAGCTCTGCATGGGGACCACCCCACCCGATAAGTGGCGCGGGTGGAAGGTCCACTTTGTGCAGAATCACGAGACCACTGGAGGGGGTGGGCCGTCAGACCGTGGGGCCGTGCTGGTCCACGATCTGCTCGGACACCTCCGCGTCCTGCCCCCGGGCCCGCGCGGAGGCGAGCCGCGTCTCGTGCGCGGTGCGGATGATCTCCGAGTACTTGTCCTTGTGGTCGAGGAGCTCGTCGCGGTACCTCGGCGCGACCGCCTCGGCCTCGCGGGTCCAGCGGTCCATCAGTTCCTCGGCCCGCGTCCGCTCCTCGTCCGAGACCTCGGCTGCGTCGCCGGCGCCGGCGACGCTCTTCCCGGGCTCGATGAGCTTGGAGTAGCGGTGGGAGTACCGCTCGGCGTTCTGCAGCGCGCGCAACGCCCTGCCCTTGGGGCTGTACAGGGAGGTCACCACGGTGATCGCGAGGATCACGACGATCACGCCGAGTGAGACGGTCGTGGGGATCTCCGCGACCGGCACGTTCTCGCCGTCGTTGATGAACGGCAGGTTGTTCTCGTGCAGCGCGTGCAGGACCAGCTTGACGCCGATGAACCCGAGCACCGCGGACAGTCCGTAGGACAGGTACACCAGCCGGTCGAGCAGGCCGTCGATGAGGAAGTACAACTGCCGCAGGCCCATGAGCGAGAACGCGGTGGCGGTGAAGACGATGTACGGCTCCTGCGTGAGCCCGAAGATCGCGGGGATCGAGTCGAACGCGAACAGGATGTCGGTGGCGCCGATCGCCACCATGACCAGCAACATCGGCGTGAGCACGCGTGTGCCGCCGATGCGCGTGAAGAGCTTGTCGCCGTCGTACTCGTCGGAGGCCGGCAGCACCCGCTTGGCGAGCCGGACCATGATGTTGTCCGCCTCGTCCTTGCCCTCTTTGTCCCCGGTGAGCTCGCCCCGGAGCTGCTGCCCCGCGACCAGTAGCAGGACCAGGCCGAACAGGTAGAACACGTCCGACCACGCCTCGATAACGGCGGCGCCGGCCAGGATGAACACCGTGCGCGAGATCAGCGCGAACGTGATGCCGAACAGCAGTACCTTCTGCTGGTATTCGCGCGGCACCTTGAAGGAGGCCATGATCACCAGGAAGACGAAGAGGTTGTCGACGCTGAGCGCCTTCTCGGTGATGTAGCCCGCGTAGTACTCGACGGCGTGACCGGTGTCGCCCACGGCGAAGAACATGAGTCCGAAGAGCAGCGCGATGCCGACGTACACCGCGGACCAGACGGCGGCCTCACGGATGGTGGGCAGGTGCGCCTTGCGGACGTGGAAGAAGTAGTCGAAGGCCAGCAGGCCCACGATCACGGCGATGGTGCCGCCCCAGAGCAGCGGGGTGATCTCCATGGGTGGAGCAACCTTTCGTGAGAGACGGTGCGGGACGACGAGGCCCCGTGAGTCTCTCCGCTCACCCGCGGCGTCGCCGTCGGTGTGAGCCGCTGCGCCCGGCCGGCCCGGTCCTCGGGCCCGCGTGTTGACGTCCACAGCGTGATGGATACTCCCCCACTGCGGACGGATCATACACCGTGCCGGTCCGGAGGTGGATGCTCACTCGAGGTGATCGGTCCACTGCGCCAGTTGCCCGGCTGTCGCTGCTGCTGCCCTCGAGCCGTCGGCGACGGCGATCACCAGGTCATAGGCCTCGTCGTCGGGTGCCTCCAGCGCTACGTCGTTGATCGAGAAGAACACCGCGACGGCGAGCCAGCCGAGACGCTTGTTCCCGTCGACGAGGGGGTGGTTCGACACGATCGATTCGAGCAGTACCGCGGCCTTGAGGTGGAGTTCCGGATAGGCCTCTTCACCCAGAACCCATGACGCCGGCCGGTGCGCGGCGGAGTCGAGGAGGCCGAGGTCGCGGACCGGCCCCACGGCGAGATCGTCGACCAGCTGGAGTAGATCCTCGGTGTCGAGGTAGACGGTCATCGGCCGAGGCGGTCGAGGAGGTCGGCGTACCTTTCGCGGTGCACGGCCGAAGCCTGACGGACCTGCGCTCGGTGCAGGCGACGCTCGCCGGCAGCGCGGATCGCACGGACAGTGGCCTCATGCTTGCTCACGCCCTCGGCCTCGGCCAGGGCGGCGAGGAGTTGCTCGTCGTGATCGCTCAGTCGCAGGGTCATGGCCATGCGTTCGATGCTACCAAAATGATATCAACGCCTATCCTGGTCGCATGGCCCGCACCCCGAGTCCCGGTTCTCTGGTCCTGGGGCAGGTCTCGGGCGCCGCGGACCTGGCGGACGGGGTGATCGACCTCATCGCCACCGGCGCCCTGGCCGACGGCGACCGGTTGCCCTCCACCCGTGCGCTGGCCGAGCAGGCCGGACTGTCCCGCGGCACCGTTGTCCGCGCCTTCGACGAGTTGGCCGCCGCCGGGTTCGTGGCCGCCGAGCACGGCTCGGGTACCCGGGTGAGCCCGGGTGCGGCGCAGGCCGCGCGAGCCGGGGCGCGGACACGCGGAGGCGGAGACGGCACCTCGTCGTCGTCGCCTGTCGTGGAGCCGCGCGTCGGCCGGTCGCCGCGCGATCTGCGGCCCGGGATCCCGGACGCGTCGCTCGTGGACGAGCGGGCGTGGCGTGCGGCGGTGCGGGCGGCCGCGGCGGAGGGACTGGCCGGGCTGAACCCGTGGGAGGAGCCCAGCCCCACGCTGCGGTCGGCGCTGGGCGCGCACCTGCGGCGGCACCGGGGGATCGCGGAGGCCGACCCGTTGCTGTTCGACAGCTCCCGTTCGGCGATCGCCGCCCTGTGCGCGGCGTTCGTGGCAGGGAACGGGCCGGTGTCGTTCCACATGGAGGACCCGGGCTATCGGGGCGCGCGCCTCATGGCCCACGAGTACGGGTTGCGGGTGCGGTTCCACCTGGCCGACCGGGACGGTCTCGACCCCGCGCGCCTGGGCGATGCGCCGGCGATCGTGTTCACCACGCCCGCGCACCAGTTCCCGCTCGGCCACCGGATGAGCGTGGACCGCCGGGTGGCGCTGGTGGACTGGGCGCGGCGGACCGGATCGCTGGTGATCGAGGACGATTACGACGGCGAGTTCCGCTACGGCGTCGCCCCGCTCCCCGCACTCGCGACGCTGCCGGGGGCCGCCGGGCACGTCGCCTACGTGGGGACCTCCTCCAAGTCCGTGGCCCCCGACCTGCGGGTGGCGTGGTGCCTGGCGCCGGTCGCACTGCGCCGCGAGGTCGAGAAGTGGCTGGCCGTGCACCGGCGGGGGCCGTCCTCGCTGCCCGCCGACGCGTTGGGAGAGTTCATGGCCTCGGGCGCGATGGACCGCCATCTGGCGCGGGCCGCCCGGGTGTACAGCGACCGGCGGTCCCGTCTGGTGGCCGCCCTGGCGCGGGAGTGCCCCGGGCTGGAGGTGACAGGGGTTGAGGCCGGCCTTCACCTGTGCGTGTTGTTGCCGGGGTGTGACGACGACGAGGTGGTGCGCGCGCTCGAGCGGTCCGGCTGGCGGACGCGCTCGCTGAGCAGTCAGGCGTCGCGGCACGCGGTCTCCGGACTGGTGCTGAGCTACGCCCGGCTCCGTGCGCGGGACGCGAGGGAGTTCGCGGCGGCGCTGCGCACGGTGCTGACAGCTGGCGATTCCGGCTGATCGCCGCCCGCCCGTGGCCCGCCGGTGTTTAGATACCTGACAGTAGTCAAGTTGTCGGGAGCAGGAGCGGAGCACACAGATGGGCCAGGAACAGACACTCGCGGGCGAGATCGCCTTCATCACCGGCGCGGCCCGGGGCCAGGGGCGCAGTCACGCCGTCGAGCTGGCGCGGCGTGGGGCCCGCATCCTCGCGCTGGACATCTGCGCGGACATCGACTCCGTCCCCTACGGGCTGGCGACACGGTCGGATCTGGACCAGACCGTCGCGGAGGTGGAGGCGGTGGGCGGCGAGATCGTCGCCGTGCGGGGCGACGTGCGCGAGACCGCCGACGTCGCCGCGGCCGTCGACCGGTGCGTCGAGGCCTTCGGCGTGCCGGGCATCGTGGTGGCCAACGCGGGCATCAACCTCCAACGGGGCGAGGAGCCCGACGCGCAGCAGGCGTTCATGGACACGGTCATGGTCAACCTGGTGGGCGTGTGGAACACCGTCCACGCGATCGCCCCGCTGCTCGTCGAGCGCGGTGAGGGCGGCTCGATCGTCCTCATCTCGTCCACCAACGGGCTGAGCGGACGCGGCGGAGACGGGTCCGGCGCGGTGACCGGGTACACCGCCAGTAAGCACGGCGTGGTGGGCATCATGCGCAGCCTCATGAGCTGGCTGGCGCCGCACGGGATCCGGATCAACACCATCCACCCGGCCGGGGTGGCCACGCCGATGGTGACGCACGAGGAGATGCAGGCATGGTTCAAGGGCAGCCCGGCAGGGCACACGATGGGAAACGCCCTGCCCGTGCCGATGCTCGACCCGATCGATATCTCGCGCGCGGTGCTCTACCTGGTCGAGGAGAGCGGTCGGCACGTCACCGGCGTCACGATGCCCGTCGACGCCGGGTACCTCGCGAAGTAGCCGCCCTCGCCCCCGTCGGGACCGCGGTCACCTCCGGCGGACGGCGCGGGTCCGTAGCCACCCGGTCAGCACGAGCGCCAACGCGATCGCGCAGAGGTAGATCAGTGCTCCGCCGCGGCCCCAGGCCGGGTCGATTGCGAGGTCCTGTCCGCTCCCGTAGACGCCGTTGAGGAACGGCATGAACCCGGTGAGCACGTCGCCCCGCGGGAGCAGGATCACCGCGTTCTCCACGAGCAGCGACCACACGGTCAGCACCGCGACCGCCGCCGGCGCCGAGGGGATCAACGCGCCGATGCCCAGCCCCACGCCGGCGGCGCCGAACGCGTAGACCGGCAACGCCCACAGGAAGCGCACGCCCTCCGGGGTGAACACGTCGACCTCCGAGTGCACGCCGGGGAAGAACACGGGCAGCGCGAGCATGGTGAGCAGCGCGGCGACGCCCAGGGAGATCGCGCCCGGACCGCCGATCACGATCCACCGGGCGATCATGCCGGTGAGCAGGCGCGGCTCCGCGTACCTGCGGGTCTCGGCGACCGGCCCGGCCTCGCTCTCGGCCTGCCGGTACGCGGCCGATACGGCGAACACGGTCACGCCGATCCACAGCAGCCAGTACACCGAGTTGGTGGTGTTCACCGCGGTGACGCCGAGGAGGCCGTCGCGCGAGTTCAGCGACTCGGCCACGGCCGCCACGACCAGGGTGATGAGCACGGGGAGCAGCACGCCGAGCGGCAGCGTCAGCCGGAAGACAAAGCTCCGCGGCCCGCCCAGGGCGACCGCCTCGGCGGCGACCGCCCGCCGCAGCGCCCCGACGGCGCTCATCCGGCCACCGCATGCCCGCGTGCGACGCGCGGCACGTGCGCGGCGAACGACGCCTCGAGGTCGGTGTGGGGGCCCCGCACCTCGGCGACGGCCCCGGCGGCCACGATGCGACCGTCCTCGATCATCACCACGTCGTCGGCGGTGCGCTCGACCTCGGCCAACGCATGCGAGGCCACCACCACGCACCTGCTCTCGTCCGCCCACTGCCGCAGGGGCCCGCGCATCCACAGCACGCCGGCCACGTCCAGTCCGTTGAGCGGCTCGTCGAGCAGCAGCGTGCGCGGATTGCCCACCAGCGCCGACGCGATCCCCAGGCGCTGACGCATGCCCAGCGAGAACCCGCCCACCGGCCGGTCGGCCACCGCTCGCAGTCCGACCTCGTCCAGCAGCGCGTCGGCCCGCCCGGACGGCACCCCACCGAGCGCCGCCAGCCACCGCAGATGCCGCCGCGCGGAGTGTCCGGGCGTGAACGCGTCGGCCGACAGGTGCACCCCCAGGTGCCGCACGGGCGCCGCGAACGCCCCGGGGGCACGGCCGTCGATCAGTGCCGCGCCCTCG
>DHCFD07801__coassemble_1505_pt1 | contig 14416 bp, 12 predicted proteins | sample DHCFD07801__metabat2_high_PE_018 | metagenome-assembled genome bin DHCFD07801 | reverse complement strand
CGCCCATCATCCACCCCCACGTCGCCTATCTCGAATCTACGTTCTATAGTACACGTGTTCGAGTCGCCGGCAAGGCTTCGCCTCGAGACCAGCCCGCGGTGCGGCCCGGGCAGCACGAAGGTGAAAAACGGGCAGCCCGCTGCGGCGGGCCCGCTCAGGCGACGTCGCTGCGACGTGCCGCGATCGGATGCCTCAGCGCCGTCCGCGGGCCTCGCGGTAGATCTCGATGAGGGAGTCGGTCGACGAGTCGAAGGCCTGCTCCGGGTGCTTCTCAGCGGTCAGTACGGGCAGGAGCTCGCCCGCCTGCGACTTGCCGAGTTCGACGCCCCACTGGTCGAACGCGTTGAGCCCGAGGACCGCAGCCTGGGTGAAGACGACGTGCTCGTACAGCGCGATGAGCTGGCCCAGGACCCCGGGGGTGAGCGCCGGGGCGAGGATCGTCGTCGACGGGCGGTTCCCGGGCATGGCCTTGTGGGGGACCACCGCGGGATCCACGTCATCGGCACGCACCTCCTCCTCGGTGCGGCCGAAAGCGAGAACGCGGGACTGTGCGAAGAGGTTGGCCATGAGCAGGTCGTGCATGGTGCCGGTGCCGTCCGGGGTCGGGAGATCGTCGCTCGGACGGGCCACCCCGATGAGATCGACCGGCACCAGGTGAGTCCCCTGGTGGAGAAGTTGGAAGAAGGCGTGCTGGCCGTTCGTCCCCGGCTCGCCCCAGTGGATCTCGCCGGTTGCATACGACACGGCGGAGCCGTCCAGGCGCACGGATTTTCCGAGCGACTCCATGCTGAGCTGTTGCAGGTAGGCGGGCAGTCGGAGCAGATCCTGGGAGTACGGGATCACCGCCTTGGACTGGGCGCCGAGGAAGCTCGTGTACCAGATGCCGAGCAGCGCGAGGATGACCGGCGCGTTGCGTTCGGGCGTCTCGGTGGCGAAGTGCTGGTCCATGGTCCGGAAGCCTTCGAGCATCTCGATGAATGCTGCCGGACCGGCGGTGATCATGACGGACAGGCCGATCGCGGAGTCGACCGAGTAACGGCCGCCCACCCAGTCCCAGAACTCGAACATGTGATCCGTGCTGATGCCGAACTCCGCGACTTCCTCTGCGGCGGTGGAGACCGCCACGAAGTGCGAGACCACAGCCGCCTCGGAGCCCAGTGCCCGGACGAAGTGCCGTCGCGCGGCGTGCGCGTTTGCCATGGTCTCCTGCGTGGTGAACGTCTTGGAGGCGACCACGACGAGCGTGGTGGCGGGGTCGATATCGGCGAGCGCGGCGGTGAGGTCCGCGGGGTCGACGTTCGAGACGAAACGCGCGCGGATGTCGGCGGTGCGGTGGTGTCGCAGCGCGGTGTCCACCATCTCGGGTCCGAGGTCGGACCCCCCTATGCCGATGTTGAGGACGGTGTCGATCCGCTGACCGGTGTGCCCGGTCCACCGCCCGTCCCGGATCCGGTCGGCGACGTCGGTCATCCGGGAGAGCACGGCCTGGACGTCGGCCACCACGTCCTGACCGTCGACCACGAGGTCGGAGTCCGGGGGGAGACGGAGCGCGGTGTGGAGGGCGGGGCGGTCCTCTGTCGAGTTGATGTGGTCGCCGCGGAACATGGCCGCACGTTTGGCCGGCAGCTGCGCGGCCTCCGCCAGGTCGACCAGGGCGGCCAGGGTCTCGTCCGTGACGAGGTTCTTGGAAAAATCCACGTGTAGATCGCCGGCCGTCACCGACATCCTCCGACCGCGGTCGGGATCGGTGTCGAACAATTCGCGGAGGGTCACCTCGCCGATTCCGGGAACCTGTTGTTCGACCGTCGCCCACTGCGCTGTCGTACTGATGTCGAGATCGGTCATCGCCACTCCTGCCACGCGTCGTCAGCCCCCGGTCCGTACTCGAGGTTAGTCGGGAATACGACGGCCCCGCCGACCGTTACCCGCGTGTGACCTCCAGCGCCCTCCCCACACCCGCCCGCCCCTCCGCCGTGACCGAGCAGGTCGCCCGACTGGTCGACGGTGGCGTTCACGACCTCGCCGGGATCAGCGCCGACGAACTCCGACGGCTCGGAGCGGGACTGCCCGATGCTCCTGGGGCCGTGGTCGTCGTCCATCCGGGCCTCGTCCCGGCCGCCGCAGTCGCGACTCTGATGCGCCGCGAGGGCAGGCGCGGCTTCGTCGTCGTCGACATGACGGACCTCGCCGATTTCGCACCGACCGACGACGTCGAGGTGCCCGACTCGCCGTTGTACGTGGTCACCGGCGTGACACGCGACGACGACATGCTGGGTTGGACGCCGACCGACGCCCACGCGGAGCTCGGCAGGCGGGGCCGGACGCCGCTGACGGTTTCGGAGGGGATCAGCTGGCTGCTCCAGGAGCCCGACGCGCTCGAGCCCGGGAAATGCTTCATGTGTGTGGGCTCGCGCAAGCGCACCGCCAGGGGCACGCTTGACGCGCGCACCCCGGCCGTGTGGATCAGCGGCGGCACCGGCCGCGACGGCCGGGAGAACAAGGGGGCTCCGAAAGTGGGCTGGTGCTGGGCCGGGAATCACCACACGTGGCTGGGCTTCGCGTCGGGCTCGGGCAGGGCCGGCTCGGCCTGAATGTGCCCCGGTCGGCCCCGGTCGGTTCGATCGGTGCGGCGGTACCGGCTATCCGAGGCGGCCGCGGCCCAGACGCAGGAGCATGCCGGCGAGGGTCTGGCCCTCCTGTCCGAGGGACGAGAAGCGCTCGTACACCTTGAGTTCGCGTGTGTGGACGAGCTTCGTGCCGCCGGACTGCATCCGGGTGCGGCCGATCCGTTTGGAGATCTCGCTGCGGCGGACGATCGCGTCAAGGATCTCGGCGTCGAGGCGGTCGATCTCCAGGCGCAGTTCCTGGATTTCCGACTCGGAGAGCGGATCGTCGGTGCCGGCGGGGTCGGTGTTCATGCCCCGATCATCCCACCGGCGCTCCGGTCGGGTTGTCGGACCCGGTGGGTAGATTGGTGGGACGATGACGAACTCCGCGCCGACCACCGGTCTCTCCTCCTCTCTCCTCGACGGACTCAACCCGCAGCAGGCCGCCGCCGTGACCCACCGCGGCGGGCCACTGCTGATCGTGGCCGGCGCCGGGTCGGGCAAGACGAGTGTGCTGACCAGGCGTATCGCGTACCTGTTGGCGGAGGGCGGGGCGCACCCGGGGCAGATCCTGGCCATCACGTTCACCAACAAGGCCGCGGCCGAGATGCGCGAGCGCGTCTCGGAGCTCGTCGGCCCGCACGCCGAGCGGATGTGGGTGGCCACGTTCCACTCGATCTGCGTCAGGATCCTCCGGGCGCAGTCGGCGCTGCTCGGCACCCGCAACTCCAATTTCACGATCTACGACGCGGACGATTCGCGTCGGCTGCTCGGCATGATCGCCAAAGAGCAGCACCTCGAGGTCAAGAAGTTCAGCCCGCGGATGCTGTCCTCGGCGATCTCCGCGCACAAGAACGAACTGCGTGATCCGTCGGAGGCCATGGACCGGGCGCTCGAGGACTCGGACCGGACGGCGCAGACCGTGGCGACGGTGTTCGCGGAGTACCAGGCGAGGCTGCAGACGGCCAACGCGTTCGACTTCGACGACCTGATCGGGGAGACGGTCGGATTGCTCAAGGCGCATCCGGAGGTCTCCGCGTACTACCGTCGCCGGTTCCGGCACGTGATGGTGGACGAGTACCAGGACACCAACCACGCCCAGTACGTGCTCGTGCGGACCCTCGTCGGCGGCGCCGCGGGCGAGACGGACGCGGCGGCCGGGGTGGCCCCCGCCGAGCTGTGCGTCGTGGGCGACGCGGACCAGTCCATCTATGCGTTCCGCGGCGCCACCATCCGCAACATCGAGGATTTCGAGCAGGACTACCCGGACGCCCGGTCGATCCTGCTCGAACAGAACTACCGCTCCACCCAGACCATCCTCTCCGCGGCCAACGCCGTGATCGCCCGCAACCAGGGGCGGCGGGAGAAGAACCTGTGGACGGACGCGGACGGTGGCGAGCTGCTCGTCGGCTATGTGGCGGACAACGAGCACGATGAGGCCCGGTACATCGCGGGGGAGATCGACCGGCTCGTCGACTCCGGCGACATCTCGTACTCCGACGTGGCCGTCTTTTACCGGACCAACAACTCCTCGCGGGTGATCGAGGACGTGTTCGTCCGACTCGGTCTGCCCTACAAGGTTGTCGGCGGGACCCGCTTCTACGAGCGTAAGGAGGTTCGCGACGTCGTCGCCTACCTCAAGGTGCTCGGTAACCCGGACGACACCGTGGCGCTGCGTCGCATCCTCAACACCCCGCGCCGCGGGATCGGGGACCGGGCGGAGGCGTGCGTCGTGGTGCATGCCGAACAACGGGGGATCGGGTTCGCCCAGGCGCTGCGAGACGCTGCGGAGGGGAAGGTATCTCTGCTGCCCACGCGGTCCGTCAAGGCGATCGCCGGGTTCGTCCGGCTCCTCGACGAGCTCCGCGCCAAGCTGGACGGAAGCGATCACGCGGCTGGCGAGGACTCCGTCCCGGACGTCGGGGAGCTCGTCGAGGCCGTGCTCGATCGCACGGGGTACCGCGCGGAGCTCGAGGCCTCCAACGATCCGCAGGACGCCGCCCGACTCGACAACCTCAACGAGCTCGTGGGGGTCGGCCGGGAGTTCTCCTCGGAGGCCGCGCTGCAGCAGTCAGCGCAGGCGCAGGGCTTCGGGCGCGAGGACACCGGCACCGGCACCGACACCGGCACCGACAGCGCCGAGTTGGACGAGGGGCTGCCGGAGCCGGGATCGCTCGCGGCCTTCCTCGAGCGGGTGTCCCTGGTCGCGGACGCGGACCAGATCCCGGACCACGACCAGGGGCAGGTCACCCTCATGACATTGCACACCGCCAAGGGGCTGGAGTTCCCGGTGGTCTTCCTGGTGGGGATGGAGGACGGGCTCTTCCCGCACATGCGTGCGCTCGGCGACCCGGCCGAACTGTCCGAGGAGCGACGGCTCGCCTATGTGGGCATCACCCGCGCTCGCAGGCGACTGTTCCTGTCCAGGGCGATGATGCGCTCGTCGTGGGGCCAGCCGATGTCCAACCCGGGGTCGCGGTTCCTCGAGGAGATCCCGCCGGAGGCGATCGAATGGCAGCGGGAGGAGCCCGCCGGCGGGATCGGTGGCTCCGGGAGATCCGGTGGCGACCCGTTCGCGCCGCGCCGCCGGTTCGGACCCGGGGCGGGAAGCGGCTCGAGCCCCGGCATCCCGCGGGCCAGGGCGGCGTCCGCGCCGGCCCTCGAGCTCGCGCCGGGGGACCGCGTCAATCACGACAAGTACGGGCTCGGAAAGGTGCTGTCGTGCGACGGCAGCGGACCGCGCGCCACCGCGACGATCGATTTCGGAGCCTCCGGCAAGGTCCGGCTCATGCTGATCGGGGGAGTCCCGATGCAGAAGTTGTGAGGAGCCGGCGGGTCGCGCGGCGCCGGGTTGCTCGGCTGCGGGTCACTCGGCGCCGGGGCTGCCCGGCCGGGGGCTCAGCTGCCGCCGAGTGAACCGAGATCCGCGCTGCCGGAGTCCAGGCTTCCGGCGCCGGGGAGCGGCGTGCCCTGCTGGGCGAGCCAGATCACCGGGTCGACGGGCTGATCGTTGACGTGGACCTCGAAGTGCAGGTGTGTGCCGGTGGAGAAACCGAGGTTTCCCATGCCGGCGATCGGCTGCCCGGCCACCACACGGTCACCCACGGCCACGTCGACGGTCTGCATGTGGCCGTAGACGGTCATGGTGCCGTCGTCGGCCAGGATCCGGACCCAGTTGCCGAAGCCCTGGGCGGGGCCCGCGTCCACCACCTCGCCGTCGGTGGCCGCCACGATGGGCGTGCCGTTCGCGTTGGCGATGTCGATGCCGTTGTGCATGCTGCCCCAGCGCGTCCCGAAGCCGGAGGTGAACGAGCCCTCCGCGGGCAGGACCACCTTGGGGCGTCGTGCCTCCTCCTCGGCGATCTCGCGCTGGGTGTTGATCTCGGTGCCCGCGTAGAGCATGGTCGCGGCGACGTCCTCGGTGGCGGCTCCGGCATTCTCCACCACGACGGGCTCGGGCTGCGACGGCGTGGCGGTGGCCGGGCTCGACGGCGCCGGGGCGGCCGGCGACGACGTGGCGGGGGCGGGCTCGCCGTTGGCCAGGAGCGCGATGTCCCCGGCCTCGGTGGAATGGGTCTCGGTGGTGTCGAGAGCCGAGCCGGCGGAGGCAGCGGAGACGGCGGCGCCCGCGGCTACCGCGAGGACCGCGGCACGCCCGCGCAGGGCGTTCGACGGGGCGGCGACGCGGTGGCGGCCTCCTGCGTGACCACCGCGCGGGGGGATGACGACAGGAGTCGCGGGTGTTTCCAGAAGCGACTCGTCCACTGTGTTGTTTCCCCTCTGACTTCCTGCCGTAACCGTTTCGTGATGAAGACCTCGTCCAAGGTAACGGACCGGCAACGGGGTCGCAAGGTCGAACGGGCGTGTGTCGGAGCCGGGGAATTCCACCGATGTGACCGGAGTGAATGTAGGGGTGAGCTGGGGCGACGGGGGATGTAGGGGCGGCGCCGATGGAGACGGGGTGGCGGATTCGTGTGACGGACAGCACAGTGCCACCCCCGCCGTGCGACGCGCGACACAGTGCCCGCCTAGGATGAGGGTTGACTCGGCTTTCAACAGGGCCGGGCAGAATCTACCCACGTCAAGATGGTGAGCTGATGGATCTCTTTGAATACCAGGCAAAGGCTCTCTTCGCGAAGCATGACGTGCCCACCACCCCGGGGCGCGTCGCTGACACCGCGGAAGAGGCTGAGAAGGTCGCGGCCGAGATCGGCAAGCCTGTCGTCGTCAAGGCACAGGTCAAGGTCGGGGGCCGTGGCAAGGCCGGCGGTGTGAAGCTCGCCGACGACGCATCCGAGGCGCGCGCCCGCGCCGAGGACATCCTGGGCCTGGACATCAAGGGCCACATCGTGAAGAAGCTCCTCGTGGCCGAGGCCAGCGACATCGCGGAGGAGTACTACATCTCCTTCCTGCTGGACCGCGCCAACCGCAACTACCTGGCCATGTGCTCGGTCGAGGGCGGCGTGGAGATCGAGCAGGTCGCCGAGGAGTCCCCGGATCGTCTGGCCCGGATCAACATCGACCCGACGGTCGGCGTCGACGTGGCCAAGGCCCGCGAGATCGCGGCCGCCGGCCACCTCCCCGAGGAGGTGCTCGACGCCGCCGCGGTGACGATCGCCAAGCTGTACGACGTGTTCGTCAAGTCGGACGCCTCCCTGGTCGAGGTCAACCCGCTCGTCCGCACGCCGGACGACGAGATCCTCGCCCTCGACGGCAAGGTCACGCTCGATGAGAACGCCGAGTTCCGGCACCCGGAGGTCTTCGCCGACTTCGCGGATGCCGGGACCACGGACCCGCTGGAGCAGAAGGCCAAGGAGAACGACCTCAACTACGTCAAGCTCGACGGCGAGGTCGGGATCATCGGCAACGGCGCCGGCCTGGTCATGTCCACCCTCGACGTCGTCGCGTACGCGGGTGAGGCCCACAAGGGCGTCAAGCCGGCCAACTTCCTCGACATCGGCGGTGGCGCGTCGGCCGAGGTCATGGCCAACGGGCTCGACGTCATCCTGGGTGACGAGCAGGTCAAGAGCGTGTTCGTCAACGTCTTCGGCGGGATCACCGCCTGCGACGCGGTCGCCAACGGCATCGTCAAGGCCCTGGAGATTCTCGGCGACGAGGCCAACAAGCCGCTCGTCGTCCGTCTCGACGGCAACAACGTCGACGAGGGACGCAAGATCCTCGCCGACGCGAACCACCCGCTCGTGACCCTGGCCGACAACATGGACTCCGGCGCCGACAAGGCCGCCGAACTGGCCGCCAAGTAGGAAGAGAAGGAACCAGAAGATATGTCGATCTTCCTCAACTCAGACAGCAAGGTCATCGTCCAGGGCATCACCGGCGGCGAGGGCACCAAGCACACCGCCCGCATGCTCGCGGCCGGCACCCAGATCGTGGGCGGCGTCAACGCCCGCAAGGCCGGCACGACGGTCACCCACAAGGACGCTGACGGTAACGACGTCGAACTCCCCGTGTTCGGTGGCGTCGCCGAGGCCATGGAGGCCACCGGTGCCGACGTGACAATCCTCTTCGTCCCGCCGCCGTTCACCAAGGACGCGATCATCGAGGCCGTGGACGCCGAGATCCCGCTCGCCGTGGTCATCACCGAGGGCGCCCCGGTGCTCGACACCGCCACCGCCTGGAACTACAACCTCGCCAAGGGCGGCAAGACCCGCATCATCGGGCCCAACTGCCCGGGCGTGATCACCCCCGGCGAGTCGCTGGTCGGCATCACCCCGGCGAACATCACCGGCAAGGGCCCGATCGGACTGGTCTCCAAGTCGGGCACGCTGACGTACCAGATGATGTTCGAGCTCTCGGACCACGGCTTCTCGACCGCCATCGGTATCGGCGGCGACCCGGTCATCGGCACCACGCACATCGACTGCATCGAGGCCTTCGAGAACGATCCGGAGACCAAGGTCATCGTGATGATCGGCGAGATCGGTGGCGACGCCGAGGAGCGTGCGGCCGAGTACGTCAAGGCCAACGTCACCAAGCCGGTCGTCGGCTACGTCGCCGGCTTCACGGCCCCCGAGGGCAAGACCATGGGCCACGCCGGCGCCATCGTCTCGGGCTCCTCGGGCACCGCGCAGGCCAAGAAGGAGGCCCTGGAGGCCGCGGGCGTCAAGGTCGGCAAGACGCCGTCCGAGACGGCCGCCCTGGCCCGGGAGATCCTCCAGGCCATGTGATCGACCCGGGTGGTCCGTCCGGATCACCGCAGCACCGCCGCGGCCCCCGTCATCCCCGGATGGCGGGGGCCGCGGCGTGCCGAGGGGGGTGTCGGCCGGGCCGGGTGTCTACGGTGGCAGCGTGAGTCTCCAACGCGTCATCCGACCCGCTGCGAGGCGGACCCCCGCAGGTGCCAGATCGCTGGTGTGGACGGCCGCTGCGGCGGCGCTGCCCGTCATCGTCGTCGTCCTGGTCCTGGTCGCCGTCACCCTCGGGGCCCTGGTGTTCACCGCCAGCGGGTTCGACTCGCTGTTCGCCGTGGTGGCGGTCGAGTGGTTGGTCATCAACCTCGTCCCACTCTCCGTCGACGACGTCGCGTTGGGTTTCCTCCCGCTGCTCCCCGCGCTCGTCCTGGTCTCGGTGCTGGCGCGGCAGACCCGGACCGTCCTCGCGGACGTGGAGCGGCCGGGGCCGCGTGAGGCCGGGTCGGCGGTGGCCGGGGTGGTACTCGCCGCCGTGCTCGTCACCGTGCTGGCCACACTCGTGGTGGGGTCGGCGGACTCGGACTTCGCCGTGGCGCCGGTGAACCTGCCCGCCGCTCTCGGATGGACCGTCGCCGTGGCGGCGGCCGGGTCCGGACTGGGGGTGTGGCTCTACTTCCGCAGTGAACTGCGTGAGGCGCTGCCGCTGTGGGTGCGCGGGGGACTGCACCTCGGCGCGGCGTTCGTCACGGTGGTCTGGGCGGTCGCGACGGCGCTCGTCCTGATCGGTCTGCTGGGGGCCTGGGGCAACGTCGCGAACGTCCTGGGGATCGGCAAGGACTTCCTGGGTATCGCGTCGCTCGCGGCGATCTCTGCGGCGTATCTGCCCAACGTGGTGGCGGCCGCGGGCGCGGTGGTCGTGGGAGGCGAGGCCCACCTGGGCGAGGCCTCCGTCAGCGTGTTCGCCGTCTCCCGTGGGCCCCTTCCTGAGGTGCCGCTCGCCGCCGTGGTCCCCACCACGGACCCGCACTGGGTGGTCCAGGGACTGCTCCTCGTGACGGTGCTGGCGGCAGCGGTCCTGGCACGGTCGGTCGCGCACTGGTTCCGGACGACCGCCGACGCGGTCAAGGCCACCTGGCTGGGCGCCGTGGTCGTGGCGCTGGTCATGGCGATCACGCCCGTGGTGGCCGGGGGGCGGCTCGGGGCGCTGGGCACGGTCGGCACCGGCTCGCTGATCGCCGCGGGGACCGCGTTGCTGATCTTCGGTGTGATCGGCTCGGCCACCATCGCGCTGTCGCTGGCGGGTCTCACGCGCCGCCGCGAGCGGGCGGAGAGCGAGCTCGCCCGGCGCCGCAGGCGTGCGGGGACGCTCGCGCCGACGGCCGGGGAGCCAGCGGCCCCGGACGCCGAGCCGGGCTCCGAGCGCGCGCCTGTCCCGGAAGCCGAGGCGCACCCCGACCGCGAGCCGGGGGCCCGGCCCGGGCCGGCACCGGAGACGGAGGACGTGGACGACCACGGTGACGGTGGCGACGGCGGGCCGGGCACCGATGGAGACGACGGAGACGACGAGGCTGACGGGGCTGAGGACTCCGCCGCCGAGTTCGACGACGAGCCGGAGGAGGCCCCGGGCGACCGAGACGGGGAGGAGGTGGATGCGGACGACGGCGCCGACGAGTACGACGGCGATGACGAGCGGGACGATGAGCACGACGAGCACGACGAGGACGAGCCCGACTCCGCTGGCGATGCGCCCGACGCGGACGACCCGCAGGACTCCGATCGCCCGGAGCCACGTGTGGAGACCGGCGAACTCGCCTCCTCCGAGGGGGCCGAGGAGTCGGGCCCCGGTGTCGACGACGACGAGACCGACGCGTCCGACGAGCGTGGCAGCGAGCGGTAGCGAAACCCGCGACGGGACGCGCGCGGCGGCCGACTAGACTACAGAGCATCGCCCGGGGACGCCGGGCGGCCACGAGTCGACGGGCAGGAGCGGTGGGGTGCGAGGTACCGATCCGGGAGCACGCCGCCCGATCGTGCTGTTGGCCTCCGGCGCCGGGAGCCTCGCCCAGAGCATCCTCGACCGGGCGGACGATCCCGACACCTCGTACCGCGTGGCGGCGTTGGTCTCGGACCGGGACTGCGAGGCCGCGGCCCGCGCCGACCGATCGGGGGTGCCGACCGCGGTGGTTCGGCCCGCCGAGTACGACGACCGCGCGGGGTGGGACCGCGCCCTCACCGAGACCGTGGGCTCGTTCGACCCGGACTGGATCGTGTCCGCGGGGTTCATGCGGATCCTGGGGCCGGCCTTCCTCGAGCGGTTCGACAGCCGCGTCGTCAACAGCCACCCGGCGCTGCTCCCGTCGTTCCCTGGAGTGCACGCCGTCCGCGACGCGCTCGCCTACGGCGTCGCCGTGAGCGGCTGCACGGTCCACCTCGTCGACGCCGGCGTCGACACGGGGCCGGTGATCGCCCAGCGGGCCGTCGAGGTCCTCACCGATGACACGGAGGGGTCCCTCCACGAACGCATCAAGGTCGCCGAGCGCGAGATGCTCGCCGACGTCCTCACGGCCGCCACCAGCGGCCGACTCCACATCGAAGGTCGAAAGGTGCACCAATCGTGACCTCTCAGTCGGATAACCCCGCCACCCGCAGGCCCGTACGCCGCGCGCTGATCAGCGTCTACGACAAGACGGGCCTCGAGGACCTCGCGCGGGGACTGGCCGACGCGGGGGTCGAGATCGTCTCCACCGGCTCGACCGCCCAGCGGATCGCCGACGCCGGCGTCGCGGTCACACCCGTGGACGAGGTCACCGGCTTCCCCGAGTGCCTCGAGGGCCGGGTCAAGACCCTGCACCCGCGGGTCCACGCCGGCATCCTCGCCGACACCCGCAAGCCCGAGCACATGGAGCAGATCGAGGAGCTCGGCGTCGCGGCATTCGAGCTCGTCGTCGTCAATCTCTATCCCTTCACCGACACCGTCGCCTCGGGCGCCGACTACGACGCCTGCGTCGAGCAGATCGACATCGGCGGGCCCTCGATGGTCCGGGCCGCCGCCAAGAACCATCCCTCGGTCGCCGTGCTCGTCGACCCGGCCGGGTACAGCGCGGCGCTGGAGGCCGTGGCGGCCGGCGGGTTCCCGATCGAGGAGCGCCGCCGCCTCGCCGCCGCCGCGTTCCGCCACACCGGCGCCTACGACGTCGCCGTGGCCACCTGGATCACCGGGCAGACCGCGGCCGAGGGAGAGACGTTCCCCGTGTGGTCCGGCCAGAGCCTCGAGCGGGCCGCGACCCTCCGCTACGGCGAGAACCCCCACCAGGGAGCGGCCCTATACACCGACGCCGCGGTGGCCCCCGGGCTCGCGCAGGCCGAGCAGCTCCACGGCAAGGAGATGAGCTACAACAACTACGTCGACGGAGACGCCGCGTGGCGGTCGGCGTTCGACCACGCGGAGCCGTGCGTGGCGATCATCAAGCACGCCAATCCCTGTGGCATCGCCATCCACGCCGATATCGCGGCCGCGCACCGCGCCGCCCACGAGTGCGACCCGGTGAGCGCCTTCGGTGGGGTGATCGCCGCGAATCGAGAGGTCAGCGTGGCGATGGCCGAGCAGGTCGCCGAGATCTTCACCGAGGTGATCATCGCCCCCGGGTATGCCGACGGGGCGGTCGAGATCCTCCAGCGCAAGAAGAACATCCGCATCCTGCGTGCGCAGCCGCCGGTCGGTGGCTCGGTCGAGCACAAGCAGATCTCCGGCGGCGTGCTGGTGCAGCAGCGGGACGACCTCGACGCCGAGGGCGACGTGACCGCCGGCTGGACCAAGGCGTGCGGGGAGGACGCCGACGACGAGACCCTGCGCGACCTCCTCTTCGCCTGGCGAGCCGGCCGGGCCGTCAAGTCCAACGCCATCCTGCTGGCCAGCTCCGGCGCCACCGTGGGGGTGGGCATGGGGCAGGTCAACCGCGTCGACTCGGCGCGACTGGCCGTGCAGCGCGCAGGGGAGCGGGTCAGCGGCGCCGTCGCCGCTTCGGATGCGTTCTTCCCGTTCGCCGACGGGCTCGAGGTGCTCGCCGAGGCCGGCGTGCGGGCCGTGGTCCAGCCCGGCGGGTCCGTGCGCGACGCAGAAGTCGTGGAGGCCGCGGAGAAGGCCGGCGTGACCATGTACTTCACCGGCGCGCGGCACTTCTTCCACTGATCGCCCACCGCCGATGACCGAGGACCACGCAGATTCCAGGACGCTGACCCCGCGGGCGCAGGCCAAGGCCCGCCGCCGCGGGGAGATCCTCGTGGCCGCGGCCCGGCTCATGGCGCGCCGCGGCTTCCATGCCGTCCGACTCGACGACATCGGCGCCGAGGTCGGCATCTCCGGCCCGGGCATGTACCGCTACTTCCCGGCCAAGGAGGACGTCCTGGCCGAGATGCTGCAGGGCATCTCGCGTCGACTCCGTGACGGGGGAGCAGCCGCCATGGCCGGGGGCGGCGGGCCGGCCGAACTGCTCGACGCCCTGCTGGCGGTGCACGTGGACTTTGTGGCCACCGAGCCGGATCTGATCAGCGTGCAGTTCCGTGACCTCGGTGCGTTGCCGGTGGCGCCCCGCCACGAGGTGCGGCGACTGCAGCGGGAATACGCCGAGATGTGGGTCGAGGTGCTCATGCGGCTGCGCCCCGAGCTGGGCCCGGTTGACGCCCGTGCGCACGTCCACGCCGTGTTCGGGCTGCTCAACTCGAGCCCCCGGTTGCCCGCGATGGCGGAGGCGGACCTGCGACGGCTGCTCACCGCGATGGCGGCTGCCGCGCTGCGGGCCTGAGGGGCCGGCGTCCCCGGCGGCGGCCCCTCAGGCCTCGGCGGGCTCAGAAGACCCCGGACCCGAGGATCGGGATGAGGCTCGAGGTGAGCACCAGGAGGAACGCACCACCGAGTCGCGTCGCGACGGTCGCGAACGGGAGCAGGTGCATCCGCTCGCCCGCGGAGAGCACGGCCACATCGCCGGAGCCGCCGGTGTCGGCCATGACGAGACCGGGGACGATCGCGGACTCGACCACGTAGAACTTGACCAGGTAGCCGAGGGCGCCCGCGATCACGCCGGCGACCGCCACGGTGATGAAGATCAGCGCGATGAATGTCGGATCGCTGAATCCGGCGACGACGCCGCCGATGTCGATCGCGGCGATGGAGACGGAGGCCAGGAGCGCGGGGACCAGGGTGATGGTGGCGTAGTCGCCCCACTGCGAGGCGGCCTCCTCGATCCGGTTCGGCACAAAGCCGGCGATCTTGATGGCGGCGGCGATGAACGTCAGCCAGGCGTACGTGTGGATGTCGGGGACCAGCGAATTGAAGATCGAGGCCACCACGTAGAGGCTCCCCGCGATGAGGAGTCCCTGCCCGAGGGCGATGAAGGACGAGCCGGAGGGCTTCTCGGGGATCCTGAGGCTCTCGGCGTCGGTGGCGCTGACCCGGAGGAGCTGGCCGTTCCCGCAGAACCACACGGAGGATCTGAAGGAGCGCTTGCCGACGCCGTTGAGAACCGCGGCGAACACCACGCAGACGACGTTCGCGATGAGGACGGCGGAGACGAGCAGGCTCAGGTAGTCGCCGGGCGAGCCGCCGGAGGCCTGTGCGTACATCTCGGACATCGGGATCGCGCCGATGGGCAGGCCGCCGGC
>DHCFD07801__coassemble_1493_pt1 | contig 14683 bp, 11 predicted proteins | sample DHCFD07801__metabat2_high_PE_018 | metagenome-assembled genome bin DHCFD07801 | reverse complement strand
CTCCGCGTCGCGGCCGATGACGGGGTCGATCTTGCCGTCGCGGGCGCGCGCCGTGAGATCCGTGGCGTACTTCTCGAGCGCCTGGTATTGGTCCTCCGGGTTCTCGGTGGTCACGCGGGTGTTGCCCCGCACGGCGGCGAAGGCCTCCTTGAGCGCGGTGTCCGTGGCGCCGAGTTCGGTGAGGAGCTTGGCCGCGTCCCCTCCGGAATGGCCCGCGGCGATCCCCACGAGGACGTGCTCGGTGGAGACGTAGGCGTCGCCCATCTCCGCCGCGAGGGTCTGGGAGGTGTTGATGACGGCGAGGGCGTCGCGGTTGAAATTGGGGGCGGCCATGCCGGAGCCGGAGGCCTTGGGGTAGCCGCTGACGAGCTCACCCGCCTGCGTGGCGACGAGCTGCGGGTCCACCCCACACGCCTGCAGCAGTGGGCGGGCGATCCCGTCCTCCTGCTCCAGGAGAGCGACCAGCAGGTGGCCGGGCCGGACGTCGGGGTTGCCGGCCGCGGAGGCCGCCTGGACAGCGGCCGAGAGGGCCGCCTGGGTCTTGGTCGTGGGGTTGAACTGGCTCATCGACCGGTCCTTTCTTCGACGTGATGTTGAGCGTACTCGGATCAATCCCGGCCCGCATCGGCCGGACACCCGGTACAACACCCATCAAGTTGAGTCTATTCCGCTCAAGCAAAGTCCCGGCGCGTGGTGCGCCGCGCGTCACCGACCCGCCAAATGGCAGCACCCGCACCGGCCGTGTGGCCAATGCGGGTGCTGTCGTGCGCTGCGTCCGGCTCGGTGCGGGTCCCCGCCGGGCGACCGGGGGGTCAGAGGGTCTCGACGACCTCGTCGTACTCGAGACGGGGGAGGCGGCCCATCCAGGCGTTCTCGGCGGGCTCACCGATGTTGATCGCGACCATCACGCGGTGGCGGCCGTCGGGGAAGAACTCCTTGGTGACCGCGTCGGCATCGAAGCCGGTCATCGGGCCCGCGGCCAGGCCGGCGGCACGGATGCCGATGATCGCGTAGCCGATCTGCAGGCCCGCGTTGAGCTCGGCCGTCTCGGCCCGGGACCCCTCGTCGTCGGCGAACAGATCCCGGGCCCCGGGGAAGTGCGGGAAGACCTTGGGGAGCTCGTCGTGGAAGTCGATATCGGCGGCCAGCAGCGCGACGGCCGGTGCGGCGGCCGTCTTGTCGCGGTTGCCGTCGGACATGTGCGGCAGCAGCCGGGCCTTGGCCTCCTCGGAGCGCAGGACCTTGACCCGCAGCGGCTGGATGTTCATCGACGTCGGCGCCCACTTGACCAGGTCGAAGATCGCGGCGATCTGCTCGTCGGTCACCGGGGTTTCGGTAAAGGCGTTGGCGGAGCGGGCCTCGCGGAACAGGAGGTTCTGCGCCTGCTCGTCGAGGACCAGATCACGCGCCGTCTCAAAAGAAGTAGTCATGTCAATTATCAACGTGGGCCCGCCTTTGCGTATGCCCGACGGTCGCTGTGATCTCTCGCACCGTCCGGGCCGGTCGGAGGTTCCCGGCCCCGGGGGCGGTGGCCCGCACGACCAGCAGACCGCTGACGAGTCAGTCAGAATGGACTGACGACGAAGGAGGCGGGCAGATGAGAAACGGCGTCGTCGTGGACATCGGTGGCAGCGGCACCCGCATCGGCGCCGTCGTCGACGGTCACGTGGTGGGCGTCCACAGCGCCGAGGTGGCCACGGCGGAGGACCTGGCCGCGGCGATCCGCGCCGTCGACGACGCCCCCGCCGGCGTCGGCGTCTCCCTCAACGGCAGGGTCGACGCCGACCGTGGGGAGGTCGCCGCCTCGCGCGCCGCCGCCTGGGCCGAGGGCGAGCTGCGCACCGAACTCGTCTCGCTGCTCGACGTCCCGGTCTCGGTGATCGGCGACGGCGACGCCCACGCGCTCGCCCTCACCCGGCTGCCGCAGGTCGAGTACGGCGGGCTCGCCATCTCCCTCGGCGCCTCCCTGGCCTTCGGTGCCCTCAACCGCCACGGCGCCCTCATCAACCCCTGCGGCCGCACCGGCTGGGATCTCGGCCACTGGCGGATCGTGGGCGACGGCTCCAACACCGAGGCCTGGTGGGCGCTCGGCGGCCACGGGCTCTACGACCTCGAGCGCGAGCACGGCGACGGTGCCGCCGAGATCTACGCCTACCGGTTGGGCTCGTTCCTCGTCGACACCGTCCAGCTCTTCCGCCCGCGGACCGTCCTGCTCACCGGCGGCATCGTGGTGGGCTTGGGCGAGGCGCTCCACGGTCCGGTCGCCGAGCAGCTCGAGTCGCTCCCCCACACCCTCTACGCCCCGCGGGTGGTCTACTCGCCCTCACGCGATACCGCGCTCTTCGGCGCCGCCGTCGCGGCCGGCCTCGCGCTGCCCGGGATCAGCCGACCCTAATCGAGCAGCCCGCGCAGGTCGTCGGCAGTGAGGGCGGCGGAGAAGTGCTCGCCACTGTCCAGGACCGAGGCGAACAGCTCGGCCTTGCGCTGCTGCAACTCCACCACGCGCTCCTCGATCGTGTCGCGCGCGACCATGCGGTACACCAGCACCGGCCGGGTCTGGCCGATCCGGTGCGCGCGGTCGACGGCCTGCGCCTCGGTCGCCGGGTTCCACCACGGGTCGAGCAGGAAGACGTAGTCGGCACCCACCAGGTTCAGCCCCACACCGCCGGCCTTGAGGCTCAGGCAGAACACCTGGGCGCCGCCCTCGGTGAACTCGCCGACGGCCCCGGCACGGTCGGTGGTCTTGCCGTCGAGGTGGGCCACCGAGATCCCCTCGTCGCGCAGCCTGTCGACCACCGTGTCGAGATAGGTGGTGAACTGGCTGAACACCAGCGCACGGTGCCCCTCGTCCACCACCTCGCGCAGGGAGACGATGAGCTCATCGGTCTTGGCCGAGGGGATCGACGCGTGCTCCGGGTCCACCAGCGACGGGTCCAGGCACAGTCGTCGGAGCACGGTAAGGCCGGCGAGGATCGTGATCCGGTTGGACTCGAAGTCGTCGAGCAACGCCAGCAGGGAGGCCCGCTGCCGGGCGAGCTCGCGCTCGTACACCCGACGGTGCGCGGCCGTGAGCTCCACCTCCACCACCGCGTCGGTGCGCGGCGGGAGCTCGCCGGCCACCAGCTCCTTACGACGCCGCAGCAGGAACGGCCGCAGCCGCCGCCGCAGCCGGTCCAGGGCCTCGCCGTCCCCGTGCTTCTCGATGGGGGTGCGGAACTGGGACCGGAACTCCTTGGCGTCCGGCAGTACGCCGCGACACGACAGCGTGGCAACCGCCCACAGTTCGGTCAGGTTGTTCTCCATCGGCGTGCCGGTGACGGCCACCAGGAAGTCCGCGCGCAGCCCGGCGAGCGAGGCGAACAGCTTGGACGAGGGGTTCTTGGCCTGCTGCGCCTCGTCGAGGAACACCCCCGCCCACTCGATGCCGGAATAGGAGTCCGCGTCCAGGCGCAGGACGGTCGACGACGTCACCACGATGTCGTGCGTGGCCGCGTCCTCGGCCACCGTGCTGGTCGACTTGGGCTCGGTGGCCGAGCGCCGGGCCACCCGCAGCGACGGCACGAACCGGCGCGCCTCCGCCTCCCAGTTGGGCACGACCGACGAGGGCGCCACCACGAGGAACGGTCCCGGCGCCCCGACCCCGTCGGCGGCGCTCTCGTGCGCGTGCGCGATCAGGGCCAACGCCTGGATGGTCTTGCCCAACCCCATGTCGTCGGCCAGGATCCCACCGATCCGGTGGCGCCACAGCATGGCCAGCCAGTTCAGCCCCTGCTGCTGGTACGGCCGCAGTTCCGCCTGCAGCGCGGCGGGCACGGCCACCGGGTCCGGGGTGTCCGAGGCGAGCTCGAGCAGCGCCCGGGCCCGGCCGGTCGGCGGTGCGAGGTCGTCCGCCAGCTCGGCGAGGTCGGCGAACACCCCGGCCTGCCCCAGTCCGATACGGATGTCCCCGGAGCCCGGATCTCTGCCGGCCCGATCGGCGGAGGAGGCCAGCGCCTCCTCGAGCAGGGTCCGCAGTTCACCGAAACGCTCGAGGTCCACGGGCACCAGCACGCCGTCGTCGGTGACGAACTCCTCCTCCCCGCTCACCACCGCACTGAACACGGAGCCGAACGGCACCGGCCGGCCCTCGACGGTCACGGACACTGACAGCCCCAGCCAGTCGATCCCCGACCGGTCCTCCTCGGCGGCGACCCCGATCCGCGGCCCCTCGGTCGCCCTCCGGATCTCGGGCACCCCGTCGCGGACGGTCACCCGGACACGGTCGAGCGCCTCGAGCACGTCCACGCCGTCGGCCAGCAGCACCGCCGCGTCGTGCCCGGTGACCCGGCCGGGGCCCGCGCACAGGACCCAGCCCCAGTCGGTCTCCTCGACCCGGGAGGCCAGTTCCAGAACGTCGGGGTCGGCCAGCGCGGGCCCCGCCTCACCCATCGCCGCCGCCGTCAGGGGTGTCCGGCTCTCGGACCCGGTGCCGTCGCTCATGCGCAGGACCTCGATCCGGTTCCACTGCACGACCAGATCCGGGCCGTCGGCGGCGTCCGGCCCGGCGTAGCGACGGATCTCGAGCTCGAACTCCATCGCCTCACGCTCGGGCAGTTCCAGTCGCCCGGCACGGTCCACCACGGGGAAGACCTCGGCGAGGCCGGGGAGGAAATCGCCACAGAACTCCGGGATGGCCTCATCGGGGATCGTCAGCGACGCCCACTCACGCAGGTTCCGCGCCACGTCCGGGTCCAGCCTGCCGACCGGGGAGAGTTCCAAGACACGGTCGCGGATCACGGCGACCAGGTCCCCGTGCGCCCCGACCAGCGCGCCGGGCAGCGGACGTTCCCCCTCGTCGTCGTCCTCCTCACCGGCGTCCCCGTCGGGACGGATCTCGGCCGCGGCGGTGACCACCACGTCCCGCTCGTCGGGGCTCCAGGCGGTCAGTCCGACGCGCCGGGGCGGCCCGGGCAGGACGTCCAGCAGCCCGTCCCCGGGGACGATCTCGATCTCCGCCTCGGCGGCCGTGGAGATCAGCGGCCACAACGCGGGCACCTCGGCGTCACACAGGTCCAGCCAGACGCGGGCCTGCCGCCTGCTCCGGGCCAGCGCGTCGATCGCACGGAACCAACTGGCCTGCGCCTCGCTCATGTCCGCGGTCCACCCGTAGCGCAGGCGGTCCCACTCCACGCCCGCCGCCTTCCAGCGGCTGCCCTTGCCCGGCACCACGATCCGCCCGCGGAGGCGGTTGCCCAGACCCGGCCGCAGGCCGCCCTCCCAGCCGTCGCGGATGTTCTCGTCCGGCACCATCGACAGCTGCAGCCCGTAGGTCTCGCCGTCCGGCGACGGGCCGCCGGACCGGAGCCCCGTCACGGCCTGTTCGAGCTGCCGCCGCCAGTCGGGCTGCCGGCCCGCGGACCGCGGCGGGGTGGATCCGGCGTACAGCATGAGCGCCGCCGCGTGCTTGCACCTGAGCCCGACGGGGCACGTGCAGGTGCTCAGCTTGGGCCGCGACCAGCCCTCGGCGGCGCGCTGCCCGAACGTCACCTCGGTCCGGTACGCGCGGGACCCGGTGCCCTGGACCCGCGCCGACAGGGTCCGCGAGCCCGGCTCGAAGTGGACGTCCCGCAGCGTGTCGAGGTTGGCGTAGCCCCGCGCGCGACCCAGTGCCGCGGAACCCACGAACCGCTCGATCTCGGATTCGGGTACCCACAGGCCTGACGTCACGCGCCCAGGGTAGGCGAGCGCTCCGACATCGTGCGAGATCGTCCGTCCGGCCCGCGCAGGGGTCTGCTACCCGGCAGACGGCGCGGGCTGCTCGTCCCCGGACTGCTCCGACTTGTTGGCGAACACCCGCTCGGCCACGATCACGAGCGCCACCACCACGACGCCGGCGACGGCCGCCGCCACGACCATCGGCCAGTCGGACCCGGGCGCGAGGAGGTCGCCGGTCCCCGTCTGCCACGGCCACAGCGCGCGCAGCGAGCCCACCATGAGGCCGACCATGACGATGAGCGTGGGCTTGCGGAAGTCCTCGAGCAGCCGGTCGAGGATCTTGACGAACAGGGCGATGCCCACGAACGCGCCGGCGGCGAAGACGCCCATATAGGTGAGGTTGCGGTCCTCGACCGCTCCGAGGGTCGGCGCGTACAGGCCCATCGCCATGAGCAGGAAGGACCCGGACATGCCGGGCAGCACCAGCGCGCAGATCGCGACGGCCGCGGCGACGAAGACCAGCAGGTAGGACGGATCGTCGATGGTGCCCTGGGGCAGTCCGGAGAGGATGAACGCGACGGCCGCGCCCGCGACGAGCAACAGTCCCAGGACCCAGGTGCGCCCGCCGCGCGTCTCCCGCGCCATCCCCAGCGGGACCGCGATGCTGGCCGCGACCATGCCCAGGAACAACCCCCGGGAGAGCTCGGGCTGGTCCTCGACGAAGCCGCGCATGACCCCGGCCATGGTGAAGACCATCGCGAGCATCCCCAGCGCGAGCATCGCGAGCAGCCACAGGTCGGCGTGGCGGAACGCCGCTCGGGTGCGCGCACTCCGCTCCGGGCCCAGGACCGCCGACCGCAGGCCGTCCACCACATGGGCGCCGGTGTCCAACAGTCGCGGGTACACGCCGACCACCAGCGCGACGGTGCCGCCGGAGATCCCCGGGACCAGCTCGGCCAGCCCGATCAGCGCGCCGCGCACGACGTTGACCACCGCCTCGAGCGGGCCGGGGCGGGCCGGGGCGGGCGATCGCGGGTCCAGGTCGGAATCGGCGACCGGGTCGTGGTGCACGGATTCCGCCGATCCGTTCGGGTCGGAGGAGGACGCGTCGGCGGGTGACTCGGCAGACATTCCTCCACTATTCCCGACGAGCCGACCCGGCCACCAGCCGACACTCGCGGGAGCGCCGTCACTGTGAGCAAGCCGTCATCGTGTCGGGGCGCCCGACTAGAATCCGACGGGAGCCGGACAGCAGCGAGAAGACAGCGGGACACCAGCGGGAGAGGAGCCGGGCCATGCCGATGCACTACCCCCCGCTGGCCGACGGCAGCTACCGCGTGGGCGACGAGCCGCAACCACTGCCATCGCCCGTCCCGGGGCCCGACGCCACTGACCCGCGTCCCGAGGTCGACGCGCCCGCCGGCCCGGCGCCGGGGCCGGAGGAGCACGCGCCGGAGAAACCCGAGCGGAAGTATCCGCGGGACGCCATCGCAGCCGCGTCGATCATCGGCGGCCTGGGCCTCGTCGTCGTCATCGTGCTGGGGTGGCTGGCCCTCGCGCCCGGCTCCGGCCGCGGGCCCGACGCCCCGGGAGGCCCCTCGCTTCCCCTGCCGATCCCCGGCCGATCGGCCGACGCCCCGTTCACGGTCGACGGCCGCTTCACCGTGGTCTCCTCCCCCGGCGAGCCCGTCTCCGGGGACGCCACCGGGTGCACGCTCCCGGTCAGCCTCGCGGACATCGGCGGCAACTCGGAGATCACTCTGGTCGAGGGGGGCCGTGGCCCGCTGGCCGTGTCCACCCTCACCTACGAGAGGGGCGACACGTCCTCGTGCACGTTCACCTTCGAGTTCGCCGACGTGCCCACCGGACTGCCCTACTACGTGGTCGAGCTCGACGGCCGCGGCCAGCTCAACTACACGGAGACCGAACTGCGCGCCGGCGTCGACATCACCCTCGGCCGCTGACGCCCGCCCCGCGGCTATCCTGAGACCGGCGAGCCGCGCCGCGTTCGCCCGCCCCGACGCCCGAGATGGGAGGCGCACCACGTGAGCAGCCCCGGCACGGAGCCCACGCGCAGCCCGTTCGACCCGACCGACGTGGAGAGGCTCGTCGGGGACATCGAGCTCGGCCCCTACATCGGGGAGCCCGTCGACCCGCTGGCGCAGCACCCCGCCGAACCGGTCACGGTCACGGCCGGGACGGCGCCACTGCTGGTGCTGCGGGACCTGATCGCCGACCCACGGTTCCCCGCCCTGTTCGCCCGCGCGCTCCGCGCCGCCGACCCCGACTTCCGCGGGATGTTCCCCCGCCACCCCGCTCCCGTCCTCGCGGAGTTCGTGCGCGCGATGACGTTCGTCCTGGAGACCACCGAGGCCGCCGCCGGGGACACCGCCCGCACCGACGAGGTGGTGGAGTTCGCGCGCCATCTGGGCGCCGACCACCGCAAGCTCGAGCTCCGTCCGCACCACCACCAGCACTTCGGCGACGCGCTCGCCGCCACCCTGCGCCACCTGGCCGGCAGCGGCTGGACGGAGTCGCTCGAGACCACCCTGGCCACCGCGTACCGGGTGGTCTCGACGGCGCTGCAGCAGGGCGCGGCCTCCGGGCACGGCCCGGCACGGGTGGGCGCGACCGTCGTGGACGTCCTCCGCCCCACCCGCGACGTGGTGGTGGTGCGGCTGCTCACCGACGTCATGGTGGACTACCACCCGGGCCAGCACCTCAGCGTGCTCACGCCGTACGCCGGCGGTGTGTGGCGACGGATGAGCCCCTCGATCCCGGCCAATCCCGCCGGCCAGATCGAGTTCCACGTCCGCGAGGTCCCCGGCGGCACACTCAGCGGCCCGCTCGTACGCAGTGCCGGCATCGGGGACCGCTGGGTGCTCGCCGACCCGGTCGGCGCGCTCGAGGTCGACAGGTCCACGCCGCACCGCGACGTGCTCATGGTGGCCGGTGGCACCGGGATCGCGCCGCTGCGCTGCCTCCTCACCGACATGCAGCGGCACCGCGACAACCCGCGCGTGCACCTGTTCTACGGCGCCCGCCACCCCGGCGATCTCTACGATCTACCCGCGCTCGTCGGCATCGCGAGCAGCTCACCGTGGCTCACCATCCAGCCGGTCTCCGAGTCCGACACCGACCCGTGGTGGGCCGGGCCGCGCCAGGAGCTGCCCCGCACGCTGCACCGCCGGCAGACCGGCACCCTCGTGGAGGCGGTCACCGGCTGGGGCTCGTGGGCCGACAGGCAGGTGTTGGTCTGCGGTTCGCCGGAGATGCTGCGCGCGACGGTCCGCGGCATGGTGGCGGCCGGCACCCCGCGCGAGCACATCAGCTTCGACCGCCCCTGACCGGGCCGGGGCCACCCGGCCGAGGCCGCACCGGGCCGACGCTGCACCCGGCTACCCGCCGGAGGTCGTGGTGCTCGCCCCGGAGGTCCCGGATGTCCGGTCCGTGCTCGTCGGGGGCGAGGACGAGGTCGTCGTCGGCGCGGACGACGCGGTGGTCGTCGGGCTCGAGGAGGTCGACGACGACGAGCTGCTGCTCGTGCTGGAGGTCGGCCGGTCGCACGGCGTGAACACCCGGCGGAACTGACTCGGCACGCCCAGCTCCTCGAGCTGCTCGCGGCACACGTCGGAGTCCGGCGCGGCGAGGAACGTCCACGCCTCGTCCCTCCAGGTGTAGAGCTCGAGGGCACCGTCGCCGACACCGGCCAGCAGGAAGCGGCCGTCGCACTCGATCACGTCGGCGCCGCTGTCGACCTCGTCGCTGACGAACCCCGCCGAGCAGCGTTCCGCCACGCCGGGCGGGCCGCTGGTGGTGGGGCTGGGCGAGCGGGAGGTGGAGGACGACGTGGGCGTGGTCGAGGTGACGGTGGTGGTGGGGGCGGCGTTCTCCGTCTCCGCGCCGCCGGCGTTGACCAGCCACACGATCAGGCCCGCGACCAGCGCGATCGCCAGGAGGGCGGCCGCGACGGCCCACGGCGTCGCCCCGGCGCCGCGGTCGTCGTCCCAGCCCTCGTCCCCGGCACCGCCGCCGTAGCCGCCGCCGGGCGGCGGGGGCACGTCCCCGGGTGGCGGGCCGTCGCCGGGCGGTGGGCCACCGGGCGGAGGCGCGCCGCCGCCTGTCTCGGGGCCGGCCGACGGATCCGTGTCCGGGTACTGCGACCACGCCGCCGCGGCGGGGCCGCCCTCGACGGGCGGCAGGTTCTCGGTGGGCGGATCGACGGGCGGCAGGTCCCGGGTGGGTGGGTCGACGGGCGGCAGGTTCTCCGTGGGGGCGTCGTCCAGACGTCCCTCGCCGGAACGCTCGCCGTCCGGGCGGCCCTCGCTCCCCTCGTCCGGGCGCCCGCTGCCGTCGCCGGTCCCGCCGGGTCCGCTCACGGCCGCACCTCCGTCGCGCCGCCGGCCGGCTCCTCGGTGATCCGGCCGTTGGCCAGCACCGGGATCGCCGTGCGCACGCGCGCGACCTCGTCGTCGTCGATCTCGGTCAGCAGCAGCTGCGAGGCCGCACCGGCCTCGGCGCGCACGGTCCCGTCCGGTCCCGCGAGGAGCGAGTGCCCGACGCCGGTCGGGGCGCCGCGCTTGACCTCGACGCCCTCCTCAGCCGGATCTGCCTGCCCGACCGCGACGAGGAACGTGGTGGCGTCCAGGGCCCGGGCGCCGGCGAGCAGTCGCCACTGCTCCACCTTGCCCGGCCCCGCGCCCCACGAGGCGATGCACAGGGTCACCTGCGCGCCGTCTGCGGCGAGCGCCCGGAACTGGCCCGGGAACCGGATGTCGTAGCAGATGCTCAGTCCCACGCCGATCCCGTCGACCGTGACGACCCGCGTGGTGTCTCCCGGCTCGACCGTGTCGGACTCGGCAAAACCGAAGGCGTCGAAGAGGTGGATCTTGTCGTACCCCTCGTGCAGGTCGACTCCGTTCCCGGCCGGCCCGGTGACGAGGAGGGTGTTCCGGACGCGTCCGCCCTCACAGGGGGTGAACATCCCGACGACGACGAGGACGCCGTGCTCCCTGGCCGACGCCGCCACCGCGTTCGCCCACGGGCCGTCGAGGGGCTCGGCGATCTGGTCGAGTCGTCCCGCCCCGAACGCCCGCATGGTGGCCTCCGGGAACGCCACGATCCGCGCGCCCGCCGCGGCCGCGTCGGCGATCGACCGCGTGACCAGCTCGAGGTTGGCGGCGGGGTCGGGCCCGGACAGGATCTGGGCGGCGGCGATACGCACGGCACGGTCCTCCTCGCTGACGGCTGGGCGGATGGGCTGGTCCGCAGGGTGTCCGGAGTCCGACGGTACCCGCGCCGCGCGCTCCCGGCCCGCCCGCGCCCCGGGGTGCGGTCAGTCGTCGTCCCGCTGGTGGCGGGGCCGCCACACCACCACGGCGTTGGAGCGCGGGACGTGGACCAGCTCATTGCCGGCCCGCCCGGGGGCGCCCGTCCGCCTCCGCAGTTCCGCGACCTCCTCGGCCAGCTCCGCCACCCGGCTGCGGAGCGCGTCGGCCTGCGTGGTGAGCTCGATGATCCGCTTGACGCCGGCGAGGTTGACGCCCTCGTCCTGACTGAGCCGCTGCACCTCACGCAGCAGGGCCACGTCCTTGAGCGAGTACCGACGACCGCCGCCCCGGGTGCGTTCCGGGGTGACGATGCCCAGGCGGTCGTACGTGCGGAGTGTCTGCGCGTGAAGGCCCGACATCTCGGCCGCGACCGAGATGACCAGAACGGCGTCCTCGGGACCGAGGTCGCCGGCCTTCCGCCGGGCGGTCATGACGACCCGGCCCAGCCCGATCGGGGATCGAAGCCGGCCTCGCGTAGGGCGTCCTCGTAGCGGACGAGTTCCTCCTCGGCCATACCGGCCGGCGGCGTGGCCACGCTGAGCGTGACCTTGAGGTCGCCGGTGCCCGACTTCCGGGCGATGCCCCGCCCGCGGACGCGGAGTACCTGCCCGTCACGCGAACCGGCGGGGACCTTGACGGTGACCCGGCCGGTGAGGGTGGGGACCGAGACGCGCGCCCCGCGCACGAGCTCGGGGTAGGAGACGGGCAGGTCGACCAGCAGGTCGGCGCCGTCCCGCTGGAACACGGCGTCCTTCTGCACGGTGACCGTCACGTACAGGTCGCCGGACGGGGCGCCCCGGAACCCGGCCTCGCCCTGGCCCGAGAGCCGGATGCGCTGGCCGTCCTGGACGCCGGCGGGGACCTTGACGTTGATGGTGCGGATGCGGTCGGTGACGCCGCTGCCGCGGCAGTCGGTGCACGGGTCGTCGATCTTGGATCCCGTCCCGCCGCAGTCGGGGCAGGGCTCGGCGAAGCCGAAGGCGCCCTGCGTGCGCTGGGTCATGCCGGCGCCGTGGCAGGTGCCGCACACCTTGGGGCTGGTCCCCGGCTTGGCGCCGCTGCCGTGGCAGGTCAGGCAGGGCGAGGCCGAGGAGAGTTTGATCTGGACGGTCTCACCGAGCGCGGCCTCGCGGAACGACAGGGTCAGTGAGGTCTCGACGTCCTGGCCGCCGCGCTGGCGCTGGGGCCGGGTGCGGGCCCCGCCCCCGCGCGACTGGTTGAACAGCCCGCCGAACAGGTCGGAGAAGCCGCCCGCACCACCGCCACCGCCGGCGGCCGCTCCGCCGAAGATGTCGCCGAGGTCGAAGTCGCCGCCGGTGGTGGTGTACGTGGTGCCGCCGGGGGAGCCGAAGCCGCCGAATCCGCCCGAGGAGACCTGGGCGCGGAACTCGTCGTACTCCTTGCGCTTGGCCGGGTCACCGATGACGTTGTTGGCCTCGCTGATCCGCTTGAACTTGTCCTCGGCGGCAGTGTCGCCCGGGTTCGAATCCGGGTGGTTCTCACGCGCGAGTTTGCGATACGCCTTGCGGATATCGTCCTGCGACGCGTTCTTGGAGACGCCGAGCTCGGCGTAATAGTCCTTCTCGACCCATTCGCGTTGGCTCACCAGACGCCTCCCTTCATGATCGTGCTACCGGTGCGCGGTCGTGGCCGGTCAACAGCCACGACCGCACACCGGGGGTCAGCGGACGACGACCATCGCCGTCCGCAGGGTCCGCTCGCCGTAGCGGTACCCCTTGCGCAGGACCGCTCCGAGGACCGGGTCGGATCCCTCGGATTCATCCTGCACCGCTTCGTGCATCGATGGGTCGAACGCGTCGCCTTCCTCACCGAACGCCTCGACTCCCTGCGCGGCGAGCAGGGACCGGACCTTGTCGGCGAACACCTTGAGCGGCCCCTCCTCGAGATCGCCGTGCTCGCGGGCACGCTCGAGGTCGTCGGTGATCGGCAGCAGCTCGGCCAGCACGGACGCCTTGGCGGCGTCGATCGTGGCCTGCCGGTCGCGCTCGACGCGGCGGCGGTAGTTGGCGAACTCCGCCGAGAGCCGCTGGAGGTCCGAGGTCCGCTCGTCGAGCTGCGCCTGCAGCTCGGTCGCGGCGTCGGACCCGGCCTCGGCGGCCGGCTCGCCCGCGTCCTCGGCGGCGGTGCCGTCGTCGACGACCTCGGCCTCGAGGACCTCGGCGTCCACGGTCTGCTCGGCGTCCGCCCCCGCCCACGCCGCCTTGTCGGCGGCGTCGGCGGCCTCAGCGGCGTCGGGCCCGTCGGGGCGGGTCACTTGGACTCACCCTCGCCCTCGTCCTCGTCGACGACCTCGGCGTCGACGACGTCGTCGTCAGCCGAGCCCGAGGCGCTGTCGCCGGCCTCCCCGGCCTCGGCGCCCTCGGCCGCGGAGGCCTCGTAGATGGACTGCCCGACGGCCTGGGCCTCGGTGTTGATCTTCTCGACGGCCGACTTGATGGCCTCGACGTCCGAGCCCTCCAGGGCGGTCTTGGCCTCGGCGATCGCGGTCTCGATGGGCTCGAAGCGGTCGGCGGAGACGGTGCCAGAGTCCTTGTTCTCCGAGACGAACTTCTCCGTCTGGTAGATCGTGGACTCGGCCTGGTTCCGGGCGTCCGCCTCCTCGCGACGCTTGGCGTCCTCCTCGGCGTGCGCCTCGGCGTCCTTGACCATCTGGTCGATCTCCTCCTTGGACAGGCCGGAGCCGTCCTGGATGATGATCGTGTTCTCCTTGCCGGTGCCCTTGTCCTTGGCCGTCACGTGGACGATGCCGTTGGCGTCGATGTCGAAGGTGACCTCGATCTGCGGCACGCCGCGGGGGGCCGGGGCGATGCCGGCGAGCTCGAAGGAGCCGAGCAGCTTGTTCTGTGCGGCCATCTCGCGCTCACCCTGGAACACCTGGATCTGCACGGACGGCTGGTTGTCGTCCGCCGTGGTGAAGGTCTCCGAGCGCTTGGTCGGGATAGTGGTGTTGCGCTCGATGAGCTTGGTCATCACACCGCCCTTGGTCTCGATGCCCAGGGACAGCGGGGTGACGTCGAGCAGCAGCACGTCCTTGACGTCGCCACGGAGCACGCCGGCCTGCAGCGCGGCGCCCACGGCCACGACCTCGTCCGGGTTGACGCCCTTGTTGGGCTCCTTGCCGCCCGTGAGCTCCTTGACCAGGTCGGTGACTGCCGGCATGCGGGTCGAGCCGCCGACCAGGACCACGTGGTTGATCGAGGACACCGGGATGCCGGCGTCCTTGATGACGGCCTGGAACGGCTCGCGGCAACGGTCGAGCAGGTCCTGGGTGATCTTCTGGAACTCGGCGCGCGAGAGCGTCTCGTCCAGGAAGAGCGGGTTTTTGTCCGCGTCGACCGTGATGTACGGGAGGTTGATCGAGGTGGACTGCCCGCTGGACAGCTCGATCTTGGCCTTCTCCGCGGCCTCACGCAGACGCTGGAGCGCCATCTTGTCCTTGGTCAGGTCGATGCCGTTCTGCGACTTGAACTTCTCGACCAGCCAGTCGACGATCCGCTGGTCCCAGTCGTCACCACCGAGGTGGTTGTCGCCGGAGGTGGCGCGGACCTCGACGACGCCGTCGCCGATGTCGAGCAGCGAGACGTCGAAGGTACCGCCACCGAGGTCGAAGACCAGGATGGTCTGCTCCTGCTCGCCCT
>DHCFD07801__coassemble_1485_pt1 | contig 14800 bp, 16 predicted proteins | sample DHCFD07801__metabat2_high_PE_018 | metagenome-assembled genome bin DHCFD07801 | reverse complement strand
GCCACTGCCCGTCTCACCGCTGCCCGGCTCGCCGGCGTCCCGGGCCCGCTCCTTGGCCAGCATCTTCTCCACCGCCTCGGAGGCCATCACGTCGATCCCGAACTCGGAAAACAGCTTCCGGATGATCGGATACGGTGACATCTCGCCGCTGTCGAGCGCGTCGAGGTGCGGTCGGATCTCCTTGGCGATGAACCCGCGTATCCCGTCGCGGATCATCAGGTCGGTCTCGGACCACTCGAACATCGTCACACCCCTCGCGGTTGTCGGTCTCCCCGGCACAGTGTGTCCCCTCGTCGCCGGGCGGGCATCCCTATTCGCGATCTCGGCGAGCCGCGCGGACCGCGTCCCGGATCCGGCACACTCGGGGGTATGAGCACCCCCACAGAGAATCCCGGCCCCCGTGCCGGCCACGCGCGAGCCGGTCGCCGGCAGTTGGGTCGTGTCGGCCTGTGGACCGGCTCGCTGGAGGGCGTGCGGGCGGCGGAGATCCCCGACCTTCTGGCGGACCTGGAGGCGCAGGGCTGGCCGACACTGTGGTTCGGCGAAGCGGTGGGCCGCGAGGCCTTCACCGCCGCGCAGTTGTACCTGAGCGCGACCGAGCGCATGGTGATCGGTACCGGCATCGCCAACATCTACGGTCGCGACGCCTCCGCGGCCGGGGCGGCGTCCCGCACGCTGGAGGCGCTGTACCCGGGCCGGTTCGTCCCCGGCCTCGGCGTCTCCCACGCGCCGCTGGTCGAGCGCCGCTCGCACCAGTACGGCCGGCCGCTGGCCGCGATGCGCGAGTACCTGGACGCCCTCGACACATCCCGCTCGGCGACGGCGGGGGAGGAGTCGATGCCGCCGGTCGTGCTGGCCGCGCTCGGCCCCAAGATGCTCGAACTCGCCCGCGACCGCACGGCCGGGGCGCACCCCTACCTCACGTTGCCCGAGCACACGGCGCAGGCGCGCGAGATCCTCGGCGGGACCGGCGAGGACGGGCCGGCCCTGATCGTCGAGACCGCCGCGGTGGTCGCCGAGGGTGTGGAGGACGACGACGAGGTGTGGCGCTCGCGAGCCCACGACCACCTGAACGTGTACACGGGCCTGCCCAACTACCGGAACTCGTGGACCAGGCACGGCTTCGACGAGTCCGACTACGTGCGCGGAGGCAGCGAGCGCCTCAAGCGCGCGCTGGTCTCCCAGGGGATGGAGGCCACGCGTCAGCGCGTGCAGGAACACCTCGACGCCGGTGCCTCGACCGTCCTCGTCCAGGTGCTGGGCGAGGACATGATGACCCCGCCGCTCGAGGACTGGCGCCGCGCGTCGCGGGTGTTGCTCTAGGGGCGCCGGCGCTTCTCCAGGCAGCGCGGCGCCCCCCGAGGAGCCCGCCCCGGACCATCCGGGGCCAGCCCGGCCGCGGATCAGTCCTGGTACTCGGGCGTCTCCAGCGTGATCGGTCCGGCAGCGCCACCGGCGTCGGTGGTCAGTCGGTATTCGACCTCTCCGGCCCCGGTGGGGACGATCGAGTCCTTGGGATGCGCGACACCGGTCCAGAGCTCGGGCTCGTCAACGGTGTACTGCTTCTCGCCGCTCTCGCCGGTATCGAGATTCTCCCAGTGCAGCGTCACCGTGAGGTCGCAGGCGCCCACGCCGGGCATGGCGATCCCCCAGTGCAGGCTGGACGAGTCGGGGTAGCCGTTCGTGCCGATCTGTGCCGCCACCGCGCCGGTGCACAGGCCCGTCGGCGACCCGGTCGGGGCGACGAGCGTGTCGGGGCCCGGGCTCAGGTACCGGGGGAGGTCCGAGGACGACGGGGTGAGCGATCCCTGCGCGCTCGCTGTCGCCGGCATCGCCACACCGACCGCGACCGCACATGCCGCGGCGGCTCCCAGGGCTGCTCGTGAGATTCGTGTGTTCTGGCTCATGCGCTCACGATGGCATGGCGTGCCCCACCGCACAATGCCCGCTCGGGGAAGTCTTGTTAACGCGCTGACCGGTAACGATAAAGGGGCAGCGGCGATCTCGTCGTCGTCGGGTGGGGACGTCGGGCTGGGATGTCGGGCAGGGCCGTCGGGCTGGGATGTCGGGCAGGGCCGCCGGGTGGGGCTACCCGGCCACCCCGATCACGGCCGCGGCCGTGAGGCCCGCGGTCACGCAGGCGAACGAGGCCACACTGACGAGCCGGAACCACAGCGCTTCGCTGGCGCGCGGCCCGAAGGCCAAGGGTAGGAACAGCAGGGGGTTGAGCACGGTGCCGATGACGATGAGCACCTGGACCCACACGGGCAGGTCCGGCAGGACGGCACCGACGGCGATCACGAGGACGCCCATGATCACGTAGTCGAGGTGCAGCTGCAGCAGGCGGCGCGGCTCGCGGATCCGGAGACGCTCGAAGAGCTGGGGCATGGCCAGCTGGGCGGCGACGATCCAGCCGGTCCACGCACCCACCGCGAGCAGGATGAGCCCGAACTTCACGAGGAATGCCATAGCCGGAGGGTAGCGGACATCCGCGACGCCGTCGGGAGCGGATTCACGCCCGTCAACTCGGCTCGGTACTGTCCGGGCTACAGGGATTCTCGGTGCGGAAGGGCGTGACATGGGCGGCGTAGTGCGGGACGGACGTGTCGTCCGGTCCGAGAGCAGCGGGCTGGTCACCGTTCTGGCCTTCGCGGGGATCGTCGTCTCGCTCAGCCAGACCCTCGTGATCCCGCTTCTCGGGATGCTCCCCGAGATCGCCGACACCACGCCATCCAACGCCGCGTGGGTCGTCACCTCGACGCTCCTCACGGCCGCCGTCGCGGTGCCGGTGCTCGGCCGGCTGGGCGATCTCTATCCCAAAAAGTACGTGATGCTCGGCGCCGTCGGGGTGATGGTGCTGGGTTCGGTGATGTGCGCGCTCGCCTCCTCGCTGTGGCCGATGGTGATCGGGCGCGGACTCCAGGGGTTCGGGATCGGGTTCATCCCGGTGGGCATCGCGACCATGCGGGAACTCCTCCCGCCGGCACGCCTGGGGTCGGCGATCGCCCTGATGAGTTCGTCGCTGGGGGTGGGCGGTGCGCTCGGTATCCCGGCCGCCGCGGCGCTCGCACAGTACGGGGACTGGCGGTGGATGTTCTGGGGCTCCGCCGTGCTGGGGCTGGCGATCATCCTGCTGATCGCGCTGCGCCTGGACGCGGTCCCGGCGGCCAAACCGGACGGCACGCTCGACGTGATCGGGGCGCTCGGCCTGGCCGTGGGGCTGGTCTCGCTGCTCCTCGCCATCTCCAAGGGGGCCGACTGGGGCTGGGTCTCCGGGCTCACCGTGGGACTGTTCGGGCTGGCCGTGGTGGCTTTTGCGGTGTGGGGCTGGTGGGTACTACGGCATCCGTCCCCGCTCGTTGACCTCCGTGTGGCCGCCCGCCCGCCGGTCCTGATGACCAACATCGCATCGGTGCTCGTCGGAATGGCCCTGTTCTCACAGCAGTTTCTGCTACCGCAGATCATGCAGTTGCCGGTCGAGACCGGTCACGGGTTGGGCCAGTCGATGGTGGCCATGGGGCTGTGGATCGCGCCGGGCGGGCTGGCGATGATGGCGGTCTCGCCGATCAGCGGTCACCTCATCACGACCCGCGGCCCCAAACCGACCCTGGTCCTCGGCGCGACGGTGACGGCACTCGGGTACGGCTCGGCGCTCGTCCTGATGGGCTCCACCTGGGGGATTATGCTCGTGAGCGTCATCGTGTGCGCCGGGGTGGGGCTCGCGTACGGGGCCATGCCCGCGCTGATCATGGCGTCCGTCCCCAATTCCGAGATGGGCTCGGCGAACAGCTTCAACACCCTCATGCGGTCGATCGGACAGTCCACCGCCGCGGCGGTCCTCGGCGTGGTCCTGGCGCAGATGGTCACGGACTTCGGCGGCGTCCCGGTGCCCACGGAGGCCGGCTTCCAGGTCGGACTGCTCATCGGCACCGGGGTCTCATTGGCGGCCGCGGGCGTGGCCGCGGTGATCCCGCCGGCCTGGGTCGCGGAGGAATAAGAGCGCGAGGGCCTGCGCCTGCGCGGTTCTCCCCGGCCCTCTCCGCGGCCCCTTCCCCGGCTCTCTCCCTGGACCTTCCCCCGGCCCTCTCCGCGACCCTTCTCCCGGCCCCTTCTCCGGGCCCCTTTTCCCGGTCATCTCCCCGGACCGTGCTCTCGCCCCGCTGCCGAGCTGCCTCCAGAAAACAGTTACATCACCGTTATCGCGCGTTCGATCACGTTCGAGTAGACTCGAACACAGAAGCGATCGAGGGGGTGGTGAGAGTGGCGGACACGGCGACAGGCGGCGCGGACGGGTCGCGCTCGGCCGACGGCTTCGATGACCCCGGTGCTCTCGCCCTTGCCGAGGATTTCGCGAGCGGGCTCGTGATGGCGGAGAACCGTTCCGCAGCCGAACGCTGCCGCGGCGTCCACACCGTGTACCTGCGCCATGAGGAGCGGGTCCGTGCCCACCTCGCCGAGGCACCGCCTGGCGAGCCGGAGTGGGCACAACTCGATCCGTTCGAGCATGCGTGCCAGTCGCTGGTGGCCGTCACCGGGGTCTCGTACGCGCGCTCCCAGGACATGGTCCTGTTGGCGATCGATGTCCACGACTGGGCTGGCCCGGTCCTGGACGCGATGGCGTCCGGTCTCATGTGCGAACGGATCGCCATGCTGTTGTGCCGGAAGGTCCGGGGCGTCGACGACCCGCTCCGGGCGGAGGTTCTCGCAGCCGTCGTCGCGGACTACCTCCGGAGACTGCGGGACGGCGAGCGGCCCAGCCGGCAGGCGACCTCGCGGAATGCCGGGAAGATCGTGGCCGATCTCGACCCGGAGGGCGTCGCGCGGAGACGTGAGGACGCCGCCTTCACCCGTGCCGTGAGGTTCCGGAAGGACGACGACGAGGGTATGTGCACCATGACCGCCCGCCTCACGTCGGCGGCCGGTGCGCTTCTCGCCGAACGCATCGACGCCTTCGCCGGCAAGGCCGCCCCCGGAGACCGTCGGACCCTGGCGCAGCGGCGCGCCGACGCGCTCGAGGCCATGGCGACCGGCGAACACATCGTGGTCAAGGCCGCACACGGCGCCGGCCCCGGCGCGAAGGCCGGTGATGACCTCAGAGGCACTGCGACCGGGAACTCGGCCGGTAACAGCGCGGCGGGGAACACCGCCGGGAACAGCGCGGCGGGGAACACCTCCGGCACGGCGGACCGGCCTGCCGACGATGCCCCGGCGGAGCCGAGCGGGGCAGCCGCCTCCCGCGGTGCGTCGAACCCGGTGAACGTCTACCCCGTACTGCGCCCGCACATCACCGTGATCGCCACTGGGACCGGCGCGCCGCGGATCGAGTTCGCCCGGACCGGCGAATCCTCGATGGAGGCCCTGTGCCGCCTGCTGGAGTCGGCCAAGGGGACGAGGTTCGAGCTCGTCGACACCCGGCCCGGGACCCACGACCGGCCTGAGAGGGCCAAAAAATATCGGATCTCACCCGAACTCGCGCGGCGGATCCGCGCGCGCGACGGGACCTGTCGACACCCGGGCTGCTCTGTGCCCGCAGAACAGTGCGACGTGGACCATATCGTCCCCTTCGACCACTCGGATCCCGAGAAGGGTGGCCTGACGCTCGAGCGGAACCTCATGTGCCTGTGCCGGCGCCATCACCGGTACAAGACCTTCACCAAGGCCCGCTACGAGTACATGAACGAGGGTCGGATCCGGATCCTGATCGACCGGCATATCCTCACCACCGAGCCGACCGGGCCACTGGCACGAGCCCGCTCGTGGAGGCCGATGTCCACGAATCGCGACGGTTCGGGCGCCACCGGCCGGCCCGGACGGCCCGGACGGTCACCCTCTGCCCAGCCGCCCACGTCGGGGCCACCGCCATCGGGACCGCCTCCGCCCCGGCCGGGGACCCCACCGGATGACGCGCCCCCGCCGTTCTGACGCTCAGCCCCGAGCGCGGGCGATGATCGCCTCGGCCAGCTCCGTGGGGCGCTCCTCGGGGATCCAGTGGCTGACACCGGGCAGTTCGACAAAGCGGTAGTCGGCGGACACGTAGCGGCCGGTCTGTTCGGCGCCACCGCGGCCGAGGGCGGGGTCGCGGTCGCTCCACACGAACGTCGTGGGGACCCGTATCCGGCCGGTCGAGCCCTTGGGCGACGCGAACGGCAGAGCGCGATACCACCCCAGTCCGCCGGGGATCGCGCCGTCGTCCACCATCTCGCGGTGAAACCGCTCGAGCATCGCCGGCGACATCCTCATGCCACGGCTGAGGAGCCGGTTGATACGCGCGCCACCCGAGGTGAGCACCCGCTCCGGCACGAACGGCAGCTGGAAGAAACCCATGTACCAGGACCGTCCCAGCTGGTCAGAGGTCACCATCGACCGCAGGAACGCCGCAGGATGCGGCACCGACACCGGGACGAGTGTGCGGACCCGCTCCGGGTGCGCCGCGGCGAGCGCCCACGCCACCACCGCGCCCCAGTCGTGACCGACCACGTGGGCGGTGCCCGAGCCGCCCTCCGCAGCCAGGGTGTCCAGCAGTGCGAGCACGTCGCCGACCAGCTCCGACAGTCGATACGCACGCCGACCCCGGGGCCGGGCCGTGGCGCAATAGCCCCGTTGATCCAACGCGATCGTGCGGTAACCCGCCTCGTGGAGCAGCGGCGCGACCGCATCCCAGCTGCTCACACGCTGCGGGAACCCGTGGAGCAGGACCACCGGCTCCCCGTCGTCAGGACCTGCGACCACGGCGCGGAACCGCAGCGGACCACGCGCGAACGTGATCTCGGACGTATCCCCAGTCGACATCTCTGACCGCTCTGACTCAGCCACGGACATATCCCCTCTTCACCGAACGCTCGAGTATCCCCAGGGTCGCCTTGAGGGCCGACGCGTCCAGGACCGGCAACACACCGGAATCGCGCCACTCGGGGTGGGCCTCCGACCAGTCGTAGTAACTGACGACCTCCGTCGATCGCCCGTCGTCGCCCGTCGGGGTGAGCCGGTACCCGTACACGTGACCGATCGGCGGTTTCATCGCGCCATCGATGGTCCACTCGATCTCCGTGTCCTGGACGAACCGGGTGATGATCACCGTGACGTCGTACAGGCCGAGGTCGTAATCGCCGAGCGCCTCGCGGTCCATGTGGACGACGAACCGGTCCCCCACCGCCGCGACGTGCGGCCCGTCGGCGGACTGCAGCATCCCCGACGCGTCGATCGACACGTGGCCGTCGGGATCACACAGCACCGCGAACACCTGGCCGGCCGGGGCGTCGATCACCCGGCTCGCTTCGAGTCTGCGGGTGGTGGGGTCTCGGGCTGGGTCGTCACTCTGGGTCACGGCGTCGACGCTACCGCTGGACGGCCGGTCCCGACCGGTACTCGGGCCCCGCGCCGCCGAATAGGCTGCTCCCATGGCCGACCCGAGGCCGGCACGACGAGCCCGCGGGGGCGGGGAAGCACCACGGACAGGGCGGAGATGAGTAGAGCCGAGTACGTGGAGATCCGCCGGTCCAGCGTCGTTCGCGCACCGCGCGAGCAGGTGTGGGCGCGGGTGGTGACCGCCGAGGGGGTCAGCGACGAGTTCCGGCCGCTGCTGAGCATGCGCTTTCCCGCCTCCCTGCGAACGAGCCGGGCAGGCGATGAGCCCGGGATCGCGGACCTGCCACTGGGGCGGTTCGTCGGGAGGGCGTGGATCCTGCTCGGCGGGGTGCTCCCGGTCGAGTACGACGACCTGGTGATCACCGGGGTCGAGGCACCCCATTACTTCCAGGAACGCTCTACGCTCGGATCGTGCAGGGTGTGGGAGCACCGGCGCGAGCTCGACGAGCTGCCCGGGGGCGCGACACGCGTGACCGACATCGTCCGGGCAGAACCGCGGGCATGGGTGCCGGCTGCTCTGGTGAGGACCATCGTGGGGGCACTGTTCGCACACCGCCACCGCAGGCTGGCCAGGACTTTCGGGGGCTGAACCGGGAAGGACCGGGGAGAAGGGGACACATGCAGACGACCACCATCCACGGACGCGAGCTCGCCTACCGCGAGTCGGGCACATCGCGCACGGAGGCGATCCTGCTCATCCACGGTATGGCCGGGAGTTCGCGCACGTGGCGCGAGTTGATCGCGCGGTTGGAGTCCCGCTTCCACGTGATCGCCCCCGACCTGCCGGGTCACGGCGAGACCTCGCCGGACTTCGACGACTACTCGCTCGGCGCGATGGCCTCCGCACTACGGGACCTGCTGGTGGAGCGGCGGATCACGCGCTGCACGGTCATCGGGCAGTCGCTGGGCGGCGGCGTGGCCATGCAGTTCGTCTACCAGTACCCCGACATGTGCGAGCGACTCGTACTCATCGGGAGCGGCGGGCTCGGTCGCGAGGTCAACCCGATCCTTCGGATGTTGGCCCTGCCGGGCGCAGGGCTCGCCCTCACCGGGGCGACCGCGCCGGTGCTCGTGTCGTCGGGGAACGCGATCCGCGGCTTCCTCGGCAAGAAGCAGGTCGGCCTGACAGGGACGAGGGCGGCCGCGATGGCAGAGACGTGGGCGGCGTATGAATCACTGGGCCGGCCCGGGCACCGGCGCGCGTTCTTCAAGACGCTCCGCGCCGTCGTCGACGGGCGGGGCCAGTCGGTCTCCGCGGTCAACCGGCTGCATGTGGCCGCCCGGTTGCCGTTCCAGCTGATCTGGGGTGATCGCGATCCGATCATTCCCGTGGATCACGCATACGCCACACACGAGGCGATCCCGGACAGTCGCCTGGAGATAGTCGAGGGGGCCGGCCACTACCCGCACGCGGAGGCGCCGGCGGCGGTGGCGCGGATCATCGTCGACTTCATGGACTCCACCGAACCCGGACACATCGACCGCGAGAGCTTCCTGCGGCGCTCATAGAGGGCTTCATATAGAGAAATCAGAGAACCTCGGGACAGAGCCTCAGGACAGAGCTCGGCCCCGGCACCGTCGTGGGTGCCGGGGCCGCACCGCTCGAGCGGGGGTTGCTCAGGCGGTGGTTGCTCAGGCGCCCGCCTGGCTGACCGCGTCATCGACGGTGTCGGTGCTGTCGTCACCGGTCTCGTCGCCGGCCGCCTCGCCAGCGTCGTCGGTGTCGGTGTCGGCATCGGTGGCGCCGTCACCGGCGTCCTCGCCCGCGCCGCCGAGCGACTCCAGCATCTCGGTCGAGCCGGTGGCGTCGCCGATCTCGGTCTCGTCGTCGCCCGGGGTCTCGGCCTCGATACCGCGGAGGATGTCGAGCGCGCCGGCGATGTCACCGTTCTGCGCGGTCTCGACGGCCTCGTCGGCGTTCGCCTCGCACTCCTCGCCGCTCAGGCCCGGGGCGACGGCCCCTGCCGAACCGAGGAAGTCGTAGGCGGAGACGGTGCCGCAGAGCTGCTGAGCGATCAGCGAGACCTCCTCAGGGGTGTCGACCTCGTCGTCGTCGCCCTCAGCGGTGCCCTCGGCGCCCTCGGTACCGTCGGTGCCCTCGTCCTGGGCGCTGTCGTCCTGGGCGTCGCCGGCCTCACCGGCGTCCGTGGTGGTCTCGGTGGTCTCGGGGGCGGTACCGGTGTCGGGCGTGGTGTCCGTGGCGTCCTGGGCGGTGGCGATGCCTGCACCGGCAAAGGAGAACGCGGCAGCGGAGCCGATGATCGCGATGGTCTTCTTCATGGTGTTCGCCTTCCTGACGGGGTGCACACGCGGCAGCGGTGGCGCTGCGAGCGAAGTGGTCATGCTCCGAGGTCTCCCGGAGACGGCGGCCACGCTATCGACACCACCGCCCGGTGTGCTGTTGCGCGTGTCACAGGGCACGGTGCCTGAGCGGGCCACGGCCGGCTGTGCTGCGCGGACGGGGGCCCGGGGAATTTCTTCTTCACCGCCCGGATGACCCGCTTGCCGCAGCGCACGACGGCAAGGATGATAAGCGCATGAGTGGAACCGCCGAGATCTATGATGCCGTCCTCACGCCGGGAAAGATGGACCTGCTGCGCGCGTGGGTGGCCGGCCAGCCCTGGTTCGATGGCGATGAGGCGGCTCTGGAGCAGGTGACCACCTACCGTTTCGTCGACCCGGACGGTGCGGTAGGGATGGAGTCGTTCCTGCTCACCGACGGCACGCGCACGTTCCACGTGCCCGTGACCTATCGCGGCGAGGAGCTGCCGGGAGCGGATGGCGCGGTCGTGGGCACCACCGATCATTCGGTGCTGGGGCGCAGGTGGGTCTACGACGCCGAGGCGGATCCGGTCTACCGGGCCGAGGTGCGGCGCGTGATCCTGCACCGCGACGCCGCCGCCGACCACCTGTCGATGGAGGACGGCAGCATCACCCCGTCGCCCGTCAACATCCGCGGCGGCGGGGCCGGCACCACGACGGGCGCCGCGGACGGCGTGCTGCCCACGCCGCGGGTCGTGCGGGTGGTCTCCGAGGAGAACGACATCGAAGCGGGCCTGCCGGTGATGGGTTCGCCCGGCACCCTCTCCGGGACCTGGCAGGACGCCGACGGCAACCACACCGCTGTCCTCGTGGTGATCGGCTGAGCGAGACAGAACGTCGCCCCCACCTGCAGCCGGTGGGGGCGACGTGCCGTGTGCGGGGCGTGCGGGCGTGCCGGTGCCCCGGAGCTCAGGCGTCCTTGATGGCGGAGACCTCGAACTCGAGCGTGACCTTCTCGGCCACGAGCACGCCGCCGGTCTCGAGCGCGGCGTTCCAGCTGAGGCCGAAGTCGCTGCGGTTGACGACGGTCGAGCCCTCGAAGCCGGCGCGGAGGTTGCCGAACGGGTCGGTGGCGGTGCCCTCGTAGTCGAAGGGGATGGTCACGGACTTGGTCGTGCCCTTGATGGTGAGGTCACCCGTGACCTCGAGCGAGCCGGACCCGGTGGCGGAGACCTTGGTGGAGCGGAAGGTGATCTCCGGGTAGGTCTCCATCTCGAAGAAGTCGTTGGACTTGAGGTGGCCGTCACGGTCGGCGTTGCGGGTGTCGATCGAGGTGGCGTCGACGACGACCTCGATGGCGGCGTTCTCGATGCCCTCGGCCGGGACGGAGACCGTGCCCTTGTACTCGTTGAACGAGCCACGGACCTTGGTGACCATCGCGTGGCGGGTGACAAAGCCGAGGCGCGTGTGGGTGGGGTCGAGGGTCCAGTTTCCGGTCAGGGCGGTGATGTCGGCGCTCATGAGTAACTCCTTGGTGTGATGTGTCGGGCTTTCCCTGTGCTGTGACCCTCACACTAACCAACGAAGGATGACGCGTCAACTACTTTGCCGATAAATGTGTGACAGGTCATCTAATCGCGTGGATGGCGCCCGGTTCACGGGACGGCGAGCCGGCCCGAACAGCTATGACGCGTGACGGGCGAGGAAATGCAGCGCGTGCTCGACCGCGAGGACGTGGCAGGCCCGGCCGGCGAAGAGGTCGAAATGGTCGCCGGGATAGTGCCTGACCTCGGCGCGGGCGGCACGGGCCACCGTCTCGGCGGCGTGTGGCGGGGCGCTGCGGTCCAGGTCGGCGATCTGGAACAGGAGGGGCACATCGATGAGCTCGTCGGCCCGCGCCCCCGGCCGGAACGCCCCGAGCTCGGCGCCGATCCCCGCGCCCACCTCGTTGCGCCACGTCGGCCCGGCGACCGCGGTGTACGCCTCCTCGTAGCCCTCCAGGGACAGCAGTGCGGTGGAACCGGGCGGACCGGTCAGCGGGATCATGGGCTCCGGGCGGCCCGCGGCGGCGGACACCTTGGCCGCGACGGCCGTGCCCGTCGCCCGCAGGAGGGCTGCGGGCCTGTGCTCCCGAGCGGCGGCGACGGCGGCGGCCCGGCCGTCGACCAGCGGGACCATCGAGACGACGGCGACGACGTCGGCCCGCCCCCGGGCCACCTCGATGACGTGCCCACCGGAGAGCGAGCACCCCCACAGGACGATCCGCTCCGGATCCACCTCGGGCTGCGCCGCGGCCGCAGCGATGGCCGCCCGGTAGTCGTCCTGCTGCCGGGCGGGGGAGACCACCTGGCGAGGGGCGCCCCCGGATCGCCCGAAGCCACGGTAGTCACAGGCGAGGACCGCGAAGCCCGCGGCGGCGAACGCCTCGGCGAAGGGCACGAGACCGGAGTCGACGGTGCCGCCGAGGCCGTGGGCCATCACCACGCACGGGCGCGCCGCGCCGCCCGCGCCGTCCGTGGCGGGCGGGAACAACAGCCCGTGGCACTCGGCGCGGTCGGCCCCGCGGCCGGAGGGGAAGGTGAGCTCCCTCACGCGGGGTCCACGTCGGGATCGGGTCTGCCGTACACGCAGCGGACCCACATGTCGGTGGCCGTGGCCAGGAGCAGCTCCCTCGGGGGCTCGGAGGTCGCGTAGACCAGCTGCTCGAGCACGGACTCGTTGAGCTGCACCAGCGCGCGGGCCAGTGTGGTCGGGTCCGCGCCCTCGGGGGCCCGACCGGCCGCGCGCTCGGCCCGGATGTGCTCGGCGATCGGCTCCGCCAGTTCGGCGCGGCCCTCGTCCCACAGTTCCCGGGTGGACTCGGTGGTCATGCGTGCGGTGAGCAGTGCGCGATAGATGTGGGCGTTGGCCACCAGGCGGTCGGCCAGGATCTCCAGCGAGTTCTCCACGCGCCGGCGGAACCCGCCCTCGCCCTCGACCACCTCGGTGGTCGACTCCTCGGCCCGCTCCAGCACGGAGCCGAGGAGCACGGTCACCGCGGCGGCCTTGGAGTCGAAGTAGAAGTAGAACGCCGAACGGGTGATCCCGGCCGAGTTGGTCAGGTCGGACACCGAGATGTCGTCGAGACTCGTGGTCCGGAGCTCCTCGTCCAGTGCGGCGAGCAGCGCCTCGCGCCGCTTGTCGCCGCGCGGCGAACTGTTCTGGGAGGCCACGGCGGCACCGCCCGCCAGTTTCTTGAAGCTCATGCCGTCACCCCTGCCCGGATCATGCCGCCGAGTCGCGAGGCGCGCCCCCGGCCGCGCGGGATCTCCCGGGTGCGCAGGTCGTGCGCATAGAGGAAATAGTCGACCTGCTGCTGGTGACGGGGGGTGTCGAGCATGTGCCCGATGTACTTCTTCTCGTCTGCCACGATCATGCGCTCCATCTCCGCTGTCGGTGGGGTCCTGTATATCCCAGCAGCCCATGCCGCGACGAGTCTGGCCTGTGCCTCCACAAAGGGAAACAGGGTGGGGGTCGCCTGGGCGAATCCCACGAGCGCGAGGTCGTCGATCCCGGGGACGAATATCCGTTTGTAGAGGGGCACGTGGTTGTTCGCGTCGGCGCTGAGGAATCCGGTGGCGAAGAACGGGAACGTGGTGTTGTACCCGGTGGCCTGGATGATCACGTCGAACTCCGCGCTCGTGCCGTCGGCGAAGTGCACGGTGTGGCCGTCCAGCCGGTCGATGTCGCCCTTGGCCGTGACGTCGCCGGAGCCCAGCCGCAACGGGAGCTCGACCGACTGGGTGGGGTGCGCCTCGAAGAACCGGTGGTTGGGCGTGGGGAGCCCGTACGACTCCGGGGTGCCCGCAGAGAGGGGCTGCATCGCCTGGATGACCTTGCGCTGCCACGAGTACGGCACGTAGGGCAGGGTGGCGAAGTACTTGTCGGCAGGCTTGCCGGCGATGTACTTGGGCACGATCCACGCGCTCGATCGGGTGGACAGCACCACCTCGTTGCGCATCGCCCGGGACGACAGCTCCACGGTGATGTCGGCGGCACTGTTGCCGATACCCACCACCAGGATCCGCTTGTCCATCAGGTGCAGCGGGTCCCACGGGTCGATGTAGGCGTGGGAGTGGATCATCTCGCCGGCGAACTCGCCCGGGAAATCCGCGAAGCGCGGGTCCCAGTGGTGCCCGTTGCCCACCACCAGCGCGTCGAAGCGTCGGCTCGCGCGCTCGCCCGCCCGCTCCGTGGTGAGCTCCCAGCCGCCGCCGGGGAGCCGCTCGGCGTGCACCACCCGCGTCTCGAACACTATCGAGCGCAGGAGGTCGAACGCCTCGGCGTAGTCGTCCAGGTACTGCTTGACCTGCGTGTGGTGCGGGAAGTCCGGGAACTCCTCCGGCATGGGGAAGTCGCGGAAGCTCAGCTGGTGTTTGGAGGTGTCGATGTGTAGTGAGCGGTAGGCGCTCGAGCTGCCGTTGGGGTTGTCGAACGCCCAGTTGCCCCCGATGCGGTCCGAAGCCTCGAAGCAGGTCGCGTCGATACCGTAGTCGGCGAGCATCTTGAGGCTGGTCAGGCCGCTGATGCCTGCGCCGATCACCGCCACCGACGGCGATCCGTGAACAGCGGCGGGAGCCGGGCGCGTGGGTCCACCGCGGTCAGTGCTGGAAGACATGGAGCTCTTTCGGACGTAGTGTCGTACATCACAGTAGGGCCGATAATTGACGGACGTCAGCGGAACGCGGAAAGTGGCGCCGGTCGTGGCCGTCACCGGCGAGGCCTACCGTGGGGTCATGCTCTTCGCCTTCTCCGTCGCGCCCACGACCACCGAGGACGAGTCCGCGTCGATGAGCGCGGCCGTCGCCGAGGCGGTCCGGGTGGTGCGTGACTCCGGACTGCCCCACGAGACCACGTCGATGTTCACCACCATCGAGGGCGAGTGGGACGAGGTCATGCCCGTCATCCGCGCTGCCACCGAGGCCGTGTCCGCCGTGTCCCCGCGGGTGAGCCTGGTCCTCAAGGCCGACCTGCGACCGGGCCGAAGCGGCGAGCTGTCCGGCAAGGTCGAGCGGGTCGACCGCCACCTGGAGGGCGGCTCGCGCGGGCAGGGGCCCGGCGGCGGGGTGGCGACCCCGTGACGTCGGAGGACGCCGCGGGACGCCGCGAGCACGCCGGGCCCGGACCCGGACCC
>DHCFD07801__coassemble_1466_pt1 | contig 15177 bp, 12 predicted proteins | sample DHCFD07801__metabat2_high_PE_018 | metagenome-assembled genome bin DHCFD07801 | reverse complement strand
GACGACATGGGCGACGGCGACGAGTGGCCCCGCATCCTCGAGCGGATCCGGGCGGCGGACGTGCTGGTCTTTGCCACGCCCACCTGGCTCGGCCACATGTCGAGCGTCGCCCAGCGGGTCCTCGAGCGACTGGATGCGCAATTGTCCGCCACGGACGACGAGGGCCGTCCCGCGATGTTCGGCAAGACGGCTGTAGTGGCGGTGGTGGGCAACGAGGACGGCGCCCACAAGGTCGTCGCCGACGCCTTCCAGGGACTCAACGACATCGGGTTCACCATCCCGGCGCAGGGCGGCACGTACTGGAACCACGAGGCCATGAACCCCGAGGACTACAAGGATCTCGACGAGACGCCACCCGCCGTGGCGTCGACCACCGCGACACTCGCCGCCAACGCCGCGCATATGGCCCGCGTCCTCACGCGCGAGCAGTACCCCGCGAGCTGAGGTCCCGCCCGAGGCCGTCGGCCGGGGGCCGGCGGGCTCGGACCCGGGCCGGGCGCCCGAGGTGTCAGTCCGCGGTGCCCCGATCGACCGCGCCGCGGACCGTGTACCGCAGGAAGGCCGGGAACGCGATCGCGGCGACCACCACACCGATCACCACGAGCACCCCGCCACCGGACGCCGCCACGGCGGTGCCCACGGACGCGGCGGCCACACCGTGCGCCACGTCGCCGACGCGCGGGCCACCGGCGACCACCACGATGAACACGCCCTGGAGTCGGCCACGCATCTCGTCGGTGGCCGAGTCCAGCAGGATCGCCTGGCGGAACGCGGCGGAGATCATGTCGACGGCGCCACCGAACGCCAGCGCGGCCAGCGCGAGCCACAGCCACCAGGCGGACCCGTCGGGGGTGGCCACGCCCACCACCGCGCCGAAGACGACCATGGCCACGCCCCACAGCGCCACGCACACGAGCACCGCCCGCCCCTGCCGGCGGACGCGCGGGATCCACCCGGAGAACACGCCGCCGATCACCGCGCCCACGCTCATCGCCGCGAACAGCAGGCCGAGCGCGGTGCCGCCGGAGGCCGGGTCGCCGAAGGACTCGGTGGCGATCTGCGGGAACAGTGCCCGGGGCATGCCGAACACCATGGCGATGATGTCCACGAGGAACGACGCCAGCAGGATCCGGCGGGTCGCGAGGTAGGCGAAGCCGTCGAACACCGACCGCAGCCCGACCGACCCCCGCTCCCCCGTCACGGGCTGCGGAAGCAGCCGGAACACCGCCCACAGGGTCGCCAGGAGGGCGATCGAATCCAGCAGGTACAGGGTCTCCAGCCCCACCACCGGGATGAGGATGCCGGCGGAGACGGGGCCCACGATCGCCCCGAACTGCATGACCGTCATGTTGAGCGCGGAGGCGGACGCGAGCTGATCGGACGGGATGAGCCGCGGCAGGATCGCCTGCCGCGTGGGCTGGTTGACGGCGAAGAACGCCTGCTGGACGGCCAGCAGCCCCATGACCAGCCACACGTTCTGATTGCCGGCGGCGGCCTGCATCCAGAACAGGGCGGAGGTCACGATGAGGCCCGTGGTGGTGACCATGAGCAGCGTGCGTCGGTCGAGGGCGTCGGCGAGCGCCCCGCCCCACAGGCCGAAGACGATGAGCGGAACCAGCGCGAAGGCCCCCGTCAGGCCGACATAGGCGGAACTGCCGGTGATCTGGAAGACCTGCTGCGGGACCGCGACGATCGACAGCTGGGCGCCGATCACCGTGACGATGTTGGCGATCCACAGCCTGCGGAAGTCCGGCTGTGCCAGGGGCCGGGTGTCCGCGAGTTGGCGCCTCAGGAGTGACACGCCGGGCACGCTACCCCGCGGGGAGGCCGGGCTCGTCGGAGCCACCGCCTATTCTGGTGCCCGGTCAGTGCAGAAATGTTGTGCATTGCACAGATATTGCACACTTGTCGCAGACCATCCGCACCCACGAGGGCACTGCCATGCCCGAGGAGAACCATGACGACACCGCAGACCGATCGCGCCACGACCGCGGTCATCGTCCTCGCGGCCGGGTCCGGCACGAGGATGAAGAGCTCCGTTCCCAAGATGCTCCACCCCGTGTGTGGACGCAGCATGCTCGGTCACGCCCTGCACGCCGCCGCCGGGACCGGGCCGGGCTCCGTCGTCGTCGTGGTGGGTCACCAGCGCGAGCTGGTCTCGGAGGCGGTCGACCGGCTCGCGCCCGAGCTCGGGGTGCCGGTGTCCACGGCGGTGCAGGAGGAGCAGAACGGTACCGGCGACGCCGTCGCGGCCGGGATGGCCGGGCTGCCCGCCGAGTTCCGGGGCACCGTGCTCGTCACCACCTCCGACGTCCCGCTCCTCGACGCGGCGACGCTCGACGAGGTGGTGGCCCGCCACGAGATGAGCCCACGGGCGGCGGTCACCGTCCTCACCTCGACGGCCTCCGACCCCACCGGCTACGGGCGGGTCGTGCGCAACGACGACGGCGAGGTCCTGCGGATCGTCGAGCACAAGGACGCCTCGGAGTCCGAGCTCGCGATCGACGAGGTGAACTCGGGCGTCTACGCCTTCGACGCGCAGGTGCTGCGGGACTCGCTGAGCCGGCTGGGCACGGACAACTCCCAGGGCGAGCTCTACCTCACCGACGTGATCCAGCTGGCCCGCCAGGCCGACGGGCTGGTCCGCGGGCACCGGATCGACGACGCCGACCGGGTGGCCGGGGTCAACGACCGCGTGCAGCTGGCCGCGCTGGCCGGGAAGATGAACCGACGGCTGTGCGAGGCCGCCATGCGCGGGGGCGCCACGATCATCGACCCGGGCACCACGTGGCTGGACGTGGGGGCTCGCCTGGGCCGCGACGTGACGATCCTGCCGGGGACCCACCTGCTGGGCGACACCGTGGTCGGGGACAACGCGACGGTCGGCCCGGATTCCACGCTGCAGGACACGACCGTCGGCGAGGGCGCCACCGTCGTGCGCACGCATTCCGTGGGCGCCACCGTCGGCGCGGGGGCCGAGGTGGGCCCGTTCGCGTACCTGCGACCCGCCGCCGAGTTGGGTGAGAGCACCAAGATCGGTACCTTCGTCGAGGTCAAGAAATCCTCGGTCGGCGCGCACTCCAAGGTCCCGCACCTGACGTACGTGGGCGACGCGACCATCGGAGAGCACACCAACATCGGGGCATCGAGCGTGTTCGTGAACTACGACGGGGTGAACAAGAGCCGGACCGTGATCGGCGATCACTGCCGGACCGGTTCGGACACCATGTTCGTCGCACCGGTGACGGTCGGTGACGGCGCGTACTCGGGCGCGGGTACCGTGATCAAGAACGATGTGCCGCCCGGCGCTCTCGCGGTCTCCGGCGGTCGGCAGAGGAACATCGACGACTGGGTGATCGACAACCGACCAGACAGTGGTTCGGCCGAGGCGGCCCTACGTACCCGGAACAACTCCAAGAAGGACGGTCTCAGCCAGTGAGCGAGTGGATCGAGAACAGAAAGAACCTGATGTTTTTCGCGGGCCGGGCACACCCCGAGCTCGCCGATCAGGTCGCCGCAGAGTTGGGGGTCGAGGTCACCCCGCAGACGGCCCGGGACTTCGCCAACGGCGAGATCTTTGTCCGCTTCGAGGAGTCGGTCCGCGGCTGCGACGCGTTCGTGCTCCAGGCGTGCCCGGCACCGCTGAACAAGTGGATCATGGAGCAGCTGCTCATGATCGACGCGCTCAAGCGCGGATCCGCCAAGCGCATCACGGCCGTCCTGCCGATGTACCCGTACGCGCGCCAGGACAAGAAGCACCGGGGTCGCGAGCCCATCTCGGCCCGCCTCATCGCGGACATGTTCAAGTCCGCCGGCGCGGACCGGATCATCACGGTCGATCTGCACACCGACCAGATCCAGGGGTTCTTCGACGGCCCGGTCGACCACATGCACGCCCAGGGACAGTTGTCCGACTACGTGCGGGAGCACTACGGCACCGACAACATCTGCGTGGTCTCCCCCGACGCCGGCCGCGTCAAGGTGGGCGAGAAGTGGGCCGACGCCCTCGACGGCGCCCCGCTGGCCTTTGTCCACAAGACCCGCGACCCCAACGTCCCCAACCAGGTCAAGTCCAACCGCGTGGTGGGTGACGTCGAGGGCCGCACCTGCGTGCTCATGGACGACATGATCGACACCGGCGGCACCATCGCCGGCGCCGTGCGGGTGCTCAAGGACGCGGGCGCGGGCGACGTCATCATCGCCACCACCCACGGGGTGTTCTCCGACCCGGCCGCCGAGCGCCTCGCCTCCTGCGGCGCCAAGGAGGTCATCACCACCAACACGCTGCCGATCCCGCCCGAGAAGCACTTCGAGAACCTCACCGTGCTGTCCATCGCGCCGCTGCTGGCGCGGACTATCCACGAGGTCTTCGAGAACGGCTCGGTGACCAGCCTGTTCAACGGCGTGGCGTGAGATGGGCCCAGACGCGGATCCGTCAGCGACGATCTACCACAACCCCCGCTGCTCCAAGTCGCGGCAGGCGCTCGAGCTGCTGCGCGAGCGGGGCGTCGAACCGACGGTGATCAAGTACCTCGAGACGCCGCCCACGGTCGACGAGCTGCGCACCCTCATCGCCGACGCGGGCCTGACCGTCCGCGAGGCGGTGCGGGTCAAGGAGGCCGAGTTCACCGAGCTGGGCCTGCTCGAGGCGAGCGACGAGCAGCTGCTCAAGGCGATGGTCGCCCACCCGCGGCTCATCGAACGCCCCTTCGTCGTCACCGCCAAGGGCACCCGCATGGGCCGGCCGACCGAGACCGTCGAGGAGATCCTCTGACCCGTCCCCCGGGCCGCCGGGGATTTGTGACGTCGGCGGCCGCGCCGCTAGGCTGGTCGGGTCATCTCGGCGAGGGAGGACCCCCGTGGTCGCTCCGTTATCGACGCGATCACCTCGGCATTCCGGCGAGGTGCGTTGTGCGCCGTGTCCGGAAACGCAAATGAAGAGGTCATCGCATGGCTGACGCCAACAAGCTCACCGCCGCCGTCCGTACCGAGTTCGGCAAGGGCGCCTCGCGCCGCGCCCGCCGCGACTTCCTGGTCCCCGCCGTGCTCTACGGCCACCACACCGAGCCCCGCCACCTGCTGCTCGGCGCGCTCGAGTTCGCCGCGATCCTGCGCTACTCGGGCACCAACTCCATCCTCACGCTGGACATCGAGGGCGAGGAGCAGCTCGCGCTGACCAAGCAGATCGACGTGCACCCGCTGACCCGCGTGATCGAGCACACCGACCTGCTCGTGGTCCGCAAGGGCGAGAAGGTCGTCGTCGAGGTCGCCATCACCGTCGAGGATGAGGCCGCCCCAGGCACCCTGGTCACCCAGGACGCCAACTACGTCGAGATCGAGGCCGACGCGCTCAAGATCCCGGAGGGCTTCACGGTCTCCGTCGAGGACGCCGAGGCCGGCCACCAGGTCACCGCCGCGGACATCGAGCTGCCGTCCGGCGTGACCATGGTCTCCGATCCGGAGACGCTGATCGTCAACGTGATCGAGGCGCCGACCGAGGACGATCTGGCCGCCGAGGAGGACGACGAGGTCGCCGGCGCGATCGAGGAGTCGCAGGAGGAGGACAAGGAGGAGTCCTCCGAGGAGGACGCCGCCGAGGAGGAGTGATCCTCCCCCTCGCCGACGCGGCCTGATCCCGGCCGCCTCTGCGCGCGACCACTGCAGCCGCACACGTTCACTCGTGTGCGGCTGCAGCCGTTTCCGCGTGGCCAGCGGTCGCGGCCAACGCGTGTCGGGGCGGCCCGTGCGCAGCTCCGGGCACGCGCGCCGGGTGTGGGATCATGACCGGCGTGAGTACCGCTGACAGCCCCGGCCCCGCTCTCGTCATCGGCCTGGCCAACCCCGGACCCGACTACGAGGGCACCCGCCACAACATCGGCTGGGACGTGATCCTCGAACTCGCCTCGCGCGCACTGCCGATGCCGGCGAGCTTCTCGACGCACAAGAAGACGCACTGCGAGATCGCCCAGACCCGGCTCGCCGGGCGGCCCGTGGTCCTCGCGCGGCCGCGCAGCTTCATGAACATCTCCGGCGGCCCGGTCTCGTCGGTGGCCAAGTACTTCTCGGTCGCGCCCACCGACGTGATCGTGGTACACGACGAGATCGACATCGATTTCGGCCGCGTCCGCCTCAAGCGTGGCGGCGGTGAGGGCGGCCATAACGGGCTGCGCTCGGTGAGCAGCTCACTCGGCACCCGTGACTACCTGCGGGTCCGCGCGGGGGTCGGCCGGCCGCCGGGCCGGATGTCCGTGGCGGACTACGTGCTCAAGCGCTTCTCCAAGCTCGAGCAGCCCGATGTGCCGTTCCTCGTCCAGGACACCGCGGACGCCGTGGAGCTGCTGCTCGAGCACGGGCTGGAGACCGCCCAGAACCGGGTACACACCGGGTGAGCCGGCAACGGCGGTTCTCCCGCGAGGCCGTCCTGGGCACCGGGGCGGAGCTCCTCGACGGCGCCGGCCGCGCGCTGCGCGACTGGGAGATGCACCGCCGGGCCGGCCTCGTCGTCGTCACCGACGGCCCGGCCACCCCCGGCCGCACCCTCACACTCCGGCCGAGCACCGGGCCCGCCGCGTGGCTCCGGATCGCCGCGCCGTGCGAGGTCACCGACGTGATCGACGGCCCCCACGCCCGCGGTTTCACCTATCGCACGCTGCCCGGCCACCCTGAGCGCGGGACCGAGAGCTTCACCGTGGAGCGCGACCCCGCCACCGACGTCGTACGCCTACGCATCGACGCCGTCTCCGAGCACGCGACGCTCCTGGCGCGGATCGCCGCGCCGGTGGCCCGCGCCGAGCAGGACCGGCTGACCCGCCGCTACCTCGCCGCCCTCGTGGCGCCGTACTGATTCGGCCCGCCGCACCCCGCGGAACTACCCTGGAGGGTCGACCCGCCCCGCCCCCACCGAAGGAGCTCACCGTGAGCCGACCGACCACCCCGACCGACGGATCCGGTTCCGGCGCGGGGGTGGACTCGGAGGTCACGCGGCGCCGCACCTTCGCCGTGATCGCCCACCCGGACGCCGGCAAGTCCACGCTCACCGAGGCACTGGCACTGCACGCGCGCGTCATCAACGAGGCCGGCGCGGTCCACGGCAAGTCGGGGCGCCGCTCCACGGTCTCGGACTGGATGGACATGGAGAAGTCGCGCGGCATCTCCGTGAGCTCCACCGCGCTGCAGTTCACCTATGCGCCCGAGGGCACGGGCCCCGACGACGAGCCGTACGTGATCAACCTGGTCGACACCCCCGGTCACGCGGACTTCTCCGAGGACACCTACCGCGTGCTCACCGCGGTCGACGCGGCCGTCATGCTCATCGACGCCGCCAAGGGCCTCGAGCCGCAGACGCTCAAACTGTTCCAGGTGTGCAAGCACAACGGGCTGCCCATCATCACGGTGATCAACAAGTGGGACCGTCCGGGCCGGGCACCGCTGGAGCTGCTGGACGAGATCACCGAGCAGATCGGCCTGGTGCCCACCCCCCTGTTCCTGCCCGTGGGCATCGCCGGCGACTACCGCGGGCTGCTGCGCCGCGGTGAGGACGGCGAGGCCGAGGAGTACGTACACTTCACGCGCACCGCCGGCGGCTCCACCATCGCCCCGGAGGAGCACTACGACCCCGCGATCGCCGCCGAACGCGAGGGCGACGTGTGGGAGACCGCCGTCGAGGAGTCCGAGCTCCTCGCCGCGATGGGCCAGGACCACGACCAGGAGCTGTACCTGGCCGGCGAGACGAGCCCGGTGATCTTCGCCTCGGCCATGCTCAATTTCGGCGTGCACCAGATCCTCGACGCCCTCGTGCAGCTCGCGCCCCCGCCGCGCGCCTGGGAGACGGTCTCCGGCGACCCCCGGGAGCCGACCGACCCGTTCTCCGCGGTGGTGTTCAAGGTCCAGGCCGGCATGGACGCCGCGCACCGGGACCGGCTGGCGTTCATGCGCGTGGTCTCGGGCGAGTTCGAGCGCGGCATGGTCACCACGCACGCGCAGACGGGCAAACCGTTCACCACCAAGTACGCGCTCACGGTGTTCGGGCGGGACCGCAACACGGTCGAGACCGCGTACCCCGGCGACGTGGTGGGCCTGGTCAACGCCACCGGGCTCGCCCCCGGCGACACGCTCTACACGGGCGGAAAAGTGCAGTTCCCGCCGATCCCGCAGTTCGCGCCGGAGCACTTCGCCGTCCTGCGGGCGCAGTCCCTGGGCAAGTACAAGCAGTTCCGTAAGGCGGTGGACCAGCTGTCCGCCGAGGGCGTGGTGCAGATCCTGCGCAACGATATCCGCGGCGACGCCAACCCGGTGATGGCCGCGGTCGGCCCCATGCAGTTCGAGGTGGTCGCGGCGCGCATGAAGGCGGAGTTCAACGTCGAGGTGCTGGTGGACAACCTGCCCTACTCCATCGCCCGACGGACCGACGAGGCGTCCGCGGACGAGCTGGGCCGCCAGCGCGGCGTGGAGGTCTTCCGCCGCGACGACGGCGAGCTCCTGGCCCTGTTCGGCGACAAGTGGCGCCTGCAGTACCTCAGCAAGGAGATGGAGCACCTCACCATCGAGCCGCTGGTCGCCGCCACCGACTGAACACTCGTCCAGCACTTGGCCGAATCGCCGGTATGATGTACGTCTCCTCGCTAGGCTCCGCTCATGGGCACGAGACGATCGACGACGACGAGGTCCGCTCTCCCGGGGAAATGGTCCCGAGCGGCGACGGCACTCCTCGCCGTCGTCGCCCTGGCCGCTCCCCTGTCCGCCTCGGTCACCACGGGCACGGCGATCGCGCGCGCGGCCGCCCCGATCCACGGCTTCATCGACGCGCACACCCACATCACCGCGTCCCAGGCGTTCGGCGGGGCGCTGCGCTGCGGTGAGCCCTTCTCCCCGGGCGGCATGGCCGCGGCTCTCGCGGACTGCCCGCCCCACTCGGGTGCGGGCCACATGGCGCTGCTCGAGTCGATCCTCGGCGGGACCGACCTGCCGGGCGGCGCGCAGGGCTACCCGACCTTCGAGCAGTGGCCCGCCCACGACACCCAGCTACACGAGCAGGCCTACTACACCGGTATCGAGCGGGCGTGGCGCGGCGGGATGCGGGTGCTCAACAACCACCTGGTGGGCAATCGAGTGCTGTGCGAGACCCTGATCGGCTCGCCGTACTCGTGCGACGAGATGGACCAACTGCGACGGCAGGTGGACTACCTCAACCGCATGGAGGCGCACATCGACGCCGAACACGGCGGCCCGGGCCAGGGCTGGTTCCGGATCGCCCGCTCGCCCGAGGACGTTCGGCGGATCGCGGACCAGGGCAAGCTCGCCGTGACGCTGGGCGTGGAGACCTCCGAACCGTTCGGCTGCCGGATGATCGACGACGTGCCCCAGTGCACGGCCGAGGACATCGACCGCGGCCTCGACGAGTTCGCCTCGTGGGGCGTGTCGACCGTGTTCCCGGTGCACAAGTTCGACAACGCCCTGGGCGGCGCCCGCATGGACGAGGACCTGGCCGGGCTCGCCGTGAACATCGGCAACAAGCTCGGCACCCAGCGTTTCTGGGAGACCGAGTCGTGCGAGGGCGGGCCCGCCGACCACTCCCAGCCCCTCGCCCAGACCGCGGTCGCGGACGGCCTCTCCGCGGCCTCCTCCGACGCCCCCGACGGCGCCGCGCTGCCCGTCTACCCGGACGAGCCGCTGTGCAACGTCCGCGGTCTGACCCCGCTCGGCGAGCACGCGGTCCGGAGCCTCATGGACCGGGGCATGCTCATCAACATCGACCACATGGGCGTCAAGACGGCCACGCGCACCCTCGACATCGCCGAGGAGGTCGGGTACAGCGGCCTGGTGGTGGACCACAACTGGGCCGCCTCCGACCTCACCCGGCGGATGCACGAGCTGGGCGGGTTCGTGGCCTCCTTCGCCTACCCCGCGGACCGTAGCGAGAACTTCGAGGAGAGTTTCCTCGACGTGTGGCGCGAGAACACCCGCGACGCCGGAAGGCCGTTCGCGGGCTACGGCTTCGGCTCGGACGTCAACGGGCTCGCCCCGCTCGCCGAGCCCCGCCCCACCGCGGCCGCCGATCCGCTGCCGTACCCGTTCACCGCGCCGAGCGGCGAGGTGATGGACCGCTGGCGGTTCGCCGACCGCGTCTACGACCTCAACGTGGACGGCGTCGCGCAGTACGGCCTCTACGCCGACTGGGTGGCGGACGTCCTGCACCGCGCCGGCCCCGACCGGCCGGAGCTGGAGCGCCAGCTGATGAACGGCGCCGAGGCGTGGACGGCGGGGTGGGAACGCGTGCGGTGACCGGGGCCGCCGACCGCGTCGGCCGACTGTGGGTTCTCGCGCTCACGCTCGGCGTGGTGGCGGTCTTCGCGTCCTGGTTCGGCCCCTTGCAGATCCTGCTGCCCGCGCAGACCGACAGGATCGCCGGACCCGGCGGCCGGGAAGCACTGCTCGGGCTGGTCGTGGGCGTCGGCGCGGCGGTCTCCATGGTGGCCAACCCCCTGTGGGGTCTGGTCTCCGACCGGAGCCGCGCGCGCCTGGGCAGTCGCCTGCCGGTCGTGTTCGCGGGGACGGCGATCGGCGTGGCCGGCCAGCTCGTGTTGCTGACCGCCGACACCGGCGGCGGCGCCCTCACCGGGTGGTCCCTGGTCCAACTCGGCTACAACGGGCCGTTCGCTGTTCTCGCCGCCCTGATCGCCGATCACGTGCCCGAGAGGCAGCGGGGCCTGGTCGGCTCCCTGTTCGGGGTCGGGCAGATCGTGGGCGTGATCGGTGGCACCGTGGTCGCCGAGTCGGTGAGCGGCGGCCCCACCGGCTATCTGATGCTCGCCGTGCTCACGCCGTGCCTGCTCTCCGCGATCGTGCTGGTGCCGCCCACGAGCGCCTTGTCTCGCGACCGCAACGAGCCCGGCGGTGATGCCGGGGGCGGCGAGATCCCTGCCCCGGCGGCTGCCCGCGTGCGGCTCGCGGAGTTCCGTCCGACCCGCACGTTCGTGTGGGCGTGGCTCCTGCGCTTCCTCATGAACCTCACCAACGCGATCCTGCTGATCTACCTGTTCTTCTTCCTCGACGAGGTCGTGGGCGCGGACGATCCCGCCGGCTCGGTCCTGCTGGTCACCGTGATCACGCTCCTGGTGTCGGCGGTCTGCGCCGCGATCGCCGGCATCGTCTCGGACCGTCTCAGGCGCCGTCGGGGCTTCGCCGTGGCCGGGGCTCTGGCCACGGCGTGTGGGCTGATCGCGCTCGCACTCTCCCCCTCGGTGCCCGCGGTGCTCGCCGCCGCCGCGGTGTCGGGGCTGGGCTGGGGCCTGTTCATCGCGGTCGACATGGCCATCATCACAGGCTCGCTCGCCACCTCCGGCACGGCCGGCACGCTGCTCGGCGTGGCCAACGTCGCCAGCTCGCTGCCCCAGGTGGTGGCGCCGGTGATCGCCGTCCCCCTGGTCACGTCCGCAGCCGGATACCCCGCGCTCTACGGCGTCGGCGCCGGCATCGCCGTGGCCGCCGCCCTGTGCACCCTGCCGCTGCGGTCGGTCCGATGACCCGACCAGAAAGGATCCCGATGACCCCCGACCAGCTCCTGCTCCCGTCGAGCTTCCGGTTCGGCACCGCTACCGCCGCCGCCCAGATCGAGGGCGCCGCCGAGGAGGACGGTCGCGGCCCGAGCATCTGGGACGTCTTCGCCGCCGAGCCCGGGCGAATCCGCGGCGGCGACACCCCCGCCGTGGCGTGCGACCATTACCACCGCCGCGCCGAGGACGTGCGGGATCTGGCCGACCTGGGCGTCCACGACTACCGCTTCTCGATCTCCTGGTCGCGCGTCCTGCCCGACGGCCGCGGCACGATCAACCTCCCCGGTCTGGATTTCTACTCCCGTCTCGTCGACGACCTACTGGCCGCCGGCATCCGACCGGTGCCCACGCTCTACCACTGGGACCTCCCGCAGGCCCTACAGTCCGAGGGTGGTTGGCTCTCGCGCTCCACGTCCGAGGCGTTCGCCGACTACGCTGCCACGATGGTCGACGCGCTCGGCGACCGGGTGACGACCTGGTTCACGCTCAACGAGATGAACGTCCACACGCTCTACGGGCACGCGCTCACCGACCACGCGCCCGCACTCGGAATGGGTTTGGACTGCCTGCCCGTGGCCCACAACCTGCTCCGCGGCCACGGGCTCGCCGTCGACGCGATCCGCGCAGCAGGGCCTCGGCAGCAGGCGGGCGTGGTGCAGCAGCACTTCCCCGTCCGCGCGGCCTCCGACTCCGCCGAGGACATCGACGCCGCCGACCTGTTCCGCATCCTCACCAACTGGACGTTCTCCGACCCGATCCTGAGCGGGCGCTATCCGGAGGACTGGGTGGCCGAGCTCGTCCTGACCTCCGCGGGGCTGACGGCGCAGCAGCTGGAGGACGACCTCGTCGTCGTCTCGCGGCCCCTCGACCACTACGGGGTCAACTACTACGAGCCCACCCTGATCGAGGCGCCGCGTCCGGGAAAGGACTACTCGGGGGTCCTCGAGGTGGACTTTCCCGCGGACATGCCGTTCCGACCGGTCCGGGTCGAGGGCGTGGAGCGGACGGACTTCGACTGGCCGGTCGTGCCGTCCGGGCTCACCGACATCCTCGTCGCGCTCCGCGAGCGCTACCCCGACCTCCCGCCGGTGACCGTGACCGAGAACGGATGCTCGTACCACGACTCCCCCGGCCCGGACGGCGCCGTCCACGACGACCGGCGGATCGACTACCTGCGCGCGCACCTGCACGCGGTCGCCGACGCGATCGCCGCGGGAGTGGACGTGCGCGGCTACTACGTATGGTCGGCGATGGACAACTTCGAGTGGGCGGCCGGCTACGCCGAACGCTTCGGCCTCGTCCACGTGGACCACACCACGCAGGAACGGACACGCAAGGACTCGTGGTACTGGTACCGCGACGTCATCACGCGCGCTGCGGGCTGACGGCCGGCTCAGCGGCCCGCGAGTGACCTCGCGACCGCGTCCGCCGCGCGGAGTCCGGCCCGGATCGCGCCCTCGACGTGCCCGGCGTACTCCGTGGCCGTCTCCGTCGACGCCCAGTGGAGCCGCCCGCCGACCGGCTCCTGATACGCGGCCGCGCCGTAGTGGGCGGTCGAGCGATCCGGGTGCGGGGACGCCGGGACGGTATCCGGATCGAGCGACCAGTCCACGGCCACGACCCGCGACGGCCGCGCCGCGTCCGCGCCGAACACGCGGGTGAGCTGCGCGGTGAAGGCCTCGGCGATCGCGGCGTCGTCGGCGCCGGCGACGGCCGCCGACGGGGCGAACCCGAACAGCGCCGCCGGCGTCCCGTGGGGCCCACTGTGGTCATGGATCTCCCGGAACGGCCCCTGGTGGCTGATCACGAGCCCGGACAGCCCCTGCTCGCGCCAGAACGGCTCGGGGTAGACGGCGACCGCCTTGGCCATCTCCCCCATCCACACCTGCGTGCGGGCGGCGGCTCCGGCCAGCGCTGTCGGCAGGCCCGGCTCGACGGCGATCGACGCGGCCACCAGCGCCGGAGGCAGGGCGAGGACCGCGTGCCGCGCGGGAGCTGCGCGGCCAGTCGCGCGGCGAGGTCCTGCGCGCCGTCGGTGAAGCGGGAGGCGTCCCCCACGCCCGGGACACCGGCGATCCGGCGAGGGCCGGGCTCGAACATCGCGTCCCCGGCCCCGAACTGGGTGAAGCTGGCCGCGCCGAGGCGGTCCGCCAGAGCGATCACCCCGGGCTCGTTCCCCCAGAACCAGGTGGCGCCCAGGTCGATCACCCCGGCGTCGGTGCTCATGGAGCGCATCCGGCCCCCGACCCGGTCGCGGGACTCGAGCACCCGCACGCTCCTGCCCGACCTGTGGACGGCGTCGGCGGCGACCAGGCCGGAGATCCCGGCGCCCACGACGAGGACGTCCGTGCGGTCCGCGGTCATCCGTCCGCTCCGGCGCCCACCCAGCCCCCGAGCCGGGACGACGCGGTGAGCACCGCCAGCGGGGCCAGGACGACGACGGACAACAGCGACAGCAACGAGAAGCTGGTGAGCACCAGCAGCGGGCCGGCCAGGAGCGCGGCGGTCGCGCCGAAGAGGTTCGCGGCGGCGTCCACGGCGCCCTGCGCCGACGCCCGAGTCTCGTCGGAGACGGCCGCGGAGAACAGGGCCGAGCCGGCGACGTTGACGAACGACCAGCCCACGCCGAGCAGGATCAGCGAGGCGATCAGCCACCCGGTCCGGTCCGGCACGACGATCCCGATCACCAGGGAGGCCAGGAAGATGCCGAGTCCCGCGGCGATGGTCAGTCGGTGACCGAAGCGGTCCGCGAGGTAGCCCACCAGGGGCGCGAAGGCGTACATCCCCGCGATGTGCAGGCTGATCGTGATGCCGACGATGGTTACCGAGTCGCCCTCGTTGACGATGTGCACCGGCGTCATGGTCATGACGGCCACCATCACGGCCTGGGCGGTGAGGATGGCCACCACCGCGTACCGGGCCCGCAGGTTGGTCCTGACCTCGGCGAGGATCAGCGAGAGCCGCTCCCGCAGCCGGGGGCGGTCCTCGCCCGAGGCGCCCTCGCCGCCGGCGGTGACCCCCTCCTGCTGCTGCAGGAGCACCAGCGGGTCCGGGCGGAGCAGGAAGAACACCACCGCGCCGGCCACCGCCATGCACACCGCGGCGATGAGGAACGCGGCCGCGTACACGGTCAGTCCGGTGGCGTCACCGATGACCGCGCCGGGCGCGCCCAGGTTGGGCCCGAGCACCATCCCGAGCGTGCCCACCCACACGACCAGCGACAACGACCGGGCCTTCTGCTCCGGCGCCGCGAGGTCCGTCGCGGCGAACCGCGACTGGAGGCTGACCGCGGAGCCGGCGCCGATCAGCAGGAGCCCGACGAACAGGGGCACCAGCAGGTTCCACTGCGCGGCGGCCACCAGGAGCGCGCCCCCGGCGGCGGCGGACCACCACCCGGTGGCCAGGGCGACCCGCCGGCCGCGCCGCGCGGCGAGGGTGCCGAGTGGCAGCCCCAGCACGGCCGCCCCGAGTGTGCTGGCCGTGCGGGCGAGCCCCGCCAGGCCCTCGTTACTGGTGACCTCCCCCGCCAGCAGGACCCCGATGGACGGGGCGACGCCCACCCCGACCGCGCCGATGACCTGCATGATCACCAGCACCACGAGAGTGCGCTTCTGGTGGGCGGCCC
>DHCFD07801__coassemble_1461_pt1 | contig 15249 bp, 13 predicted proteins | sample DHCFD07801__metabat2_high_PE_018 | metagenome-assembled genome bin DHCFD07801 | reverse complement strand
GTCGTGGATGCGGGTGCCGAGCTCGGTGTAGAGCGCCCCGAGCACCTCCTGCCCGTGCCGCTCGGCGGCGGCGATGGCCACGCGCACCGGGCCCCAGCCGAGCTTCATGGTCTCCAGGTAGTCCTCGGGCAGGTCGCGTCCCTCGTTGAGGACCGACAGGCTCATCACATTCCAGGTGATGTCGATCCGGCGCACCTTCTCGACCTCGAGGACCCACCTGCTGGTGACCCAGGCGAAGGGGCACAGGGGGTCGAACCAGAAGTCGACCTTGCGGGCAGTGGACTGGGTATCGGTGGTCATGGGTCCATCTTCCCGTGACGGTCGCCGCGCCGCCACCATCGCCCGGTGGTAAGACGGTGGCAGCCCGCGATCCCGCTCACCGACCCCAGGAACCGAGGACCCCAGATGCGTTCGATCAACCTCACCCGCGCCGATGCCGCCGCCCGGGCCGACCTGCTCGAGGTGGACTCGTACGACGTGGAGGTCGATCTCACCGATGGAGCGGGCGGCCCCGGGGCGGGGACGTTCCGTTCCCGGACCGTGGTGCGTTTCTCGTGCCGCCGCCCCGGATCGGAGACCTTCATCGATCTGCGCTCCGCCGTGATCCGATCGGCGACCCTCAACGGTGCGCCGCTGGACACCGAGGGGTACGACGACGGGGCGGGGCTCACACTCCCCGGTCTGGCGGAGTCCAACGAGCTCGTCGTGGACGCCGACCTCGCGTACACCACCACCGGCGAGGGGCTGCACCGCATGGTCGACCCGGCCGACGACGAGGTGTACCTGTACTCCCAGTTCGAGACCGCGGACGCCAAGCGGGTGTTCGCCTGCTTCGACCAGCCCGATCTCAAGGCGCGGTACACGTTCACGGTCACGGCCCCGTCGCACTGGGTGGTGGTGACCAACACGCCGGCGCAGGAGTCGCCGGCCGACAGCGGCGCCACGGTCCACCGTTTCGAGACCACCGAGATCATGTCCACGTACCTCGTGGCCCTGATCGCCGGCCCGTACCACGCCGTCGAGGACAGCTACACCGACGAGTACGGGACCATTCCTCTACGCCTGCTGTGCCGGTCGTCGCTCGCCGAGCACCTCGACGCGGACCGGCTGTTCGCCGAGACCAAGGAGGGCTTCGGCTTCTACCACCGCCAGTTCGAGCGCCCGTACGCGTTCGGCAAGTACGACCAGATCTTTGTCCCCGAGTTCAACGCGGGCGCGATGGAGCATTCGGGGGCGGTGACGTTCCTCGAGGACTACGTCTTCCGGTCGCGGGTGACCGGCTACCGCTACGAGCGGCGCAACGACACGATCCTGCACGAGATGGCGCACATGTGGTTCGGCAACCTGGTGACCATGCGGTGGTGGGACGACCTGTGGCTCAACGAGTCCTTTGCCACCTTCGCGGCGGTGCTGGCCCAGGTCGAGGCCACCGAGTACACCGACGCGTGGACGACCTTCGCCAACGTGGAGAAGTCGTGGGCGTACCGCCAGGACCAGTTGCCCTCCACGCATCCCGTGGCCGCGGACATGACGGACCTGGAGACCGTCGAGGCGAACTTCGACGGCATCACCTACGCCAAGGGCGCCTCCGTGCTCAAGCAACTCGTCGCCTACGTGGGACGGGAGTCGTTCCTGTCCGGGGTCCGCGCCTACTTCGCGGAGCACGCCTTCGGCAACGCCGAGTTCGACGACCTGCTGTCCGCGCTGGAGAAGGCCTCCGGCCGGGACCTGTCCGACTGGGCCGGTCAGTGGCTGCGCACCACGGGGATCACCCCCGTCTCCGCGGAGGTCACCCCCGCGGCGGACGACGCCTCGACGATCGGTGCGCTGACCCTCGTCCAGGGCCCCGCAGCCCCGGGCGCGGGCGAGCTCCGGACGCACCGGATGGCGGTCGGTCTCTACAGCCGTGATGCCTCCGGTGCGGTGGTGCGCACCCATCGCGCGGAGCTCGATGTGGACGGGGCGCGGACCGACGTTGCCGACCTCGCCGGCGCCCCCGTCCCCGATCTGGTCCTGCCGAACGACGACGACCTCACATACTGCTCCGTGCGGTTGGACGAGCGGTCGCTCGAGACGGCACTGGGCTCGCTCGAGGAGATCACCGACCCCCTCGCCCGCACGCTGTGCTGGTCGGCGCTGTGGGAGATGACACGCGACGCCCGGTTGCCCGCGCGCCGCTTCGTCGAGGTGGTGGCCCGTGCCGCGCCGCGCGAGGCACACATCGGCGTGGTGCAGCGTGTGCTCGGTCAGGCGCAGACCGCGCTGGCCCGCTACGCCGATCCCGACTGGGCGGCCTCCACCGGCTGGCCCGCGTTCGCCGCCGCGATGCTGGACGCCGCGCGTTCCGCCGAGGCGGGCTCGGACCACCAGCTGGCCTTCCTCACCGCCCTGTGCGCCTGCCCCGTCGGCCCGGACGAGTGCCGGGCGCTCGAGATGCTCCTCGAGGCCGGCGCCGACGATGCGGGCCTGCCCGGCCTCGCCGTCGACACCGACCTGCGCTGGACCGTCCTCACCGCACTGGTGGCGGCCGGGGCCGAGGACGACAACCGGATCGACTCCGAGCTCGCCGACGACGACACCGCCGGCGGGGCACGGCGGGCGGCGACCGCCCGCGCCGCGAAGCCGACGACCGGGGCGAAGGAGCAGGCCGAGGCCCTACTGACCACCACCGGTGAGGACGCCCCGAGCAACGCGGCCGTCCGCGCCACGCTCGCCGGGCTGGTCCAGCCCGGGCAGGAGCACCTGCTCACCGGACTGGAGGAGCGCTACCTCGACACCGTGACCGCGTTGTGGGCGTCCCGTCCGGGCGATCTCGCGCAGACCGTCGCCGAGGGCCTGTTCCCCAGGTGGTCGGTCGAGCCGGAGACCGTGGAGCGGTTCGAGGCCGTGGCCGCGGACACCGCGTACCCGTCCGCGCTGCGCCGGATCATCGCCGAGCAGACCGCGGACCTCACCCGGGCGCTGGCCGCCCGGGCCCGCGACACGGTCGAGTCCGGCTGAGCCCCGCCGGGCCGGCGACGGGTCAGGCGGCGTCGAGGTAGAGGTAGTCCTCCCAGTGGGGGCCGATCTCGCGCAGCTGGGAGATCAGCCGCCACGTCCTGCCCCGCGGCGCGACCAGCGGGACCCGCAGCTCCCACCCCAGCTCGGACAGCAGCTTGTCCGCCTTGCGGTGATTGCACGGGGCGCACGAGGCCACGCAGTTCTCCCACCCGTGCGCCCCGCCCCGGCTCCGAGGGACCACGTGGTCGATTGTCGTGGCGCGGCGCCCGCAATAGCCGCACGAGTGGGCGTCCCGGTGCATCAGCGCCGCACGCGTCATGGGTACCTGCGCCCGGTACGGGATGCGCACGTACTCCCGGAGCATGATCACCGACGGCACACTGATCTCCGTCCCCACCGAGCGGACCACCACGTCGTCGGGATGATCGTGGACCACGTCGGCCTTACCGCACAGGAGCATCACCACGGCGCGTCGTGCCGGCAGCGCCGTGAGCGCCTCGAAACTGGCGTTGAGCAGCAGCACCCTGGGCGCGGCGGACAGGGTGGCGGGAGGGCCCGGGGCGCGCTCGAGCAGGACGGGGGCGTGTGAGCCCTGTTGTCGGTACTCCGAGTTCTCGCGCACCACTGCGCCCATGTCCGGTCTCCTCATGATTCCGGGGCCCAGTCCAGCACAGGCGACCGGACCCGACGATGAACCTCGCCTGCACCGATGATGCACCCTCGGTGAACTCTTCGTGCACTAACGCGGCGTACCGGTGCCCGCCGCCGGTGCCGCGGCAGCGGATGTCGTCGCCTGGGCGGCGCTCGTCGGCGCCGTGGTCGAGGCGCGCGTGGTCGAGGGCCCCGCGGGCTCGGTTTCCGGCGCGGGGGGCTCCGCAGCCGGCGCGGAGGGTCGCCGGTCGGACGGCTGCCGGGCAGGCGGCTCGCGGTCGGGCGGGCCCGCGTCCGTCGGCGGCGTGCCCCCGCACAGGTCGCGGTACTCCTGCGCGGAGACCTCCCGCCAGCCGTACAACCCGCCACAGACCCGCTCGGCCTTGAGAGAGCGCTGGGCTTCCGGGGACTGGGTACACGGGCGGTGGTTCCTGATGCTCCCGTCGCTGAAGCGGGCCGGGCCGGGCGTGCCGAACAGGCACTCGACAAAGGTCGGCCCCGCCGCACTCGAGGGCGCCGGCGCCTCGTCCGCCTCCGGTGTCGTCACCCGTCGGTACTCGGTGACGGTGTAGTCGACGCCGACGGGCCCCGCGCCACCTGACGACGACGGTGCGAACCGCGGCGTCGCGCAGTTGGTGCCGAGCGTCCACCCCGAGTCGTGCTCCTCGGAGGCGAGTACGGCCTCGGACGCGTCGACGAGCTGCGCCTCCACCGCCCCGCCCGCTGGCGCGGACCGGAACGTCACGAGGTACGTCTTCTGCCCGCAGTCGCTGCTCGTCGCGGGGAACGCCGATCCCTCGGGCCCGGAGGCGTCCACCGGGTCGGCATCGACGTGCGCGCTCCTCGCCCACTGCGCCACCCGCCGGTAGTCGCCCCACTCCTCGGGCGCGGCCGGGAGCGGCGGCCCGGCGACCACGTTGACGCCGGCGGATTCGAGCAGCCCCACCGGATCCTCCGCCGGTGACGAGGCGGGCTCTGCCGCCGGGTCGTGCGTCTCCCCCGCCACGGTTCCGGCGCCACCGCCGGCGCCGGCTCGCACCAGGGCGACCACCATCGCCACGAGTGCCACGGCGAGGACCGCCAGTACCGCGACCGTCACGACGCCCTGACGTCTGGTCATCGCACCCGCCCTCCCCTCGACACCCCGGCTGAGCTGAAGCTAGCACCGCCGCGAGCGCGTGAGCCCCGGGATCGGGACAATGGACGGCATGAGCAGCGGCACGTTTTATGACGAGATCGGCGGCGCGGAGACGTTCCGGAAGATTGTCCACGAGTTCTACCTGCGGGTCGCGGAGGACCCGGTGTTGCGACCCATGTACCCGGAGGAGGACCTGGGACCCGCGGAGGACCGCCTGCGGATGTTCCTCGAGCAGTACTGGGGCGGCCCCACCACCTACTCAGAGCAGCGCGGACACCCCCGTCTGCGCATGCGGCACGTGCCGTACCGGGTCGACCGGGCGGCCCACGACGCGTGGCTGGGCAACATGCTCGCGGCCGTCGACACGATCGACTCCGGGACGCTCGACGACGCGCACCGCGAGGCGCTGGTCGACTACCTCACCCGCGCGGCCGCGATGTTGGTCAACACCCCGGACGCCGTGTGAGGGCCCCCGGCCCGGCGCGCCGGCGGTGGGAGGACATGGTCCTCTACCAGATCTACCCCCGGTCGTTCGCCGATGCCGACGGCGACGGCACCGGCGATCTGCAGGGCGTGATCGACCGTGCCGGGCACCTCGAGCGGCTGGGCGTCGACGGGGTGTGGCTCTCCCCGATCATGCGCTCCCCCGGCGTCGACCACGGCTACGACGTGTCGGACCCGCGGGACGTCGACCCCCTGTTCGGTGACGTCGGCACGCTCCGGCGCCTGGTCGAGCGGCTGCACGCCTCGGGCATGGTCCTCATCATGGACCTGGTCCCCAACCACACGAGCATCGAGCACGCGTGGTTCGCCGCCGCGCTCGCCGCCGGGCCGGGCAGCCCGGAGCGCGCCCGCTACATCTTCCGCGACGGTCGCGGCGCGGACGGCTCCGCGCCACCCACCAACTGGCCCTCGGTGTTCGGTGGCCCCGCGTGGACGCGCGTGACCGAGCCCGACGGCTCGGCCGGCCAGTGGTACCTGCACCTCTTCGCCCCAGAACAGCCGGACCTGAACTGGTCGAACGGTGAGGTGGCCGACGATCTCGAACGCACGCTGCGCTTCTGGCTGGACCTGGGGGTGGACGGGTTCCGGATCGACGTGGCCCACGGCCTCGCCAAGCCGGAGACGCTCGAGGACCTGCCGGAGGGGGTGGAGATCGCACAACTCGTCGTCGACGAGCGCGACGCCCGCTGGGACCGGCCCGGGGTCCACGACGTCCACCGCCGCATCCGCCGCGTCGTCGACGAGTACCCGGGCGCGGCCACCTTCGGTGAGGTGTGGGTGGGCCAGGTCGAGCGGTTCGCGCGGTACGTCCGCCCGGACGAGCTGCACTTCGCGTTCCACTTCGCCCTCACCGGGGCACCGTTCGAGGCGGCCGCGATCCGCGACGCCGTCGAGTCGACGCTGGAGGCGTCGCGGATCGCGGACTCCACCCCCACCTGGGCGCTGTCGAACCACGACGTGGTGCGTGAGGTGACCCGCTACGGCAACGGCGCGATCGGCACGGCGCGCGCACGGGCGATGCTGCTGGTCGAGCTGGCGCTGCCGGGGATCGCGTTTGTCTACAACGGCGCCGAGCTGGGCCTGCCGAGCGACTTCCGGGTCCCCCGCGACCGGCTCACCGACCCCACCTGGGAGCGCACGGGCCACGCCGAGCTCGGCCGCGACCACTGCCGCGTGCCGCTGCCGTGGGCGGGCTCGGCGCCCCCGTACGGCTTCACGACCGCCGAGGACACGTGGCTGCCGCAGCCACGTGGGTGGGGCCGGCTCACCGCGCGGGAGCAGTCCGTCGACCCCGACTCCACCCTGTCGCTGTACCGGGAGGCGATCCGGATCCGGCACTCGTGGCCGGGCACGACGGTGCCGGCCGTGACGTGGCTCGACACATTTGACGGGTGTCTACTGTTCTGCCGCGAAGACGGCGGCGTTCTGTGCATGATCAACACATCCCGTCACGCGGTGCCCGTGCCGGACGGCGACGTGGTGCTCGCCTCGGGCCCGCTCGACGGGACGCGACTGCCACCGGACACGGCCGTGTGGCTCCAGTGATCGAGGCGAAGGGTGTCACCATGCGACTGTCAGGAAAGACCGCGATCGTCACCGGCGGGGCCGGCGGGATCGGCCGGGGTATCACGCGGGCGTTCGTCGCCGAGGGCGCGTCGGTGCTCGCGGTGGATCTCGACGACGCCGCCGGCGCCGCACTCGTCGATGAACTGGGCGGGAGCGTCCGGTTCCTCCGCGCCGACATCTCCGTGCAATCCAACGCCCGACTCATCATCGACACTGCTGTAGAGGAGTTCGGCAGGCTCGACGTGCTGGTCAACAACGCGCACGCGTCCCGGCAGGCGCCCCTGCTGGAGACCACGCAGGAGATGCTGGACCTGTCCTTCGACACCGGCTTCTACCCCACCTTCCGGCTCATGACGGCCGCGCACCCCCAGCTGTCCGCGAACGGCGGCTCGGTGATCAACTTCGCCTCCGGCGCCGGGATCGAGGGCAGCCCCACCCAGGGCTCGTACGCGGCCGCCAAGGAGGCGATCCGGGCGATCAGCAGGGTGGCCGCCAATGAGTGGGCGCGCGACGGTGTCAACGTCAACGTGATCTCCCCGCTCGCCCTGACCGAGGGCGTGCAGTCGTACATCGACGAGAACCCGGGGATCGAGAAGCGCCTCCTCGCAGGCACCCCGATGCGACGGTTCGGCGATCCGCAGGCCGACATCGGCCGGGTGGCCGTGTTCCTCGCCTCCGATGACGCCTCCTACATGACGGGCCAGACGCTCATGGTGGACGGCGGGAGCGTCAAACTCCGGTAGCGCGCAGGCGCGGGAGCAGTACCTCGCGGACGGTGTCGGGGTTGCGCTCGACCACCAGCCACCGTCGGCCGAGCCGGCGGGCGGCCACGGCCGTGGTCCCGGACCCGGCGAACAGGTCCACCACGAGGTCGCCGGGCCCGGTCGCCAGCTCGACGATCCGCCGCAGCAGCGCCTCCGGTTTGGGGGTGCGGAAACCGCCGACGTCCGCGGCACGCAGCTCGGCCCGCGCGGTGTCGGTGGAGCCGACCTCCCGGGAGAGCCACACGGTCCGGAACTTCTTGATGCGGCCCGCCTCGTGGCGATCGCGCTGGTAGACGTCGACCCGAGGGCCGGACCGCCCGCGCACGGTGCGGCACACCAGCTCGTCGACCCGGTCGCGGGCGCGGGAGCGGGACCACCGCCACACGGCGGGGGTGAGATCCCCGAACACCGGATGGATCTCGACCGCGCCCGGCACCGGCTCCAGCGAGACCACGCCCGTGCCGGGGTCCCCGTACAGCGGGTAGGTCATGGTGGGCGCGGTCGCCGGGTTGAACCGCTTGTTGGTGTTGCGCAGCGGGAGGAGCCGGTAGGCCACGCCGTCGTGATCGGTGTGCGGGAAGTCGCGCGGGTCGACGGCGGCCGCGACGCCTCCCGCCAGGGTCACCGACTCCGGGCTCCGGGCGTACACCATGAGCCGGTCGTGGGAGCCGGCGAAGAAGCGGTCGAGCTGCCGACCCTTGGGGTTGGATTCCACCGTGAGGTCGGCGATGAAGGCGTCGACGCCCATGACGTCGTCGAGCAGACACCGGACGCGGTGGGCCTCGGCGTCGTCGAGGTGCACCCACAGTGTGCCGGTCTCGGCCAGGAGCTCCCGCGCCACGCGCAGTCGGCGTTCGATGTAGCCGAGCCACTCGTGGCGCGGCATGTTGTCGTGGTAGCCGTCGAAGCTCCCGCCGCGGTTGTACGGCGGGTCGAGGTACACCAGTTGAGCCGCGCCGAGCGGGTCCAGCCCCGCCGCGGCGAGATCGTCACGGGCCTCGATCACCCGGGCACCGTCACCCACGAGCACGGCGCCGCCGTCGAGGGACTCCACGATGGTCGGTGACGGGCCGTGGAGCCCCGGGGGCTCGGGTTCACCGCGCCCCGGCCAGGAGACGGTGAAGCGGTCCGCCGTCACCGCACCGGGTCGAGCGTGAGGGAGTCGACGTGGCGGAACGCGGTCCCGTAGCGGGCGTCGAGCCGGATCCACGAGCCGCGCGTGCTCACCTGCACCGGCTCGCCCTCGGGGGCGCGGCCCCCGCGTTCCGGGATGAAGCCGCACATGACCACGGAGAAGACGGTGCGCATGTCCACGCCGACGGGGTCCTCGCCGTCCGCGCCGACGGTCAGCGTCTCCTGATCGAGCAGGGACGGTGGCAGTCCGGCGGGGCCGGCGTTGGCGCGGGCGGTCTCGCGACCCGCCTCGGTGAGGTCCAGCAGCACCTGCGCCGGCACCACCTCCACCACGTCGAACCGGTCCGTCAGCGGCAACAGCCCCTGCCACGAGGACGTGAGCGGCATCCCGGGGTCGATACGCCCCTGCAGGTCTCCGCGCGCGAGCACGTCGAGTTCGGTGAGGAGGTGGTCGGCACCGCTGACCACGTCGCCGCCCGGGCAGGTCCCCCCGAGCCCGCGGACCACCAGGGCGCCGAACGGGGTCCGGGCCCACGCCCGCATCCTGCCGTCGCCGCCGTCGGTCAGCCGCACCACCGTCGCCTCGTCGAGCCGCAGGAGTGCGCGCAGTAGGGTCCGCAGATCGTCCCTGTCGACCGGGTCCGGTATCGCGATGAGCTCGTCCGACCCGGCGGCACCGATCACGTCCGGTCCTCGTGTCGGAACTCGAGGAGGTAGCCCCGCTCCTCGCGGGTCAGGCGCCGCGGCCGCTGGGTGGCGAGGTCGAACGCGGCGATGGTGGCCGTGCAGTCCACGGCCGCCGGCTCCGAATCGGCGGTCGTGCGGGCGCGCACCTGGTGGCGCGCCACGAACAGGGCTCCGCCGACCTTCTCGCACCACATGCGTACCCGGATCGGTCCGTCGGCGTGCTTGATCTGGCCCCGGTACTTCACGGACAGGTCGGTCATCACCGCGCCGGTGACGAGGGTCGCGGTGGGCAGCCCCTCCTCGAAGAGCCACGGGATGCGGGCCTCCTCGATCAGCGTGATCATCCGCGCGTGGTTGACGTGGTGGTAGAGGTCCTGATCGGACCAGCGCACCGGCATCGCCGCCGTGTACACGCGCCCGCCCGGCTCGCCCGTGACACCGAGCGGGCCCCCGGCGTCGTAGACCAACTGCTCGCTCACTCGTGGGGGTCCTGACCGGTGATGGCCGCGTGCTGGTGCGCGGCCTCGAGGACGTGGCGGACGCCCTGCGGGATCTCCACCGCCGTCGACGTGGACGTGTCGTAGGCGACCAGCACCACGCGCAGGATGCAGCAGACCTCGCCCGCCGCGTCGAGGATCGTCTGCCGGATCTGGTACGAAGTGGTGCCCACGTGCTCGACCGCGATCTCCACGTCCACGGAGGTGGAGTCCCGCAGGACCGGACGCAGGTGGTCGATCTCGGTACGGCGGACCACCTGCGGGAGGTTGCCCAGACCGAACGGGCTGAAGCGGCTCCGGACGAACAGGATCCGGGCCTCCTGGGCGTACTCGATGAACTTGACGTTGTTGACGTGGCCGAACTGGTCGAAGTCCGCCCACCGCACCTGCAGGGTGCAGCGGAACGGTTCGGCGTCCAGCCCCTCCGACGTGCGGGTCATGTGATCCCCTCCGTACCCCCGAGGAGCGCCGCACGCTCCGCGGGTCCGATCTCGAGTGTGGTGGTCTCGTCCGGCGCGGTCACCACGAGCACCGTGTCGACGATCGCGCACGGCGCCTCCCCTGTTGCCTCCGAACCGATCGAGGTCCGCATGGTGTACGAGGTCCGCCCCACGCGCAGGATCTCCACGTCCACCCAGACCTCGGTGGCGTCCCGTCCGATGACGCGGCGGAAATCGATCTCGAGCCACCGGGCCAGCGCGATCGGCACGCGCGAGCCCCGGACGTCGAACCGCTCCCGGAACCACTGCAGCCGTGCGTCCTGGGAGAACTCCTGGAACCGGACGTTGTTGACGTGCGATCCCACGAAATCGCTGATCCGAAGTGGGATACGCACGCGGTGCACCGCGCCCGGTCCCGCAGTCCCCACAGCTGGCATCGCCGGTCAGTCCCTGGTGAGCCTGCGGTGCGTGACCCGGTGCGGGCGGGCCGCCTCCGGCCCGAGCCGCTCGACCTTGTTGGCCTCGTAGCCCTCGAAGTTGCCCTCGTACCAGTACCACTGTCCCTCGGCGACATTGCCCTCCCACGCGAGGATGTGGGTACAGGTGCGGTCGAGGAACCAGCGGTCGTGCGAGATGACCACGGCGCAGCCCGGGAAGTCCTCCAGCGCGTTCTCGAGGCTGCCCAGCGTCTCCGTGTCCAGGTCGTTCGTCGGCTCGTCCAGGAGGATCAGGTTGCCGCCGACCTTGAGGGTGAGCGCCAGGTTGAGACGGTTGCGCTCACCACCGGACAGGACGCCGGCCTTCTTCTGCTGGTCGGGCCCCTTGAAGCCGAACGCGCTCACGTAGGCGCGCGAGGGCATCTCGTTCTGGCCGACCTCGATGAAGTCGTTGCCCTCGGAGACCACCTCCCACACCGACTGCTCGGGATCGATGTTGGCGCGGTTCTGGTCCACGTAGCTGAGCTTGACCGTGTCGCCGACCTTGACGGTCCCGGCGTCCGGCTCCTCGAGCCCCACGATCGTCTTGAACAACGTGGTCTTACCGACGCCGTTGGGGCCGATCACGCCGACGATGCCGTTACGCGGCAGCGTGAACGACAGATCCTTGATGAGGACGCGGCCGTCGAAGCCCTTCTCGAGGTCGTCCACCTCGACCACCACGTTGCCCAGGCGCGGCGGAGTGGGGATCTGGATCTCCTCGAAGTCCAGCTTCTTGTGCTTCTCGGCCTCGGCCGCCATCTCCTCGTACTTGGCCAGACGGGCCTTGGACTTGGACTGGCGGGCCTTGGCGCCGGAGCGCACCCACTCGAGCTCGGCCTTGAGGCGCTTCTGCAGCTTCTGGTCCTTCTTGCCCTGGACCGCGAGGCGCTCGGCCTTCTTCTCCAGGTACGTGGAGTAGTTGCCCTCGTACGGGTGCAGCTGGCCGCGGTCGACCTCGCAGATCCACTGCGCGACGTGGTCGAGGAAGTAGCGGTCGTGTGTGACGGCCAGGACGGCCCCCGGGTAGTCGGCCAGGTGCTGCTCGAGCCACAGCACCGACTCGGCGTCGAGGTGGTTTGTGGGCTCGTCCAGCAGGAGCAGGTCGGGCTGGCTCAGCAGCAGTTTGCACAGGGCGACGCGGCGCATCTCGCCACCGGAGAGGTTGGTGACCGGCGAGTCGCCCGGGGGGCAGCGCAGGGCGTCCATCGCCTGCTCGATCTGCGAGTCCACGTCCCACGCGTCCACGGCGTCGAGCTGCTCCTGGAGACGCCCCATCTCCTCCATGAGCTCATCGGTGTAGTCGGTCGCCATCTCCTCGGCGACCTCGTTGTACCGGCGCAGCTGCACCATGGTCTCGCCGAGGCCGTCCTCGACGTTCTCCTTGACCGTCTTGGACTGGTCGAGCTCCGGCTCCTGCATGAGGATCCCGACGCTGGCCTCCGGGTCGAGGAACGCCTCACCGTTGGAGGGATGGTCCAGACCGGCCATGATCTTGAGGATCGAGGACTTACCCGCACCGTTGGGCCCCACGACGCCGATCTTGGCGCCCGGGTAGAAGGACATCGTCACGTCATCGAGGATCACCTTGTCCCCGTGCGCCTTGCGGACCTTCTTCATTGTGTAGATGAACTCTGCCACTTCTGCCCTCTCACCTGCGACTATAGTCAATTACTCCGCGGCCCGACCGCGGGCACGATCCCCATGCTACGTGGCGTCGCACGGCCCCGGCGCCCGTGGCGGGCACCGGGGTCCGGGGGTCGCGGCGTCAGGGGCGGCCGGCACCCGCGAAGGTGCCGAGCCCCGCGGGAGTGGTGTCCGGACCGGACTCGTCGTCGGACCCCGGCTCCCCCGCTGGCGTGGCGTCGGTCGAGCCCACGAGGTCGGCGTCCTCGTCGACCTCGGCGGGCGGCGGAGCCGGCTCCTCCGCCCTGGGCCGGCGCACGGTCACGTCCATCCGCGCCATGTCCGGCCCGAGTGCGGCCACCCGCATCTCCAGGTCCCGGCGCATGACCCCGTCGCGCTCGTACTCGTTGGTCAGCAGCCGACCGGACAGGATCACGGCGTCCCCCTTGACCAGCCTCCCGCCGGCCTTCTCCGCGAGCCGGCCCCAGCACGAGGCAGTGAAGTACAGCGTGCTGCCGTTCTTCCATTCCCCGCTCTCCCTGTCCTGGTAGCGGGTGTTGCTGGCCACCCGGAAGGAGAACACGGGGTCGTCGCCGACCCGCCGGGAGGTAGGGGCGCCGATGATGTTGCCGCGGACGGTGGTCTCGTTCATGGTTGGGCTCCTTCTGCCACGCGGACCGACCGGGCGTCGGCCTCAGGGCAGACAGTGCCGCACCTCGTCGTCGTCCCCCCGCCTCACGGCGGCCCCCGACGGCCCACCTGTGGAGAGGCCCACGGGTGTGGACACACCGGTCGACGACGACGGGGCCGCCGGCGGCGCTAAGACCTGCGGTCGGCCCGGGCCATCTCCTGCAGCATCTCGTTGTAGGCCCTGAGCTCGGCGTCGTCGTCGCGCTCGGCCTGCCGTTCCGCGCGCCGCGCGTCCCGCATGTCCGACCGGTACCACTGGACCGCGAGGGCGAGCATGACGATCACCAGCGGGATCTCCCCCGCCGCCCATGCGACGCCGCCGCCGACCCGCTGGCTCTGCAGCAGGTCCGGGATCCACGGCAGGCCCAGTCCCGCGTACCACTCCTCGGCGAGGACCGTGGGGTAGTTCATGAGCAGGATCCCGAAGAACGCGTGGAACGGCAGCGAGCCGAGCAGCACCATGAGCTTGTACATCGGCGAGAACTGCCGCGGCGCCGCGTCCACGCCGATGATCACCCAGTAGAACAGGTAGCCACTGATGAGGAAGTGCACGTTCATGAACATGTGGCCGAGGTGCTCGGAGGCCAGCGAGTAGTAGAAGCCGCCGAAGTAGATGATGTAGAAGCCGGCCACGAACTGCACCGACGCGAACACCGGGTGCGTGAGCAGGCGCGAGAGCGGGTTGTTGATGAACTCCACGATCCACTCGCGCGGGCCCGGCGGGTTGCCACGCCCCGCCGGGGTGATCGCCCGCAGCGCCAGGGTGAGCGGGCCGCCCAGCGCGAACAGCACCGGCACGAGCATCGAGATGATCATGTGCCCGACCATGTGGCTGGCGAAGTCGGCCATCATGTACATCCCCATGCCCGAGCTGGTGGTGAGGAAGAGGATCACGCAGCCCAGGACCCACGAGACCGTGCGCCCCAACGGCCACTGGACACCCCGCCGGTGCAGGCGGACCAGCCCCCACACGTACAGGCCCAGCAGGATGATCGAGGCCAGTCCCAGCACGAGGTCGAAGCGCCAGGTGCCGAACACGGTCCCGAAGCCGAACGGGCCGGGCAGCTCGAAGCCGACAAGCGCCTCCTGGCGGGTCGGCACGTACCGCGGCACCGGCGGCGGGGTGCGCCCGAGCGAGACGGACAGTCCGATCGTCCCGGCCATGACCATGGTCTCCACGAGGCCGATCTTGAGGAAGGTGCTGCGGTCGACGGGGGCGTTGGCGTTGCGGGTCTCGATCGTGGCGATGATCCGGCGACGCATGGCCAGGCCGAACATCGCCAGCAGTCCCAGGCACAGTGCCTTGCCCACGACCAGCAGGCCGTAGGTCGAGGTGAACACGTCCGAGGGGTGCAGGCGCACGATGCCGTTGATCAGGCCCGAGAACGCCAGCGCGGCGATCGCCACCGTCGCCACCGCCGAGTAGCGACGCAGCGCCAGCGCCACACGTCCGCCTCCGCGCAGTGCGTGCGCGAGGACCGCCACGAGCCCGCCCACGTAGAACGCGGCCGCGAACAGGTGGATGATCAGCGAGTTGGTGGCCAGATCGTGGGCCGTGCTGCCGGAGGCGTGGCCCGTGGCCGCCACGGGCAGCAGCGACAGGACCGTGACCGCGAGCCAGATCACCGACCACCGCCAGGTGAGCGTGAGCCGCTGCCCGACGCCGGCGATCAGGGCGATGATCGCCGCCCAACGCCACGACGAGGCCACGTCGACCTGCTCGATCGCCACGAGCCACTGGCCCGGCGCGAGCGTGTCCCACAAGGGGATCCCCGCCACGTCCGAGAGCGTGAGCGGGATGAGCAGTGCTGCCGCGACCGCCCACGCGATGTTGATCCACGAGGAGATCTGCTGCGCCCGGTAGCCCGCCACGTCGAGCGTCCCGTCCGACTGCGGTGGGGTGAAGAACGCGGCGAACAGGGCCGTGCCCACCGCGACCGCCGCCAGCAGCTCGCCGATCGCGCGGAGTGTGGGGAGCCCCGCCGTGGTGAGCAGGCCCGGGTCCGGCACGCCGATCAACTCGAGCGCCAGGTCGGTGGACATCCGCGACAGCGGCACCACCACCGCGGCCGCCAC
>DHCFD07801__coassemble_1446_pt1 | contig 15457 bp, 13 predicted proteins | sample DHCFD07801__metabat2_high_PE_018 | metagenome-assembled genome bin DHCFD07801 | reverse complement strand
ACTCCTTCGACACCGCCCGCCAACTGGGTGCCGTGTACGCCTTGTTCGCGGAGGAGGATCTGCGGACGCTGCTGTCGGGTTTCGTCGATCAGGCGAAGGCGATGTCGATGTTGTTCGCCGCGGCCGGGGGGTTGATCGAGTCGCAGGATGAAGCGGTGGCGGCGGCGCTGGGGAAGGCGGCGCAGGAGCCGGCGGGGATGCAGAGTCTGGGCTTGTTGGCGGCGGTCGGGCCTGTGCTGTCGCCGACGGGACTCAGCGTGGCCGCGGTGGCCGATGCGGTGGGCTCGAGCGGATACGACCGAGTCGGGCCGGAGGACGTGTCCGGCGCGCCGTTGGAACGGATGGCTTCCGGGGCGAGAGCACTGGACGAGGCACAGTTCAGGTCGATCGCGGACCGCGCCGGAGGGGTCGCGGAATCATTGGAGGGCGCTGCCGACCAGCTGCGGAGCGAACTCACTTCGGTGCTGGGCGAGGCCTGGCAAGGCGAATTCGCCGAGGGGGCGACGCGATCGGTGCAGGGGCTGACCGGGTCGGCCCGCGACTTGGCGGGCTCCCTGCGTGAGGTCGAGTCCAAAGCCACGGTGGCGGCAGACGGGTTCGGCGTCACTCGCAGTCGGATCGGCGAGGACGCCGGAACGTATGAGGTCAAGGCGTGGAACACGCCCGGCTACGGAGGCTCGTACGGGCCGGTGACCGAGTCGACCATGGCGGAGATGGCTGCGGCCCGGCACGAGGCGGAAGAACAAGCGCGGGCGGTGATCAACACCGAGTACAGCCCCGCCGTAATGGACGCCAATCTTGCCGGCCTCGAGTTCCCGACCGCCTATCGAGTGGTGTCCTCGGGCGCGGTGGGAGGACCGGGCGGTATCGCCCTCGATTCGGCATGGAATACGGACGGGACCATCCGGCCGGCACGCCCCGGCGCGCCGAGTGAAGCCGCGATCGCTGCAGCGACCGGCGGCGCAGCGGGCGGAGGGACACAGGGCACTGCGGGCGGGGGGAACACCTCCGGTGCCACGCCGGTCCTGGCGGCGGCTCCTGTAGACGCGGCGACCGAGCAGGCTTTGCTGGCGTCCAGGTCCGGCGGAGCTGACGGTCTCGGCGCGGGCGCGGGCACCGGACCGGCCGCTGGCGGCGTGCCCGTCGGCGGAACAGGTGCCGGCGCCGCCGGCGTGAATCCGGGAACGGCGGCAGCGTCGGCCGCGGCGTTGATGAACACATCCGGGCAGCCGGGCGTCGCCGCCGGGGCAGGGGCACTGGGCTCAGCACGCGTCGGTGCACGGCAGAACTCGCGCAGCGCTGATCGCGGCTTCAACTCTGCGTCCGGAATGCTTGCCGGCGGCGGCGCTGCTGCGGCCGGTGCCGGCGCGGCGACCCGGATGGGCGGGGCCGGGACACTGTCGGGTCTCGGGACTCCAGGACTGGGCGGGCCCGGCGGATCGGGCGGAGCTGCAGGCGCAGGCACTCCGGGACTGAAGGGCGGGCCGGCAGGCCCGGGTGCGCTGACCGCGAACGCGGCAGGAGCCGGCGGACCGGCAGGCGCGGGGTCGGCGTCGAATACGGCTGGCGGCCGGGTCGGCGGGATGCCGATGGGCATGATGGGTGGCGCGGGAGCCGGACACGGCGACAAGCGCGACGGGCACCGACCGGCAAGCTATCTGGTCAATGCCACCAACACCAGTGAGATCCTGGGAGAACCCACAAGAGTCGCCCCTGCAGTCATCGGAGGTCGCCGCGACGTGGAGCCCCCGCCCGTGCCGACGCCACCGTCAAGTCCCCGGGAGGTCTCTCCGGCCCAGGCGCTCGTCGACAAGCTCAAGGGCCGACAAAGCGGCTGACTCAGCATCACCAGCGGGGCCACACGCCTCCAACGAGGCCGCGTAGCCCCGGCGGGGCCACACGCCGCAGCGGCATCGCGCTGAGTCAGCCGCCGCCCCGAGGGCCGTCGTCGGCTCAGGGCCGCCGCCGGATCAGCACGACGCCGTCCTTGAGAGTCGCCGTCTGCACCCCGTCGGGGCCGACGGCCTCGCGGGGGCGCACCTCCTCGCGCACGACCTCCCACGTGGCCGGATCCAGAGCGAGTGCAGCGATGTCTTCCGCAGGCGTCAGCAGATCGTGGTGGGAGCCCCCACCTCGGCCGTGCTGATGGCCGTCATGCCCGTGCTGCCTGGAATCATCCTGCGAACCGTGATGTGAGGCGTGCTGCGCAGCCTGCTCGTCGTGACCAGCACATTCGCCCCCACTGGGCCGGTTCGCCCACGGCGGGATGTCGGCGTCGGACTCGAAGACGTGCGACACGAGCAACAGATGCCCGCCGGGACGCAGCTGCCCGGCCGCCCGCCGGAGAATCGCCGTGCGGTCCAACTCGACGGTCGAGTGGAAGAAGCTGGCCGTGACCAGGTCGAACCGCTGCTCGGTCGTCCACGTCGACAGGTCGTCGGCGACCCAGTCGATCCGCTCGGCCACGCCACGGTCGGCGGCGGCCGCCGCGCCGCGTGCGATCGCAGTGGGGGAGATGTCGACCGCCGTCACGGACCAGCCCTGCTCCGCCAACCAGACCGCGTCCCCGCCCTCGCCGCAGCCCAGCTCGAGCACATCGCCAGCGGTGAGGGATTCGACGACAGCCGCGGTGGTGGCGTTGACGGCGCCCGACCACCGGGGCCCCTCACCGCCGTACTCGCCCTCCCAATAGTCGGCCGGTGACGCGCCGGACCGCCCGTCGTGCGCCCGGCCGCCTGCACCATCGAGGGCGCGGTCGAAGTCCTCCGTGACGAGCTCCATGTTCACCACGCCGCCCGCCATCGAGCCCGCAGCCATGGCCACCGGCACGGTCGCGCCCGGGTTCGCCACGTTCCCGACCGCATAGATGCGCGGGTGGCTGGTCTTGCCCATCGCGTCCACGGCCAGGTTCCGGCCCATGGGCGAATCGGTGGTCTCGAGCTCGATGCCCGTGAGGAAATCGAGATGCGGCTGACCGGTGGCGGCGACGAAGATCGCGTCGAGATCGATGCGCCGGTCGTCGGCCAAGCGCACCCCGGACAGGTGCCCGTCCTCGGAGAGGACCTCCGCGACCGCGGTGTCCACGATCTCGACATCTCGGGCACGGAGGCGCCGGATCACCTCGGGGTCGACGTCGCCGGCTCCGGCCGTGAAGAAGACCAGATCATCGGTCCACTGCCGGACCAGCTGCGCCTGGTGCGAGGACATCTCCGAGCTCCCGAGGACCGCGAGCCGGCGACCCCGCACCTCCCAGCCGTGACAATAGGGACAGTGCAGCACCCCCGTGCCCCAGTGGTCGCGCAGCCCCGGGATGTCGGGGAGGGCATCGGTCTGGCCGCTGGCGACGATCAGCGCCCGCGCGTGTGCGGGGGCCGCATCCGCGAGGTGGACGACCAGGCCGTCCTCGTCGTCGTCGACCGAGGTCACCGACCCCGATCGCACGGTGACGTCGTACTGACGCAGTTCCTCCCTCCCACGGCGGACGAGTTCGGCGGGCTCGACGCCGTCGTGGCCGAGGACGCCGTGCACGTGTGCAGCGAATCGGTTGCGGGGCCGGCCCGAGTCGACGACGAGGACGCGACGGCGAGACCGTCCCAGCATCTGTGCCGCCGACAGGCCCGCGGCACCGCCGCCGACGACGACCGCGTCCCAGTGCTCTGATGAGTGGTGTTCTGGCGAGTGCGAGTTGTTCTGCATGAGCACAGCCCACCCGAGGTGTGCTTGAATGGCAAGGAATCTTGCAATATTGGCAAGCAACTCGGAAGGAGTGGATCGATGGCGGGGGGGTTGAAGCAGGTCGGCTTGAGGTTGCGCGCGTACCGGCACAGCAAGGGCTGGACGCTCGACGAGCTGGCAGAGCGGGCGGAGATGTCGCCGAGCACTCTCTCGCGCCTCGAGTCGGGCAAGAGGCAGGCCAGCCTCGAGTTGCTCCTGCCGCTCACCACCCAGCTGGGGATCGGCCTGGACGATCTGGTCGCCCCGGACGTCGTCGACCCCCGCGTCCGCCGACCCGCGATCCATCGGGGCGGCATGGTGATCACCCCGCTCGCGCCCGAGGGGGCACAGGTGGCCACCTACAAGATCACCTACCCGCCCAGCCGCACCGCCCCCGAGCCGCGGGTGCACGACGGCTACGAGTGGCTCTACGTCCTCTCCGGCAGGCTCCGGCTGGTGCTGGGGGAGCAGGAGTTGACGCTCACCCGCGGCGAGGCGGCCGAATTCGACACCCGCGTCCCGCACAGTCTCTCGGCCGCGGGTTCCCGGCCCGCGCAGGTGATCAGCATCTTCAACGACGACGGCGTGCGCATGCACACCCACACCGCGCAGGAGTGAGGCTCCGGCGGCTCCCCGGTTTGGAACGCGGGCCCGCCGTGCTGGTAGTGTGTTCCTCGCTGCTCTTCGGGGTGGCACCGCGTCCCGCGAGGGTCGCGGAGGGGCTATAGCGCAGTTGGTAGCGCGTCTCGTTCGCATCGAGAAGGTCCGGGGTTCGATTCCCCGTAGCTCCACATCACGTCAACGCCCCGGGCCGGAATGCGGCCCGGGGCGTTCTCTGTTCCAGCGTGTCTGGTCGCCTCGCTGACGGGGCCCCGACGTCCGCCGCGTCCCCGCGGTCCCCCCGCCTCAGCTGACTTCGCGCAGCGCCCCGTCCGCGACGTCGTAGACGAAGCCCCGGACCACGGTCCCGTGGGGGAGGAAGGGATCGGCCTTGACCCGCGCGAGCGATTGGCGCACGTCCGCCTCAGGATCGCCGAAGGCCTCGGGCGACCAGCGCGGGCGCATCCCGGTATCGGACTCGATCTGCGCCTTGAACTCGTCGTCGCGGAAGGTGAGCATCCCGCAGTCGGTGTGGTGGATGAGGACGATCTCCTCCGTGCCGAGCAGTCGCTGACTGATGGCCAGGGACCGGAGCACGTCCTCGGTCACCACGCCGCCCGCGTTGCGGATGACATGTGCATCGCCCTCGGTGAGGCCGAGCAGCCCGTACGGGTTGAGGCGGGCGTCCATGCACGCCACCACGGCGACCTTGCGGCCGGGAGGCATCGGCAGGTCGCCCTTGTCGAAGTCTGCCTGGTAGGTGGCGGCGCTGGTCACGAACTCGTCGGTGGTGCTCATGGCGCTGACGGTACGCGTCGGCGGCGCGCCCCGACGCCCGACTCCGATACACGGTCGGAGGGGCATACTGGGGCCGACAGGTCGATCGTCTGCGGAGAGGCGGAAGGCACACAATGTTCGAGGGACTCAGCGCGTTCCCCCTGACCCCGTACGACGAGGCGGGGCCGGATCTGGAACTGCTCTCGGAGATCGTCGGCGGGCTCGCGGACGCCGGCGTCGACTCCATCTGTGCGCTCGGCTCGACCGGCGGATACGCCTACCTGTCCCGGCGCGACCGCTGGGAGGTGGCCCGGGCAGCCGTGCGCGCGGCGGGAAACGTGCCGGTGATCGTGGGCGTCGGGGCACTGAGCACGCGCGAGGTGCGGGCCCACGTCCGCGACGCCGGGGCCGCCGGGGCCGCGGGGGTACTGCTGTCCCCGATGAGCTACCAGCCACTGCGACCGCACGAGGTCTACGCGCTGTTCGAGGAGGTCTCCCGGGCGACCGAGCTGCCCGTGGTGGTCTACGACAACCCGTCGACCACCGGCTTCACGTTCACCGAGGAACTCCACACGAAGATCGCGGCCCTGCGGGGCGTGGCCTCCATCAAGCTCCCCGGGGTGGCGTCCGACCCGGAGAGGGCGCGCGAGGACTTCGGTCGACTGCGGGAGCTGACCCGCGGGTCGGTGACGCTGGGGGTCAGCGGCGACAGCATGGGCGCGCGCGGACTGCTCGCCGGCTGCGTGACCTGGTACAGCGTGCTCGCGGGCGTCTTCCCGCGCACGTGCCTGGAGATCACCCGCGCCGCGAGGGGCGGCGAGCCCGAACGGGCGCTGGAGCTGTCGGCACGACTGGACCCGATCTGGGAGCAGTTCGAGAAATTCGGAAGCTACCGCGTGGTCTCGGCGATCGCCGTCGAGATCGGACTGATGACCCGGGAGAGCCTGCACCGCCCGGTGCTCCCGCTCGCCGGCGCGGACCGGGAGGCGGTCCGGGCCGCGTTGCGCGCCGTCGGCCCGCTCGACTGAGCGGAGGAACACGGCCGCCCCGGGCCCGCCGCGCTGCCGCCCCGGTCCCGTCGCACGGTCGCCCCGAGCCCCCGCACCGCCGCCCCGGGCCCGTCGCACCGCGCCGGCGCGCCCGGATCGCGCCGCACCGCCACCGCAGCCGATCAGCCCGACGACCCCAGGCGTATCCCGGCGAGCTGGGTGGCCTGGGCGACCAGTCGTCCGCTGCTGTCCCAGATGAAGCACGCCTCGTCGACCCTGCCGTCCTCGATGAGCTGCGCTTTGTGTAGCACCCGGACCGGCCCCGGGGCGGGCAGCGCGCGCACGTACGCGGTCAGCTCCAGGGTCGGCACCCACCCGCTGGGCGCGATGTCGAGCGTGGCGGGCGGGAACGAGTCGACGGCGAAGAGCAGGGAGAAGGGGTCGAAGTCCTCGCCGTCGGGCAGCTCCAGCCACCCGCGCAGGACCCCGGTCCCGGTCAGGGTGCCCCGGGCGAACTCGAGGTCGTCGGGCTGGATCCGCAGGTCGACGCGTTCCATGATCGCGGGGACCGGAGCGCCGGCGGCGTCCCCGGTCATCGGGACGCAGTCGCTCTGCGCACTGACCACGGGATCCGGCAGGCCGTCGCTCCAGTACGGCCGCGCCTCCGGATCCAGGGTGCCCACGGTGAACGTCGCCTCGACGCAGGGGCGGCCGTCCGCGGTCATCCGGGCGCGCACCTGGCTCACGGACCGGCCGGTACGCAGCACCTCGGTGCTGAGCGTGACGAGGCCCGGGTCGGGCGACCGCAGGTAGTGGGCGCTGGCGGCGAGGATGTGCTCGTGCGGGACCACCCGCTCCGCGGCCCGACCGAGCATGGCCAGGAGGTACCCCCCGTTGGGCTTGCCGCCGATCGTCCACCCCGGGTCGACCACCGCCGTGAACTCGCCCGGCGAGGCCTCCTCGATCCGGCTGACGTCGGCGAAGGCGGTCCTGGTCTGATCGGTCACTGTCTCGTCCGTTCGAAGTGGGTCGTCTCGCCACGGTTCCGGCGGACCGTTCTCACCATGGCGCCGGCGCCCCGTTCTCGTCAGACCCCGGCGTTAGGATCGTAGACATGAGCCAGCCGGAGCAGACAGTGCGGCCGGTCGCGGTCGTCCCGGCCGCGCCGGCCGACCGGGACCGCGCCGCCCGCGTGCTCGCGGCCGCGTTCGCCACCGACGCGCACACCGTGGGCCTGTTGCCGCACGGTGACACGGACGCCCAGCTGTTCGCCATGTTCTCGGCGTCCGTGACGGAGCGGCTGCGGACCGGAGGGCAGGTGTGGCTCGCGCGGGACCCCGCGGACGGTCGGGTCCTCGGTGTGGCCATGTGGGAGGCGCCGGGGGAGAAGGGGTCGATGCCGGCCCGCCTGCGCTCCGTCGTGGCGGCCCTGCGGGTGCACCGGGGCCGGATCTGCGACGCGATGGGCACCAATCGCCTGGCCGACCGCCACCGGCCGCGGGTCCCGCACTGGTATCTGGCCGTGATCGGCACCGATCCCGCGGCACGGGGCAGGGGCGCCGCCTCCGCTCTCATCCGGCACCGCCTCGGCGCGGCCGACGCCCGGGGCCACGGCACCTACCTGGAGTCCTCGACCCCGGACAACGTCCCGATCTACCAGCGGTACGGCTTCTCCGAGATCGCCACCGTCCCGGCGCGGGGAACGACGCCGCTGATCGGGATGTGGCGCCCGCCGGCCGCGCCCCCCGGCGGGTGACCACCTCGTCGTCGTCGTCGTCGATCCGGTCAGTGCACTGAGTGCAACCGATTCGCGCGTCCCGCCCGGCACCATTGCTGTAACGCGTTACAGTTCCGGCCATGCTCCCTACTCCAGGAACGCCCTCACCCGACGTGTTCAGCCCCGGCACGATCGGCGGCGTGACGCTGCGCAACCGCATCGTCAAGGCCGCCACGTTCGAGGGCCGGTGCCCGCGGGGACGGATCACCGACGAGCTCATCGGGTTCCACACCGAGTACGCGCGCGGCGGCGTCGGGATGACCACGGTGGCCTATCTGGCGACCTCGCCCGAGGGCCGGACCGACCGGCACCAGTACCACTGGGGGATGGACGACGACGGCAAGCTGCGCGAACTCACGGACGCAGTGCACGCGGAGGGTGCCGCGATCTCCGCCCAGATCGGGCACGCCGGCGCGGTGGCCAACTCCGCCTCCAACGGGATGCCGGCGTTGGGGCCCTCCCGCATCCCCGCCCCGACGGGGATGTCGTTGACCCGGGCGTGCACCGAGGCGGACATCGACAGGATCGTCGACGACCATGTCCGCGCCGCGCGGGGCGCCGCCGCGGCCGGATTCGACGCCATCGAGGTGCACTTCGGTCACAACTACCTGGTCAGCGAGTTCCTCAGCCCCAAACTCAACAAGCGCAAGGACGCCTACGGCGGCTCGCTGGAGAACCGCGCCCGGCTGGCCCGCCGCATCGGCTGCGCGATCCGGGATGCGATGGGGGACCGGATCGCCGTGGTGATCAAGCTCAACATGGACGACGGCGTGCCGGGCGGGTTCTGGATCGACGAGGCCGTGCAGGTGGCCCGCTGGATCGAGGCCGACGGATCCGCCGACGCGCTGGTGATGACGGTCGGCAGTTCGCTGCTCAACCCCATCTACCTCTTCAAGGGCGAGGCCCCGCTCGAGGAGTTCGCCGCCACCCAGCCCGCCGTGATCAAGATGGGGATGAAGGTCGTCGGGCCCAGGATGTTCAAGGCCTACCCGTACACCGACGCCTACATGCTCGACGATGCGCGCCAGATCCGCGATGCGGTGGCGATGCCGATGATGCTGCTAGGGGGGATCGTCGACCGGCCGTCCATCGACGCGGCCATGGATTCCGGCTTCGACTTCGTGGCCATGGGCCGCGGGCTGCTGCGCGAGCCCGACCTGCCCGCCAAGCTCCGGGCCGACGACCGACGACGCTCACTGTGCGTGCACTGCAACCGCTGCATGGCCACCATCTACAGCGGCAGCCGCTGCGTGCTCCGCGAGCACGTCCCGCCGATCCCGGCGCGCCGCTGACTCCGGCTCCGCAGCGCAACGCGGCCCGCTACGGTGGGACATCGAGCGGCCCGCGACCCGACCCCGGGCCCGGAAAGGCACCCCATGTCGAGGCGACGGATCACCGACTACGGCGGGAAAACCTGCCTCGTCACCGGCGCGGCCAGCGGGATCGGCCGTTCGGTGGCCATCCAGCTCGCCGAGGAGGGGGCCCGCCTGGTCCTCACCGACCGTGACCCCGCCGGGCTGGAGTCCACCACGCAGGAGTGCCGGGGCGCGGGCGCGCCGGTCTTGGAGTCCGAGGTCCTCGACATCACCGACCACGAGGCCGTGATGGACTTCGGCGACCGCGTGGTGGCCGCGCACGGCGCCCCGGAGGCGATCCTGCACGTGGCCGGCAACTCCGCCTGGGGCCGCCCGGACCTGCTCGAACACCGGATCTGGCGGTCCATGGTCGAGGTCAACCTCATGGGCACCATCCACGTGATCGAGGCGTTCGTCCCCGCGATGATGGCCGCCCGGCGCCCCGCCGCCCTGGTGATGGTGTCCTCGGCCGCCGGACTGCTCGGCCTGCCCTGGCACGCCGCCTACAGCGCCGCCAAGTTCGGCATCCGCGGGATCGCCGAGGTCCTGCGCTTCGACCTCGCCCCGTACGACATCGGCGTGCACCTGGTCTGCCCGGGCGCCGTGGACACCCCGCTCGTCGGGACCCTCGAGATCGCGGGCGTCGACCGTTCGGACCCCGAGGTGGCCAAGACCGCGGACCAGTTCAAGCGCCACGCCGTCACGCCCGAGGAGGCCGCCGCCACGACCCTCGAGGGCGTGCGCAAGGGGAGGTACATCGTGTACACCTCGCGCGACATCCGCCTGGGCTTCGCCGCGCAGAAGTTCGCGCCGCCCCTGTACAACCTCGCCATGCGGCTGCTCGGCCGGCGCATCACCAAGGCCGCGGAGGGCATGCTCCCGTGAGGGGGATGGAGACCCTCCGGGACGCGTCCATCCTGCTGGCCCGCGTCGGCATCGGGATCATCTTTGTCGCCCACGGCTGGCAGAAGTTCTTCACCCTCGGCGTGTCCCGCGTGGGCGAGCAGTTCGCCGGGATGGGTGTGCCGCAGCCGCACGTCACGGCCGCGATCGTCGCGGGAGTGGAACTGGCCGCCGGCGTCGCCCTCATCGCCGGCATCCTCACCCCGCTCGCCGGGATCCTGCTGGGCGTCGACATGGTCGGCGCCTTCTACTTCGTCCATGCCACCAACGGCCCGTTCGTGGCAGAGAACGGGTGGGAGCTCGTGGTGGCGCTGGGGGTGGGCGCGCTGCTCATCGCCGCCGTCGGGGCCGGGCGCTTCAGCGTCGACAGGGTGCTCGGCGGCTGAACGCGCCCGGGCCTCACTCTTCGGACAGCGACTTCATCGGCGTCAGCGGCAGACCCTCTGGGTACGGGGCGCCGATGCCGGCCTCGTCGAAGGCGTTGCGGATCCGCCGCCGGAGTTCGCGCTCGGTCGCCCACTGCATGTTGGCGTGGGTGACGGCCGTCATGCGCAGCGACCACGAGTCGGCCTCGAGCGCGTTGACGCCCTGGAGCTCCGGGCCGGAGATGAGGTTCGACTTGATGGGCTCCTGCGCGGCGGCCGCCTTGGCGGTCTCGATGGCGACGTTGCAGGCGCGGTCGATGTCGGCGCTGTAGGAGACCGGGATCTCCAGGAAGGCGATGCCGAAGTCCTGGCTGTAGTTGCCCACACGCAGGATGTCGCCGTTGCGGCAGTACCAGATCGTCCCGTGCAGGTCCCGCAGCGAGGTGATGCGGAGCCCGACGTGCTCGACCGTGCCCTCGGCCTCGCCCAGGTCCACCCAGTCGCCGACGCCGTACTGGTCCTCGAACAGCATGAACAGTCCGGACAGGAAGTCCCGGACGAGCGCCTGGGCACCGAAGCCGAGGGCCACGCCGACGATGCCGGCGGAGGCGATGAAGGGCGCCACGTTGACCCCGAGGATGGCCAGCGTCTGCAGCACCACCCAGACCAGTACGACAAAGGACACGATCGACTTGAGTACCGAGCCGATGGTGGCCATCCGCTGGGCCCGCCGTTCGAGGCGCCGCTTCTCGGCCCGGACGTCCTCGGCCGAGCGCTTGCGGTGGTTCTTCTTGAGGCTCGCGGCGGTCAGTCCGCCGCTCTCGTCGGCGCTGATCGCCCGGTCGGGGTCGTGCTCGTGGTCGGCCCCGGTCTCGCGGGCCTCCGCCCGGGCCTCGCGTTTGGCCCGCCACCGGGACAGGGCCCCGCCGTCCTTGGCCGGGGTGGTGACCCGGTCGACCGCGCGGTGGAGCGCCCATCGCACCACCAGCGCCAGGACGAGGTAGATGGCGATCATCACGGGCTTCTGGACCAACCACTCCTGCGTGAGGTCGGTCGAGGGGAGCACGTCGTTCATCGAGAGCGGGATGGGGTTCACGCCCTGACGCTACTGATCCGTCTCGCGCTTCGAAACCACCGATTTGGTGGTGCTCCCCACGACGCTGGCCAGAGCTCCGATCAGAGCTCCAGCGGGAGCACCCGGCAGAGCTCCGGCCGGAGCACCCGGCCGGGCAGCTACGCGCGGTCGGAGGGGAGGAGCTCCGCGCCGGCATCGCGCAGGGCGGCGCGGGCGGCCTCGCCCAGCTCCTCGCTGACAGGCTTGGTGAGATCGGTCAGCACGCGCGTAGCCAGGCCCGCCCCGAGGGCGTCGAGGGCGGTGTCCTTGACGCAGTGCGACTCGGCCAGGCCGACCACGTCGACGCTGGTGATCTGGTGGGCGGTGAGGATCTCGCCCAGCGTCCGCCCGGAGTCGTCGCGGCCCTCGAATCCCGAGTACGCGGCGGCGTAGGCCCCCTTCTTGACCCGGGCATCCACCGCGATCCCCTCGAGTGCGGGGTGGAGTTCGGCCTCCGGGGTGCCGGCGATGCCGTGCGGGGGCCAGGTGTCGACGAAGTCAGGCGTCTCGGAGAAATGCCCGCCCGGATCGACGTGCCAGTCCTGGGTGGTGACCACCAGGGCGTACTTCCCGCGCGCCGCACTGAGGTAGTCGGCGATGGCTCCGGCGACGGCATCGCCCCCGTCGACGCCGAGCGCCCCGCCCTCGCAGAACGTGGGCTGGACGTCGACGACGAGAAGGGCCCGGTGTGTGGAGGTCATGGCCACATGATGCCACCCGGGCTCAGCGCCAGGACGGCAACCAGAGCTGCTGACCCCATTCGGTCTGGGTGATGGGCGTGCCGGTGAGGATCGGCAGCATGTAGATGAAGTTGACCGCCACGAGCGCCAGATACAGGCACACGATCCCCAGGCCGATCGCGCGTCGTCGCGGGGAGTCCCCGGCCCTGCCCGCGATCTCGCCCAGCGCCAGGGCCAGCATCATGACGAAGAACGGGACCATGACGGCGGCGTAGAAGAAGTACATCTGCCGGTCGTGCTGGAAGAACCAGGGCAGGTAGCCGGCCGCGTAGCCGGTGAGGGCGAACGCGTAGCGTCCGTCACGGCAGATCACGGCCCGCCAGAACGCCCAGGCCAGCACGGGGATCGCGAGCCACCAGATGGCGGGGGTTCCCAGCAGCATGATCGCCCGCACGCAGGAGGTCTCGCCGCAGCCGGGGACGCCCTCGCCCTGGTCGATGTAGTAGAGCATCGGCCGCAGGCTCATCGGCCAGGTCCACGGCTTGGACTCCCACGGGTGCCGGTTGCCGGCCGAGGTGGTCAGCGAGGAGTGGAAGTCCAGCACGGACGACTGGTAGTACAGCCAGGATTGGACGATGTCGGGGAGCAGGTTGTCCTCGACCTGGGCCGGGACGGCGTGCCGGTACACGGAGTTCTCGTCCGCGAACCACGGGAGCCAGGTGACCAGGTGTAGCAGCGCCGGCCAGATGACCAGGCTGAGGAACGCGGGGGGCGCGTCCCGGACGAGTGCGCCCGCGAGGGGCCGGCGGACGCCGTAGCGGCTGCGCAGGGCCCAGTCCCAGGCCACGGTCATGATCCCGAAGAAGGCGATGAAGTACAGGCCCGACCACTTGACGCCCAGCGCCAGACCCAGCATGACGCCGGCGGTGAACCGCCACCAGCGGAAGCCCAGGCGTGGGCCGAGATCCGACAGATCGACCCGGCCGGCCAGGGCGGCGTGGTGCATGCGGGCGCGCATCCGGTCGCGGTCGACCAGGAGGGCTCCGGCGGCGGCCACCACGAACAGCACCTGGTAGATGTCCAGCATCCCGATGCGTGAGGTGACGAAGGTGACCCCGTCGAGGCACAGCAGGATCCCGGCGATGAACCCGAGCTGGGTCGACCGGGTGAGGCGCCGCGTGATCCGCATGACCATGAGCACCACGAGCACGCCACACACCGCCGCGGTGAAGCGCCAGCCCAGCGGGGTGTAGTCGAAGAGCATCCCGCCGAGCGCCTGGATCTGCTTGGCGACCGGCGGGTGCACCACCAGCCCGTAGGCCGGGTTCTCCTCGATGCCCATGCGGGCGACGTTGAATGACTGTGGCGCGTAGTGCTTCTCGTCGAAGATCGGGGTGCCGCCGTCGGTGGCCCAGGTCAGTCCCCAGAAGCGGGACACGGCCGCGAGCAGCAGGATCACCGCGGTGATCAGCCAGTCGCGCAGCGAGTCGACGGGGCCGGTGTCCGGCACGGGGAGCGGCCGGCCCGGGGAGCGCACGGGGGTGGCGTCCGCCTCGGTGGCGGGCGGCCGTCGGCGCGCGCGGAGGGCAGAGGTCACGCCCGCGAGCATAATGGGGCGCCCCGGCCGCTCGGGGATATGGTGGTCTGCATGACGTCCGGACGGGTCGTGTTGGCGGCCACCCCCATCGGGAACCCGGCGGACGGTTCCGCCCGGCTGCGTGACCTGCTGGCCACCGCGGACGTGGTGGCGGCCGAGGACACGCGCCGCCTGCGGTCGCTCGCCGCGGCACTCGAGGTGACCGTGCCCGGCCGGGTGATGAGCTTCTACGAGCACAACGAGTCCGGGCGTGTCCCGCAGCTGGTCGAGCGGGTGCGGTCGGGAGACGTGGTCGCCGTGGTCACGGACGCGGGGATGCCGTCCGTCTCGGACCCGGGCTATTCGCTGACCATCGCCTGCATCGAGGCCGGCCTGCCGGTGACGTGCCTGCCGGGGCCGTCGGCGGTCACCACGGCGCTCGTGCTCTCGGGGCTGCCGGTGGATCGCTTCTGCTTTGACGGCTTCCCGCCCCGCCGCGCGGGACGCCGCCGGACCTGGCTCGCCCGGCTGGCCACCGAGGAGCGCACCAGCGTGTTCTTCGAGTCCCCGCACCGCCTGGCGGACACGCTGGCCGAGGCCGCCGACGTGCTGGGGCCCGGGCGTCGCGCGGCGGTGTGCCGGGAGCTCACCAAGACGTACGAGGAGGTCCTGCGGGGCACCCTCGGCGAGCTGGCCGAGCGCACGGCGGCCGGCGTGCTGGGGGAGATCGTGGTGGTGCTCGAGGGTGCGGACGCCGGCGCGGGCGTCGCGGTGGAGGACCTCGTCGAGCAGGTCGAGGAGCACGTCGAGGCCGGAGAGCGGCTCAAGGACGCCTGCGCGGTGGTGGCCGAGGGCGCAGCGGTGACCAAGCGGGAGCTCTACCAGGCCGTCCTCGACGCCCGTAGCGGGTGACAGGCGGCCGCGGCCGGCGCGCTGACCGTGCCGGTCGGCGGGCGCCTGTCAGCGCTGTTCCCAGGGCGGGGGGCCGCCGCCCCAGGTGAACGCGGCCTTGTGCAGGCATTCGGCCCACTCGGCATCCGGGCACGAGTCGATGGTGATCCCGCCGCCGACCCCCAGCTCGACCCGGCCGTCGGGAGCCGCCTCCAGGGTGCGGATGGCCACCGCCAGCTCGAGGTCGTCCCCCACAGCGAGCCCGTAGGCGCCGCAGTGGAGCCCGCGCGACCGCGGTTCCCATCCGCGGATGAGTTCGCGGGCGCGCTGCTTGGGCGTGCCGGTGACCGAGGCGGGCGGGAACGTGGCCGCGACCAGCGCGTCGTTGTCGACCCGGGTGGCGGCGGTGACGGTCGAGACCAGGTGGTGGACGCCTGGCGCCGGCCGCACGGCCAGCAGGTCGGTGACGGTGACCGACCCGGTGTCCGCGACGCGCCCGAGGTCGTTGCGGACCAGGTCGACGATCATGATGTTCTCCGCCACGTCCTTGACCGACCCGCGCAGCTCGGCCGGGTCGCGGTCGGCGGGCAGCGTGCCCTTGATGGGGCTGCTGCGCACGCGGTCGCCGTCGCGGACCAGGTACTCCTCGGGCGAGAACCCCAACACCGCGCCCCACGGGCCCTCGAGGTACGCAGACCGCGCCGCGGGTGCGCGCC
>DHCFD07801__coassemble_1445_pt1 | contig 15471 bp, 13 predicted proteins | sample DHCFD07801__metabat2_high_PE_018 | metagenome-assembled genome bin DHCFD07801 | reverse complement strand
CCCCTCCGGGGTGCGCTGCGGGTTTGTACGCGGCCCCTCGCGGTGCGCTGGCGGAGTGGACCACACCGGCAGCGCAAGTCACCCGGGGCGGGGCAGCGCCGCCGCTCAGGCCCCGGCGACGTACTCCCCGTAGCCGAGATCGCGCAACGCGGTCCGCAGGGTGTCCGCCGCGGCGTCCGCCTTGTCGGCGGGGAAGTCGGGGTCGGCCAAGGAGAGGTCGAACCCGGACATGTCGTTGGCGGGGAAGACGTGGATGTGCGTGTGCGGGACCTCGAAGCCGGCGATGAGGTAGCCGGCACGTGACGCCCCGAATCCCTGCAGGACGGCCTTGCCCACCGCCTGCGCGACCTCGTTGAGCCTGGTCAACAGGGCCGGTTCGAGGTCGGTCCAGCGGTCCACCTCGGCGCGGGGGACCACCAGCGTGTGTCCGGGGGCGACGGGGGCGATCGTGAGGAAGGCGACCACCTCGGGGTCGGACCAGACGAACCGCCCCGGGAGCTCGCCGGCGATGATCTTGCTGAATACCGTGGACATACCGACAACAGTACGGATCCGCCACGCAGGTTTCGTGATCATTCGGTGACATCATGTTGTAATACAGAGACCCCACGAGAACGGCGCGTGCATCCGACCGTTCCGAGGAAACCGAAGGAGCGTCGCCCATGGTCGGGATCAAGGGATGGTCGAGAGAGGCCACCGAACCGAAGAAGGCCTATCACCACGGCGATCTCCGCAACGCGATCATCACCGAGGCCACGGCGCGCGCGCGGGCCGACGGGGAGAAGGCGATCATCCTGCGGGAGATCGCCCCTCAGCTCGGCGTGTCCGCGACCGCCGCGTACCGGCACTTCACCAACCGGCAGCAGCTCGTCGAGGAGGTCTCGGCCAAGGGCTTCGAGGCCATGGTCGACTGGGTGGCCGCGGAATCGGTCCCCGGAGCGGAGGCCGCGCCCGGCCTGGCCGCCTACGTGGAGCTGCGGAACGCGGCCACGGCCGTCGTGGACTTCACCGCGGCGGAGACCGCCTGGGCGCGGATGATGATCGAGACGCTGGGGGCCTCCGAGGTCGTGGCCGCTGCGGCCGACCGGGTCCGCGTGCTGTTGCAGGAGATCATCGACCGCGGGATCGCCGCGGGGGTGTTCCGGCCCGGCACCGAGGTGGGCGCGGCACGCGTCTTCTGGGCGGGCATCGACGGACTGTGCTCGCAGGTCATGTTCCGCGTGCTCCCGCAGGACGACGACGCCGCCCGGAGCGCCACCGCGCGCACGCTGGACCTGTGTATGACCGACCTGCTCACCGAGGAGGGCGCGCGGGTCCGCGAGGCCGTGACACTCCCGGACGGGATCGTCACCGAACTCCCGGACTGACGCGAACCCCCGCGCCGCGCGGGCCTATGTGTCCAGGTGGTTGTCGGTGAGCCGGAAGCTGGGCACGTCCTTGAGGTCGATCGTCGCCTCATAGGTGCGGTCGTATCCCGTGCGGGTGATCACCCACCGGCCGTCGCGGTGCTCGTAGGCGTCGTCGTAGAACGCGGCCCCGAAGATCATGGTGGAGTACTTGGCCACGATCACCCGGTCCTGCAGGTACCAGCGGCCCGTGGCCGTGTCTCCGTCGACGGTGATCTCGGGGTGGCCGACCCGGTGCTCGGTGAGCACGTCGTCGGTCATCTGTGCGGCCAGGCCCTCGAGGACCTCGGCGCGGGAGTGGTAGGTCAGGCGTGTGCCGTAGCTCGCGGTCACGTCGTCGGCGAGGGTCTCGGCGAGCTCATCCCACAGGTGCAGGTCCACGCATCGCAGGTACTTGTACTTGAGCTGCTTGATCTCGTCGACGTCTGTCATCACGGTCCTTGCTGTGAGGGGTGGTCAGGGGCCCCGGGAGGGCGTGCCCAGTCTGTCAGAGGTACGCCGCTACTGTAGGCGCTGTGCGCATTCTCGTGATCGGTTCCGGTGCCCGTGAGCACTCCCTCCTCGTCGCCCTCGCCGCGGACCCCGCGGTGACCGAACTCCACGCCGCGCCGGGCAACCCCGGCATGGTCCAGGCGACGTGCCACGACGTCGACATGACCGACCCCGCGGCCGTCACCGCGCTCGCCCGTCGCGTCGGGGCGGATCTCGTGGTGATCGGCCCCGAGGTCCCGCTGGTGGCGGGCGTGTCCGACGCGCTGCGCGCCGCCGACGTCCCGGTGTTCGGGCCGTCGGCCGAGGCCGCCCGCATCGAGGGCTCCAAGGCGTTCGCCAAGGACGTCATGGCCGCCGCCGGGGTCCGGACCGCGCGCGCCGAGGTGGTCGATTCGCCGGCGCTGCTGGACGAGGCGCTGGACCGGTTCGGCCCGACCTGGGTGGTCAAGGACGACGGACTCGCGGCGGGCAAGGGCGTCGTGGTGACCCCGGACCGTGCGGCCGCCCGCGCGCACGCGCTCGCCTGCCTGGAGGACGGGCACCCCGTCCTGTTGGAATCGTTCCTGGACGGCCCCGAGGTCTCCCTGTTCTGCCTTGTCGACGACGACGAGGTGGTGCCGCTCCTACCCGCCCAGGACCACAAGCGCGTGGGGGACGACGACCGCGGCCCCAACACCGGCGGCATGGGCGCGTACACCCCGCTCCCGTGGCTGCCGGACGGCATGGTCGAGCGGATCGTCGCCGAGGTGTGCGAGCCGGTCGCGCGCGAGATGGTGGCGCGGGGCTGCGGGTTCTCGGGCCTGCTGTACGCGGGGCTCGCGATCACGTCGTCGGGGCCCGAGGTGGTGGAGTTCAACTGCCGCTTCGGCGACCCCGAGACGCAGGCGGTGCTGGCCCTGCTCGAGTCGCCGCTGGGCGAGACGCTGCACGCCGTGGCCACGGGCCGGCTCGCCGAGCAGCCGCCGCTGGTCTGGCGCGACGGCGCGGCCGTGACCGTGGTGCTCGCTGCCGAGAACTACCCGGGCACGCCGCGGCGCGGCGACGTGATCGACGGCGCCGAGCAGCCGGGAGTGCTCCACGCGGGGACCGCGACGGGCCCCGACGGGCGACTGGTCTCGGCGGGCGGTCGTGTCCTCTCCGTCGTCGGCACCGGCCCGGACCTCGCGGCGGCGCGGGCGGAGGCCTACCGGACCCTCGACGGCATCGAACTGGGGGGCGGGCACTTCCGCAGCGACATCGGCCGGGCAGCCGAGGAGGGGCGGATCAGCGTCCCCGACTGACCGCCCGATCCCACCCAGTGGGAGGGCCGCCGGATCGGGGCGGCCCGGTGCCGCGTCATCGAGCGGTCGCACCCTGGGCGGACCCTGTGGACGGCTTCGGTTAAGCCTGGGTGTCCCGTCCCGTCACCTTCCCGTATCCCTGTCTCCTTAACCTTCGACATCGCAAGTACCACTCCGTATTCCACGAGGAGAAGCGATGTCTGAAAGACCTTCCATTCTCGGCGGCACAAGTCGCCGGATCGCGGCGGTCGGCGTGTCCGCCGCCGCGGCGATCACGCTGTCCGTCGTCCCCGCCACCGCTCAGGAGGGGAGCCTGCCGGGCGGTTCGATCGAGGATCTCGGCGGTTCCGTCGAGGGCTCCCTCGGCGACCTGGCGCCCGGCAGTTCCGCGGGCGACGACGGCCTCTACACCGGGCAGGTCGAGGTGGTCGATGGCGAGGCCGAGGATCCCGAGGTCCTCACCGGCCGGGTGTTCGACGACGCCAACGAGAACTCGCGGATCGACGGTGGGGAAGCCGGCGTTCCGGGGGTCAGCGTGTCCAACGGCGTCGACGTGGTCCAGACCGACGAGGAGGGCCGCTACGAGCTGCCCGTCCGCGGGGACTTCACCGCCTTCGTCACCCAGCCCGCCGGCTGGCAGGTGCCGGTCGACGAGGAGAACTTCGCGCAGTTCAGCTACAACCACTACCCCGAGGGCTCGCCCGAGCTGGAGTTCGGCGGGCTCGAGCCCACCGGCGACACCCCGGCGGCCGTCAACTTCCCGATGGCCCGCTCGGAGGCCACGGCCGACCCGCAGCAGTCCTGCGCGATCGCCGCGGACACCCAGGCCTACGACGAGGAGGAGGTCGAGTTCGCCCGCCAGGGTGCGGTCGCCGACCTCATGGCGCGGGACGACTACGCGGGCTGCGGGATCATGCTGCTGGGCGACAACGTCGGCGACGACCTCAGCCTCAACCCCGACGTCAAGGACATCTACGCCGACGCGAACGGTCCTGTGCGCGCCGTCCCCGGCAACCACGACATGGACTTCGACGCCGAGGGCTACGAGAACTCGGTGGACACCTACCGCCGCGACTTCGGCGCCCCGTACTACTCCTACGACGTGGGCGAGACGCACTTCGTCGGCCTGTTCAACGTGATGTACAACGGCGCCGACGACGACGGCGGCAACGGCGGGTACACCGAGGCGATCGCCGAGGAGCAGCTCGAGTGGCTGCGCAACGACCTCGCGAACGTCGATGAGGGAACCCCGGTCGTCGTGGCGGCGCACGCCCCGATCGTCAACTACTCGGACGTGGTCACGGACAACGCGGCGGAGCTGTACGAGATCCTCGCCGACCACCCCGACGCCGTGACCATCGGCGGGCACACCCACACGCTCGAGCACCTCCTCGCCGGCGACCAGCGCGAGGAGTGGGCGGCAGCCGGGATCGACGAGCTGAGCCACGACCAGATCGTCGCCGGCGCGGTCTCGGGCTCCTGGTACTCGGGCGAGCTCAACGAGGACGGCGTCCCGCACGCCTACACCTCCGACGGTGCCGAGCCCGGCGTGCTGACGATGGAGTTCGACGGCACCGAGCGCTCCGAGTACTACACGGTGCGTGGCGAGGAGCAGGACAAGCAGTTCCTCACCGGCCTCAACAGCCCGACCTGGCGCGAGTGGGCCGCCGAGGCGCAGCAGTGGCAGGACGACGACAAGGACGGCGAGGGTCCCGGCCCGATGGAGGTCGACTCCGTCTCGCTCGAGGACGTGCGCTCGGGCGAGTCCTGGGTCTCCAGCAGCTTCTTCGGCGGGTCGACCGGCGCGGAGGTGCTCTTCTCGCTCGACGGGGCGGAGGCCACCGAGGGGACGCTCACGCAGCCGATGACCGGCGAGGCCCTGAACAAGGGGTGGGAGTTCACCGAGCCCGTGTCGGCGACCCACAACCTGTCGAGCACCGGCGCGGTGGCGCAGGCGAGCCCGCACCTGTGGCGCGCCGACCTGCCCACCGATCTCGAGCCCGGCGAGCACACCGTGGAGGTCACCGCGACCGACCGGTACGGGGCGACCTACACGGACAGCTTCACCTTCACCGTGGAGGACGGCAACGGCGCGGACGATGCGGATGACGCGGATGACGGCGAAGCCGCAGGCGAGACCGACAGCGAGTAACCCCGCTCCTGCCGACTGCGGGTAGCCCCCTCCCGCGGGGTAGCCCCCTCCCACGGGGTAGTCCCGCCTCCGCTCCCGCGGGGCAGCCCCGCCCCGCTCACAGGTTATGCACTCTCACGGTCGACCAGATCGCACTTATGCGGCGTACGGTCGACCGTGAGAGTGCATACCTGTCTGTGTCGACCGTTTTGCCGCATAAGCGCCCATCGTGTCGAGGGCGCCGAGCGGCATGGTGTCGAGGGCGCCGAGCGGCATGGTGTCGAGGGCGAGGGCGAGGCGGCCGAGCGGCGGCCACGCGGGCTCAGCGGGTGTAGAGGGCCATCCGGGGGACCTGCTCGACCATCCACGGGCTGAACGCGAACGGGGTCGCGTCGATCGACGTCCGGACGTCCTCCGGGCGGGCCCACACGTACGCGCACACCTCGTCGGCCCGGGGCGCGAGATTGGCCCGGATCCGGGCGGTGAACACGGGACAGATCTCGTTCTCCACCACGCCGGAGTCGTCGACGGCCCGGTAGCGGAAGTCCGGGATCGCGGGCTCGATCCGGTCCACGCGGGTGCCCAGCTCCTGCTCGGCCCGCCGGACGATCGCGTCCACCGGGTCCTCGCCCGGCCCGGGATGCCCGCATACGGAGTTGGTCCACACGCCGCCCCAGGTGAGCTTGTCCAGCGCCCGCCGGGTGAGCAACACGCGCCCGTCGTCGTCGACCACATGGCACGAGAACGCCAGGTGCAGCGGGGTGTGCGCGGTGTGGATGGTCGCCTTGTCGGCCGAGCCGATCGGCCGGCCCTCCTCGTCGAGAAGAACGACCAGTTCAGGCGACGCAGTCATACCGCCACCCTACGTCCGGGCGTCGCCGGCCCGGCGAGGTGGCGCGGCGGCGCCCCGATCCCGCTCGCCGCCCTCGCCCGCGAGGGACTCAGCCGGCCAGGTCGCGGGCGATCACCAGGCGCTGGATCTGGTTGGTGCCCTCGAAGATCTGCGTGATCTTGGCCTCCCGCATGTAGCGCTCCACCGGGAACTCGCGGGTGTAGCCCACGCCGCCGAGCACCTGCACCGCGTCGGTGGTCACCTTCATGGCGGCGTCGGTGGCGGTGAGCTTCGCGATCGAGGCCTCGCGCGAGTACGGGCGGCCGGCGTCCTTGCGGCGCGCGGCGTCGAGATAGGTGGCGCGCGCGGAGGCCACCGCCGCCGCCATGTCGGCCAGCAGGAAGCCCAGACCCTGGTGCCCGATGATCGTCTTGCCGAACGCCTCACGCTCGTTCGCGTACGCCACCGCGTCCTCGAGGGCGCGCTGCGCGATGCCCGTGGCGACGGCGGCGATCCCCAGCCGCCCGGAGTCCAGCGCCGAGAACGCGATCCGCAGACCGTCGCCCTCGGCCCCGATCAGCCGGTCGGCGTCCACGCGGGCGTCCTCGTACGACGCGGTGGTGGTGGGCACGCCGTTGAGGCCCATCTTGTCCTCGGGCGCGCCGAAGTGCAGGTTCTCGGTCTCGCGGGGCACCAGCAGGCAGGAGATGCCGCCGGAGCCCTCGCCGGTGCGGACGAAGGTGTTGTAGACGTCGGCGATTCCGCCGTGCGTGATCCACGACTTGGTGCCCGTCACCAGGTACGCGGGCCCGTCGCCGTCGCCGGTCCGGGCCGCGCGGCAGCGCAGGGCGGCGGCGTCGGACCCCGCCTGCGGCTCGGACAACGAGTACGCGCCGATCTGCTCGCCCGCCAGCAGCCCCGGCAGCCAGCGCTCCCGCTGCTCGGGCGTGCCGGCGGTGGCCAGCGGGAAGCAGGAGAGCCCGTGCACGCTCGTGGCCACGGCCACCGCCGCCCAGCGCGCGCCCAGCTCCTCGAGCACCTGGAGGTACACCTCGTACGGCTGGGCCCCGCCGCCGAACTCCTCCGGGTACGGCAGCCCCAACAGCCCCACCTCGCCCAATTGCGCGAAGAGGCCTTCGGGGTAGGTGTGGTTCTTCTCGTGCTCCGCGGCGACCGGATCGAGCAGCTTGTCCGCCACGGAGCGGGTCATCTCGATGAGGTCGTACGCCTCGTCGGTGGGGAGAAGTCGGTCGACGGCCATGGGTCCTCCGGGGTCTGGTCAGCGTTACCACCATTGTGCAGCGATGGCCGTCTCCACGATCCCGAGTCGACGCCGGGGGCGGGCGGGGGTACCCGATGGTGGGTAGCACGCCCGGGCGGCCTGGGACAGGATGAGGGGATGAGTGAGACGAGTGCCACCCCGACCGAGCCCCTCACGCCGGACCAACTGCTGGCGATCTATGACGTCCCCGACGCCAGCGCGGCCGAGTTCCTGTGCGACCGTCACGATCCGGACGCCGTGGCCTTCACGATCATCGACGCCGACCTTTCCGGCCGCGACATCACCTACGGCGAGCTCAGGACCCGCAGCGAGCAGGTCGCCTCGGCCCTGGCCGCGCTGGGGGTCGGCGAGGGCGACCGCGTCGCCACGCTCATGTCCAAGTCGGCGGACCTGGTGTTCACCCTCGTGGGGATCTGGCGCCTCGGGGCCGTGCACATGCCACTGTTCACCGCGTTCGCGTGGCCGGCCATCGAGATGCGGATCACGGGCGGCGACGCCAAGGTGATCGTCTCCGATGCCGACCAGCGCGGGAAGCTCGAGTCGACGACCGCGCCCGTCGTCGTCGTCGATCTCCCGTCCTGCCCCGACGCGCGCGAGGGCGACCTGGACCTGGCGACGATCACCGACGCCGAGCAGCCCGGCCGCCCTGCCGCGGTGACCGGCCCGGACGCCGGCATGGTCATGCTCTTCACCTCCGGGACCACAGGCGCCCCCAAGGGCGTGGTGGTGCCGGTCCGCGCGCTCGCCGCGTTCCACCAGTACATCGAGACCGGGCTCGACGTGCGGGCCGACGACATGTTCTGGAACGGCGCCGACCCGGGCTGGGCGTACGGCCTGTACTACGGGATCCTCGGGCCGCTGACCGCCGGCCGCCGCAGCCTGCTGCTGCACGCCCGCTACACCCCGGAGCTGGCGTTCGCCGTGCTGCAGTACTACGGCGTCACCAACTTCGCGGCCGCGCCGACCGTCTACCGCACCATGCGCGCCAAGGCCGACATCGCGCCCGCGGGCCTGCGCCTGCGTCGCGCCTCGGCTGCCGGGGAGCCGCTGACGCCCGAGGTGATCGAGTGGTCGATCGAGCAGTTCGGGGTCGAGGTGCGCGACCAGTACGGGCAGACCGAGCACGGCATGTTCATCATCAACCCGTGGCACGACTCGCTGCGCGAGGACGTCCGCCCCGGCTCGATGGGGGTGCCGCTGCCGGGGTGGAGCTGTGTGGTCCTCGCCGCGGAGTCCGACGTCCCGGCGGCGGTCGGGGAGCTCGGCCGGGTGGCGATCGACGTGCCCGCCAGCCCCCTCATGTGGTTCACCGGCTACCACGAGGCGCCGGAGAAGACCGCCGAGCGGTTCAGTGCCGACGGCCGCTGGTACTACACCGGCGACGCCGCGAAGATCGACGCCGACGGCCACTTCTACTTCTCCAGCCGCGACGACGACGTGATCCTCATGTCCGGCTACCGCATCGGCCCGTTCGACGTGGAGTCCGTGCTCGCCCGGCACCCGCACGTGCTGGAGTCGGCCGTCATCGGCGTGCCGGATGACCTCGCCGGCGAGGTGCTCGAGGCCTACGTGGTCCTGCGCGAGGGGGTGGAGGGCGACGACGACGAGGTGGCGGAGCTGCAGAACTGGGTCAAACGCGAGTTCGCCGCCCACGCCTTCCCGCGGAAGGTGCACTTCGCGCGGGAGCTGCCCAAGACGCCGTCGGGCAAGATCCAGCGCTTCCTCCTGCGCAAGGAGCGCGCCGAGCGCCCCTGATCCCCGGGCGGCCCTTGCGGTCGTGGGAACAACCACAAGGGCGCCCGGCCCGGGCTTAATATCTTCTTATGGTTTTCCCGCGCGGTGTGCGCGCTCTGCTGTCCGCGGCTCTCGTCGTCGTTCCGCTGGTCTCGGCCACCGCGGCGGTCCCCGCCGCGGCCAACCCGGTGATCTCCTCTGTCGCCCCGGACCCGTCCGTGCTCCGCGGGGCTGACGGCGCCTTCCACGTCTACGCCTCGTCGGACGACTGGTCTGACGGCGCGGGGTACCGGCTGATCCCGCACTTCCGATCGTTCGACCTGGTGGAGTGGGAGTACGTGGGGGATGCGTTCGCCGAGCGTCCCGCGTGGGCGCAGCCGGGGTCCTTCCTGTGGGCACCGGACGTACACCCCACCGACTCGGGGGCGGTCATGTACTACACGACCGACGGCCAGCTTCCGTGTATCGGCAGGGCCACCGCGCCGGGACCGGAAGGCCCGTGGGCGCACGACGACGAGCCGATCGTCTGCTTCGGGGCAGACGCGCCCTACCAGGATCTCGATCCGATGGACCCCGAGGTGGTGCTCACCGAGGACGGCCCGGTCATGTTCATGGGTAACTTCGAGGGCATCCACGCGGTCCCGATGACCGCCGACGGCACCGCGCTGCGGGGCGATCCGGAGCTCGTCGCCGGGCCCGGGGTCGAGGCGCCGGCGATCGTCACCCGGGCGGGCCGGACGCACCTGTTCACCAGCGCCGGACTGTGCTGTGACGGCGAGGCCTCGCAGTACCGCGTACTCGCGGGCCGCGCCGACGACCTCATGGGGCCCTACGAGGACAGCACGGGGCGGCCCCTTCTCGAGGCGGAGTCCGGCGATGTGGTGCTACGCGGTGACGACGACTGGGTGGGGCCCGGCCACGTCGACGTGGTGACCGACGACGCCGGTACCGACTGGATGCTCTACCACGCGGCTCCCCGGGGTTCCGCCGTGCTGCCCAACGGAGTGCAACGGCGCTACATGATGGCGGACCGGATCGACTGGGTGGACGGATGGCCGCGGGTCGGGGACGGTACGCCCTCGTCGACGCGGCCGACCGACCCGGTGGTGGACCTGCCGGTGCGACTCACCGCCGCCGGGGACGTGGTGACGCACAACCGGGAGCACCTGGTGGACGCGCCCGTGCGCGTGGAGTCCACGGGGACGCCGTACTCGGGCGCGCTGCGGGCGACGATCACCGGCCCCGACGCGAGCAGGACCGCGCTGGCAATCGCCACCGAGGACGGGGACGTCGGGTCCGTGCCGGTGTCGGTCGGCGCAGGACAAGGCGTCGACAGGACGCTCGCGCTCCGCACGGCCGGTCCGCTGACGCCAGGGAATCACGAACTGGTGATCTCGGTCGAGGACGAGGACGGCTGGATCCGGGAACTCGCGGTGTTCGGCCTCAACGTGGCGGCCGACGGGTCGCTCCCGATGGGCTCGGGCGCCCTCGGATCCGCGTCACTGGGGTCCCTCGGGGGGTGAACGGCTGTCTCGTCGGCGCGTCACTATTACTGTGTCCCAACAGCAGCCCGGACGCGCGCCGGGACCGATGACCGGCGAGGGAGAGCACGCGATGGGTGCTGGAGACGACGTCCGCACGGACACGGAGACACGCCACCCCGGGACGCGCGCCGTGGCCGAGGAACAGCGGTCCCCCGGGGAGCGTGACGAGGCGGTGCCGCGCACCGAGCACCTGCGCAACGTCATCGGGGTGTTCGCGGGGCTGGCCGCCGCGGTGCTGGTGTACGCGATCATGCCGGGCGACCTCGCACACAACGCCCGACTCACCGCCGGCGTCGCCGTATTGCTGGGCATCTGGTGGATGACCGAGTGCATCCCGATCCCCGCGACCGCGTTGGTGCCGCTCATCGCGTTCCCGGTGTTCGGCGAGGGGTTCTCCGTCGACGACGTGGGCGCCGAGTACGGCAACAACATCATCTTCCTGTTCATGGGCGGGTTCCTCATCGCGATCGCGATGCAACGCTGGGATCTGCACCGGCGGATCGCGCTGCTCACCGTGCGGGCGATGGGGACACGGTCCACGCGGGTGGTCGCGGGGTTCATGATCGCCACCGCGTTCCTGAGCATGTGGGTGTCCAACACGGCGACGGCCGTGATGATGCTGCCGATCGGCGTCTCGGTCCTCATGCTCGCCGCGGAACTGGGCGGTGGCCGCTCCGGGGAGGACGGCGATGCCGGCGACGGCGCCGGTGACGACGACGAGAACGTCATGCCCGCGATCGACGCCTCGGCCGACCCCGGCTCCGACGAGGTCAAGGACGCGGTGATCCGCTCCAGGTTCGGCACCGCGCTCATGCTCGGAATCGCCTACGCCGCGTCGGTCGGCTCGCTCGCGACGATCATCGGCACCCCGCCCAACACGCTGCTCGCCGGGTACCTCAGCAGCGAGCACGATGTCGACCTGGGCTTCGGCCAGTGGATGCTGGTCGGCCTGCCGCTGGCGGCGGTGATGCTGGTGATCACCTGGCTCCTGCTCACCAAGGTGCTGTTCCGACCGGAGATGGAGCGGATCCCCGGCGGGCGGCAGTTGTTCCAGGACGAGCTCGCCAAGCTCGGATCGCCGTCCTCGGGCGAGAAGCGCGTCCTGGCCGTCTTCGTGGCGGCGGCCGTCGCCTGGGTGACGGTGCCGCTGGTGTTCGAGGATCCGCCCATCTCCGACGCGGGCATCGCCCTCACCGCCGGCCTGCTGCTGTTCCTGCTGCCGGCGGGCACCGAGCGCGGGGTGCGGCTGCTCACGTGGGACGCCGCGCTCGAGCTGCCGTGGGGCGTGCTGCTGCTCTTCGGTGGCGGACTGGCGCTGTCCGGGCAGTTCTCCGGGTCGGGGCTGACCGACTGGATCGGCGAGCAGGCCGGTGCACTCGGGGCGCTGCCCGTGGTCCTCCTCGTCGTCGTCGCCGCGGCGGGGATCATCTTCCTCACCGAACTGACCAGCAACACCGCCACGGCGGCGACGTTCCTGCCCGTGGCCGGCGGCGTGGCCCTGGGGCTGGGGCTCGACCCGATGCTGCTGGCCGTGCCCGTGGCGCTCGCCGCGACCTGCGCGTTCATGCTCCCGGTGGCCACCCCGCCCAATGCGATCGCCTACGGGTCCGGATACGTGACCATCGGCCAGATGGTGCGCGGGGGAGTGTGGCTCAACCTCATCGGGATCGTGCTCATCACGGTGGTCACCATGACGCTGCTGGTGTGGGTGTTCGGGCTGACGCTCTGATCCGCCGGGCCGCAGGCGGCGGGCGGCGGGGGCCCCGTCCTGCCCGCCCCCGCCGAAGAGGCTCTCGTGCCCGCCCCCGCCGGAATGGTCGTGCGTGCTGCGGCGATCCGATGATCTGAGCGCAGTGGGCACGACCTTCGTAGCGGTGGGCACGACCAATTTCTCCGCGTCCTGTCGCGCCGACCGGCAACGCGACCCCGGCGGCCGGTACCGCTAGCGTCGGGGCATGACTTCTCCGCGCGAGCCCTCCCACCGTTCGGCCGTCGAACCGTTCCACGTCATGAGTGTCCTGGCCGCGGCCGCGCGGCGGCAGGAGACGCACGGCGACGTGATCTCGCTGTGCGCGGGGCAGCCCTCGACGCCGGCGCCCGGGCCAGTGTTGGCGGCTGCGCACCACGCGCTGGACACCCAGATCCTCGGCTACACGGAAGCGCTGGGGATCCGGTCGCTGCGTGAGGAGATCGCCGGCTACCACCGCCGTAAGGACGGGATCGAGGTGTCGGCCGAGGACGTCGTCGTCACCACCGGCTCCTCCGGCGGCTTCACGGTGCTGTTCCTCGCGGCCTTCGACGCCGACGACACCGTGGTGATGGCCCGGCCCGGCTACCCGGCGTACCGCAACACGCTCCAGGCGCTGGGGTGCCGTGTCCACGAGATCGACTGCGGCGCCGACACGCGCTTCCAACCCACGGTCGCGCACCTGGAGGCCGTGACGGCCGAGCTGGGTCACGCGCCGGCCGGGCTCATCGTGGCCAGCCCCGCCAACCCGACGGGCACGATCATCGACGCGGCCGAGCTGGAGGCACTCGACCGCTGGTGCGCCGAGCGCGGCACCCTGCTGGTCAGCGACGAGATCTACCACGGCGTCACCTATGGCCGGGAGTGTGCGACCGCCTGGCGCAGCGGGCGCGACGCCGTGGTGATGGGCTCGGTCTCAAAATACTTCTCCATGACCGGCTGGCGGATCGGTTGGATGCTCCTGCCGGAGTACCTGCGCGCCCCCGTGGATCGCCTGATCGGCAACCTCACCATCTGCCCGCCCGCGGACGCCCAGTTCGCCGCGATCGCCGCGTTCACGCCGGAATCGGCGGCCGAACTCGACGCGCACGTCGAGCGGTACGCCCGCAACCGCGAGCTGGTGCTGCGGCGGCTCGGTGAGATGGGGGTCGCCGACATCGCGCCGCCGGACGGCGCGTTCTACGCCTACTTCGACGTCTCGCGGTGGACCGACGACTCGGTGGCCTGGTGCGCGGAGGTCCTCGACCGGACGGGGGTGGCGCTCACGCCGGGAGTCGACTTCGACACCGCGAACGGCGCCCACACCGTGCGGCTGAGCTTCGCGGGGGACACCGACGGGATCGGCGAGGCGATGGACCGGCTCGGGCCCGTCCTGGCCCCGGCGGCGGGCCCGACGGGTTAACGTCGACCCATGGGTTCCGCCGAGATCATCACGACCAGCGTCTACCTCGCCCGCCCCTGGCTGCTCGCCCGGGCCCCGCTGACGGTGGAGCAGGTCTACCAGAACGCGCGGGAGATCCTCGCCGGGTCGACCGGCGGCGCGGTGATCTCCTGACGGGGCTGCGATACTGGGCGGCGTGACCGCGCAGCCCAAGACCTCCAAGCCCCGTATCTCCAACGTCCTCGCGTCGCGCTACGCCAGCGCCGACCTGGCCACCCTGTGGTCCGCCGAGCACAAGATCGTGCTCGAGCGGCAACTGTGGATCGCCGTACTCCGCGCCCAGCGCGACCTGGGGATCGACGTGCCCGACGGCGTGATCGAGGCCTACGAGGCGGTGGTGGACAGCGTGGACCTCGACTCGATCGCCGAACGCGAGCGGGTCACGCGGCACGACGTCAAGGCGCGGATCGAGGAGTTCAACACCCTCGCCGGCACCGAGCACATCCACAAGGGGATGACGAGCCGGGACCTCACCGAGAACGTCGAGCAGTTGCAGGTGGTCCTCTCGCTGCGGCTGATCCGGGACAGGGGCGTGGCCGCCGCGCGTCGCCTCGCCGAGCACGCGGAGGCCCACCGCGACCGGGTGATGGCCGGACGCAGTCACAACGTGGCCGCCCAGGCCACCACGCTGGGCAAGCGCTTCGCCTCCGCGGCCGACGAGCTGCTGGTGGCGCTCGAGCGCGTGGAGTCGCTGCTGGACCGGTACCCGCTGCGCGGTATCAAGGGGCCCATGGGCACGGCGCAGGACATGATGGACCTGCTCGGCGGCGACGTCACGCGGGTGGCGGAACTGGAGACCCGCATCGCCGGGCACCTGGGCTTCGACCGGACCTTCGACTCGGTGGGGCAGGTCTACCCGCGCTCGCTCGACCACGAGGTGGTCTCCGCGCTCGTGCAACTGGGCGCCGGGCCGTCCTCGATGGCCCAGACCATCCGACTGATGGCCGGGCACGAGCTGGTCACCGAGGGGTTCCAACCCGGGCAGGTCGGCTCCTCGGCCATGCCCCACAAGATGAACACCCGCTCCTGCGAGCGCGTCAACGGGCTCCAGGTGGTGCTGCGGGGCTACGGCTCGATGGCAGCAGAGCTCGCCGGCGCGCAGTGGAACGAGGGCGACGTCTTCTGCTCTGTCGTCCGCCGCGTGGCGCTACCGGACGCGTTCTTCGCGCTGGACGGCATGTTCGAGACGTTCCTGACCGTGCTCGACGAGTTCGGCGCGTACCCGGCCGTGATCGACAAGGAGCTGCAGCGCTACCTGCCCTTCCTGGCCACCACCAAGGTGCTCATGGCCGCGGTGCGCGCCGGCGTCGGCCGGGAGGTCGCGCACGAGGCGATCAAGGAGAACGCGGTGGCGGTCGCGCTGGCGATGCGCGAGGAGGGCCGCGAGCCCGACCTCCTCGACCGGCTGGCCGCCGACGACCGGCTCCCGCTCGACCGCGCCGCCCTCGAGGAAGCGCTCGCGGACCGCGGGGCGTTCGTGGGCGCGGCCGCCGACCAGGTGGACGCCGTCGCCTCCCGGGTGCAGACGCTGGTGGCGCGGCACCCGGAGGCCGCCGCGTACACGCCGGGCGCGATTCTCTAG
>DHCFD07801__coassemble_1431_pt1 | contig 15843 bp, 12 predicted proteins | sample DHCFD07801__metabat2_high_PE_018 | metagenome-assembled genome bin DHCFD07801 | reverse complement strand
CCAGATCCGCGCCGAGATCGAGAACTCCGACTCGGACTACGACCGCGAGAAGCTCCAGGAGCGCCTCGCCAAGCTCGCCGGCGGCGTCGCCGTCATCCGGGCGGGCGCGGCCACCGAGGTCGAGCTCAAGGAGCGCAAGCACCGCATCGAGGACGCCGTGCGTAACGCCAAGGCGGCCGTCGAGGAGGGCATCGTCGCCGGCGGCGGCGTGGCCCTGGTCAAGTCGGAGACCGCGATCGCCGGTCTGTCGCTCGAGGGCGAGGAGTTCACCGGCGCGAACATCGTCAAGTTCGCGCTGAGCGCGCCGCTCAAGCAGATCGCCCTCAACGCCGGCCTCGAGCCGGGCGTCGTCGCCGAGAAGGTCCGGGGCCTGGCCGGCTCCGAGGGCCTCAACGCGGCCACCGGGGAGTACGAGGACCTCCTCGCCGCCGGCATCAACGACCCGGTTAAGGTGACCCGCTCGGCCCTGCAGAACGCCGCCTCCATCGCGGCGCTCTTCCTCACCACCGAGGCCGTCGTCGCCGACAAGCCCGAGCCCGCCGGTGCGGCGATGCCGGGTGGCGACGAGATGGGTGGCATGGGCTTCTAAGAAGTCCTGCCGGAGCCCTCCAGGCTCACAGAGATATCCCCGCAGCCCCGGGGTGCCCGCCGATGCGCGGCGCCCCGGGGCTGCTGTGTGTCTGACGGGGGCCGCGGGGAGTCCACCGGGTGGTCGGACACGCCCGCGACGCGCGGGAACTCTGGGTGAACCGGCGGTGAACGGCTGCCTCCTCCGTCCTGTGAAGTGAAAGGGAATTTTCTGACCCGGGGCCGGTCGCGCGACGGGATCACCGATAAAGATGGCGACTCCCGGACGGCCGCCGTGCCGCGCTCGCGCACTGCCTCGTAGGGCGTAGGGGCGGGATGCTGCAGGTATGAGCGCCTATCCGAAACCTTTCCGCGAATTGCACTGAGTGCATGACGGGCGTCAAGTGATGTGCAACACTGCTACGGAGGGCCGACGCGGGTTCGGCTTTCCCTCGTGCGTCTCAGGTGAACACAGGCTTTTCTATGGTCGGGATCACGTTGGACGAGGGAGTACTCGAAGCTAAGGTAAGTGCAGCCTCACTACCAGAGGTGCACTGTTCAACAATGGGAGAGATTCATGCCTGACTTCAGCGCGATCGGTGACCTGCTCGGCGGTATCACCAGCATCCTGGACGGGATCGTCGGCCTGACCGGCTCGCTCACGGGCGAGGGCACCCTCGACGCCCTCGAGGGCATCGGCAGCAGCTTCGGCGAGGGCGCCGCCGAGTGACCTTCGGGTCCCCGTCGCGGTAGTCACTGCGGCATCCGCCCCGACCGCGGCGTACAGCGGTCCATCACTGCACACTCTGGCCCCGGGACTGGCCGGGCCATCTATCTCGCAAGGAGAACACCATGGGCATCGAACTCGGTTCGGTCGGCGACGCGCTCGGCGAAGACGGCATCGTCGACGTCTTTTCCGGCTTCCTCGGCAACATCAGCAACCTTGTCTCCGGCATCGGCTACTTCGCCGGCGGCGACCTGCAGGAGGCCATCGCGAACGGCTTCATGGCCTGATCCACGGCCTCGAGCCGAGAAGGGGCGCCGGGAGATCTGCTCCCGGCGCCCCTTCTCGTGTGCGGGCGGGCCTGTGCGGCGCAGAAGATGGCGACCTTGCTATATGGGCATTCCTTCACGTGAGTAACACGGCGGGCAGTAGTGTCGATAAGGTATGCGTGAGCCGCCGGAGCGTCTCCGAGGTTTCTGCCGGGCCGACCGGTTATGAGACCCTCGGACGATGTCCTCGGCGGCGCGAGACCGGTATCCACGGGTAATTGCTGCAGGGCACATGGCCCGTGGGGCTTGTGTGACTAACGGTGATTGGGTTTACTCCTCAGGTGAGGGTCTGCCCACCACCGACTGTGAACAACGAGAGAGTTAGGCGTCGGAAATATGCGTTCAGTGAAGAGCCGCCGATTCGGGACGAAGCTCGCCGCAGCGGCGTTTGCCACGGCCATGGTCCCCGTCGTCGCCACGGGCACGGCCCAGGCCCAGAGCGGCAGCATCCAGTATGAGAAGGCGACGGCCGAGAATCAGGTGGTGGAGACCCCGCTTCCTGACGGTCGCCTCATCGTCTCGATCTGGTCGGACAAGATGCAGGCCGAGGTGCCCAACATCGTCCAGCGTCCGGCGGACGGCAACCTCCAGGCTCCCGTGCTGTACCTGGTCAACGGCGCCGGCGGCGGCGAAGACTCCGCGACCTGGCAGGCGCAGTCCGACGTCAAGGAATTCATGGGCGACAAGAACGCCTGGACCGTCACCCCGATCGGCGGCGCCTTCTCGTACTACACGGACTGGCAGAAGCCGGACCCGAACGTCCAGACCAAGTACGCCAGCGACACCCACCCGATGGCGTTCGAGAGCTACCTCGCCGAGGACCTGCCGCGCTTGTTCGAGAGCGATTCGCGGTACGGCGGCAACACGGGCGACGACCGCGGGCGTTCCCTCGCGGCCATCTCCATGACCGCGACCTCGGTGCTCACCATCGCCCAGAAGCACCCAGGCGTCTTCGACGGCATCGGCTCCTACTCGGGCTGCGCCGAGACCTCGACGCCGATCGGCCACGAGTTCATCAACATCGTCACCGGCATGCGCGGCGGCGCCAACCTCGACAACATGTGGGGCCCGTTCCCGGGTGAGCCCGTCGCGGGGAACAACGGCTGGTTCGACAACGACCCGGTCTGGGGCGCGTGGCGCTTCGAGCAGCAGATCGCGGACGGCACGCTGCCGGACATGTACATCTCGACCGGCAACGGCCTGCCCGGCCCGCATGAGAACCTCGCCAACCCCCGCCTGAACAACAGCGTCCCGGCGCTGGCCAACCAGGCGATCGTCGGCGGCGTCATCGAGGCGGCCACGCAGTACTGCACGGCCAACCTCGCCCGCCGCTTCGGCGACCTCGGCATCCCCGCCCACTTCGACTTCGCGCCCAACGGCACGCACTCGTGGGGCTACTGGCAGGACGACCTCCACCAGTCCTGGCCGATGCTGGCGAACTCCATGGGAGCCCACTAAAGCTTGAGGCCTTCAGGGCTGACGCTCACCGGCACCGACGCCGCCTCGGACCCCGCCCCACCGCTGCAGGTGGGGCGGGGTCCGTCGTCTCCGGGGCCTCGGGCATCCTGGACACATGACCCAGGTCGACGAACCCCGCCGGATCCCGCTCGAGCACCCGGACGGCAGCACCAGCCCGCTCCTGCTGGTCGAGTCGCCCCGGCGCCCGTCGGACCGCCCCGCCGTGCTGGTCCTGCCCGGGATCGCCGTGGGGGCCCGCTACTACCTGCCGCTCGCCCGCGCCCTCGCCGACGAGGGCGTGGACGTCGCGATCACCGAACTGCGCGGGCAGGGCGAGAGCACCCACCGCGTCGGCCGGGGCGGCGCGGCTGCCGGCTACCACGAGAGCGCGGCGCAGGACATCCCGCTCGCCCTGGACGCGATGGAACGGCAGTTCGGCGACCGCCCGGTGGTGCTGCTGGGCCATAGCATGGGGGCGCAGCTGGGCGTCTACCACCTCGCCCGCGCCGACCGCCGCGTCGTGGGGCTGGTGGCCGTGGCGGCGCAGTCCCCGTACCACCGTGGGTACCCGCGCGAGATGGGCCGCCGGCTCCGACTTGGCGCCACCCTCATGCCTCTGATCGGCCGCGTCTCCGGGCACGTCCCCGGCTCGTTCTTCGGCGCGACCGGCCGGGTGCCCGTCGACCGCGTCCGCGACTGGGCACGCCTGGCCAGGTCCGGCGTCATGCAGCCCGCCCGCGCGGACCTGGACTACCCGGCAGCACTGGCCCGGGTCACGGCGCCGGCGATGGCCGTGGTGATCGCCGACGATCACCTGGCCCCCGAGGGCGCCGCCGCCACGCTGTTGGCCATGCTGCCCTCCGCCCGGACGACGCTCGAGCACGAACCGCGCGCGATCGGCCACAACTCCTGGGCGCGGCACCCCGACGAGGTGGTCGCCCACGTGCTGGCGTGGATGGACCGCGAGGGCCTGTAGCCCCGGGCCCCGCCGGGGGAGGCGGCCGGCTCCTTACGACGACGAGGTGAGCCGCCGCCGGAAGAACTCGTAGGTGAGCACCGCCTTCCGCGCCTCCTGCGAGTTGTCCGCGGCGCCGGCGTGCCCGCCCTCGGTGTTCTCGTAGTACTGCACGTCGTGCCCGGCGGCCTCCAGGGCGGCGGTCATCTTGCGCGCGTGGCCGGGGTGCACGCGGTCGTCGCGGGTCGAGGTGGTCATGAGCACCGGTGGGTAGCGACGTTCCGAGGCGGGTGCCACGTGCTGGTAGGGCGAGTAGGCACCCAGGAAGTCGTCCCAGTCGGCCGTGTCGGGGTCGCCGTACTCGGCCATCCAGGAGGCCCCCGCCAGCAGCAGGTGGTAACGCTTCATGTCGAGCAGCGGGACCGCGATCCCGAGGGCGCCGAACAGCTCCGGGTAGCGCGTGAGCATGACGCCCATGAGCAGCCCGCCGTTGGACCCGCCGGTGGCGCCCAGCTGGTCGCGGGTGGTCACACCGGTGGCCACCAGCTCCCGGGCGACCGCCGCGAAGTCCTCGTAGGCGCGCGGTCGCTTCTCCCGCACAGCGGCGCGGTGCCAGGCGGGCCCGTACTCGCCGCCGCCGCGGATCCCCGCCACCACGTAGACGCCGCCCTCCTCGAGCCACAGCGCGCCGCGCAGGGCGGCATACGAGGGCTTCATGGACACCTCGAAGCCCCCGTAGCCGTAGAGGATGGTGGGGCGGGGAGCCGCGGGGTCGACTCCCGCGGGCGACGGCCCGCGCATGACCGTGTAGGGCACCAGCGTGCCGTCGTCGCTGCGCGCGGTGTGCCGGCTGACCTCGACGCCGCTCGTGTCGAAGCGGTCCGGGGTCGTCCCGAGCGTCGTGGTGCTGCCGTCCGCGCGGAGCAGCACCAACGTGGGCGGCACGACCGGCCCCGAGATCGCCAGGGTGGCGTCGTCGGGATGCGGGGCCCGGTCGCCGCCCTCGGAGTGGCGGTCGCACGAGAGGACGTCGATGCTCACGTGGCGGGGGAGCCCGGTCACCGGCAGGGCGTCCCAGGTACCCTCGTCGGTGTCGGGGATCGCGTACGCCTCGAGTCGCGACTCGGCGTCATCCAGAACGGTCAGCAGGAGCCGGCCGCGGCCCCAGGTCACGTCGTCCACGGTGGTCGAGGCGGTCGGGGTGAACAGGACCACCGGCGCCGGCAGGGCCGACTCGTCGTCGTCCAGCGCGGACCACGGCACCGCCAGGACCGAGCCACCGGGGTGGGTGCTCCCGGCCACCTCGAGGTCGCTGCGCGGGATGAGCAGCAGCCAGCGACCGCAGGAGTCCACGCGGCAGTCCTCCGGCACCGGGAGCCGGCGCGGTGCCTCGGTGGCCGGATCGGTGCCCGGCCGCCAGAACCATTCCTCGGAGGTGTGGAAGTCGGGGGCGCGGCTGGCGAGGAACCGACCGGTGGTCAGGTCGTGGGAGCCTCCGACGGCCACATCGTCGGCCCGTCCCTCGAAGACCACGGTGGCCTCGTCCGGTGCGGTCCCGCGGCGCCACAGGCGGACCCGGCGCGCGTACCCGGAGTCGGTGGCGTCCGAGCCTCCCGGGTCCAGTGGGGCGGAGAGCAGGAGGGTGTCGGCGTCCACCCAGGAGGCCGAGCACTTCGCCTCCGCCAGCCGGAACCCGCCGTCGGACTCCGGGACGAACTCGCGTGTCGTCAGATCGAACTCGCGGAGCTCGACCGCGTCCGCGCCGCCGCGGGACAGGCGGATCAGGGCACGGTCGTCCGCCGGTCGGCGCACCACGGTGCCCGCGTACACCCAGTTGACGCCCTCCCGGGAGGCGAGCGCGTCCACATCCACCAGATCCTCCCAGGCCGGGTCGTCGGCTCCCGGCGCACCCCGCTCGAGGACGGTCCACGGCACCCGGCGCCACAGGCCGCGGGGGTGGTCCGCGTCCCGCCACAGCGTGTACGCGTACCGTCCGCGCAGGACCGGCCAGGCGATCTTGTCGGTCGCGTCGAGGATCTCGAGGGCGCGGGCGTGGGCGGCGTCCGCGTGGTCGCCGGAGGCCAGGTCCGCCACCGTCCGGTCGCTGCGCCCGGTCACCCAGGCCAGCGCCTCGGGGGAGTCGACCTCCTCGAGGTGGAGGTACAGGTCGGGGATCGAAGCAGAAGTCATACCCCGATGATGCCGTGCGCCTCGGGGCGGGCGTGCCTGAGGTCACCCGCCGGTTTCCTCATTCGAAGCTCAGGCTCTTGTTCTGCGTTGATCGCGCCCGTAGCATATGCACTGCGCCCGAGCCGAGTGGCTCGGCCATTCCCGTCTGCAGTCGGGAATGCACTCGATAAACGGAGATTCACATGGGTTCTCTCAGCCTCGGCTCTGTCACCGACTCCCTCGGTGGCGGCAGCGGCAGCTCGACCGACAAGATCACCGACCAGATCGCCGAGGCGATCGGTGACGCCGTGGGCAACGCGCTCAAGACGGTCCTGGGCAACATGTCCTGAGCCCATCCCGGGCACCATCATCGCCGCCGCCTCCGCCGGGAGGGGCGGCGATGGTGTATTTCGGGTGGGATTCCGCGCCGCTCACCGTGCCGGACTCGTGCGGAACGCCTACCCTGTGTGTCGTGGCTGACACTCATTTCGACCTCATCGTCCTCGGCGCGGGCCCCGGTGGCTACGTCGCCGCGATCCGCGCCTCCCAGCTGGGCCTCTCAGTGGCCGTAGTCGAGGAGAAATACTGGGGCGGCGTCTGCCTCAACGTCGGGTGTATCCCCTCCAAGGCGCTGCTGCGGAACGCCGAGCTCGCCAACATCGTGACCCGCGACGCCGAGACCTTCGGCATCTCCGGCGACATCACCGTGGACTACGGCGCCGCGTACGACCGCAGCCGCAAGGTGTCCGACGGGATCGTCAAGGGCATCCACTTCCTCATGAAGAAGAACAAGATCACCGAGATCAACGGGTACGGCAGGTTCACCGACGCCAAGACCATCGAGGTCGACGGCACGTCGTATACGTTCGACAACTGCGTCATCGCCACCGGCTCCGTGGTCAAGACCCTGCCCGGGGTCGAGCTCAGCGAGAACGTGGTGAGCTACGAGGAGCAGATCCTCAGCCGCGACATCCCCGGGTCGATGGTCATCGTGGGCGCCGGCGCGATCGGGATGGAGTTCGCGTACATCCTGGCCAACTACGGCGTCGACGTGACGATGGTCGAGTTCATGGACCGCGCCCTGCCGAACGAGGACGAGGAGGTCTCCAAGGAGATCACCAAGCAGTACAAGAAGCTCGGCGTCACGCTGCTCACCGCCACCAAGACCACCGCGGTGCGCGACAACGGCGACTCCGTCGAGGTGGACGTCGAGGGCAAGGACGGCGGCGACGCGCAGACGCTCACCGTGGACAAGGTGCTCATGGCAGTGGGCTTCGCCCCGCGCACCGAGGGCTTCGGGTTGGACAACACCGGGGTCGAGCTCGCCGAGCGCGGCGCGATCGACATCGACGACCACATGCGCACGAACGTCGACGGCATCTACGCCATCGGGGACGTCACCTCCAAGCTGCAGCTCGCCCACGTGGCCGAGGCCCAGGGCGTCGTGGCCGCCGAGACCATGGCCGGGGCCGGGACCCAGACGCTGGGTGACTACCGGATGATGCCGCGCGCCACCTTCTGCCAGCCGCAGGTGGCGTCCTTCGGGCTCACCGAGGCGGAGGCCAGGGACGAGGGCTACGACGTCAAGGTCGCCAAGTTCCCGTACTCGGCCAACGGAAAGGCGCACGGCCTCGGCCACGCGGTCGGCTTCGCCAAGATCATCGCCGACGGCACCCACGGCGAGTTGATCGGCGGGCACCTCATCGGCCCGGACGTGTCCGAGCTGCTGCCCGAGCTCACGCTCGCCCAGATGTGGGATCTCACCGCCGCGGACGTGGCCCGCAACGTGCACACGCACCCGACGCTGTCGGAGGCCCTCAAGGAGGCCGTCCACGGCCTCGACGGCCACATGATCAACTTCTAGACCGGCACGGTCGAGCCCGCCTGCGCTCCGCCGGCCGGGGGCGCGGGGCGCCACATGCCCCGCGCCGGCCGGGTCAGGGGGCCTCGACCAGCTTGGTCATCTGCTCGGTGTAGATGGCGTCGAGTGCCCCGGCGGCGGTCGGCAGGACGGGATCGACGTCGACGTCGTCACTCGTGGCCTCGTACTCCACGTTCACCGTCGTGCCGCGGGCGAAGCCGTGGAGCACCACGAGCCGGTACAGACTCTGGTTGCCGTCGGGCTCCGTGGTGACGAAGTCCGAGATCACCCGGAAGCCCTCCGTGCCGGGCACCTCGGGGGCGTCCTCGACCGACATCCGGAGCTCGCGGCCCGGGTCGGCGATGGTCGGCGAGGTGTCGCACGCCTCGTACAGGGAACGGTCGAGGAACTCGTCGAGTCGTTGGTCCACCAGGCCGACGCCGAACCGGTGCTCGGTCTCGTCGGTCTCGGACTGCTTGTAGCGGATCACCGAGTGGACGGCGTCGTCGAGCGCGTGGTTGGTGACCGTGGGGACCCGGGAGACCGTGTCGCACGCGGGGTTCTCCATGAGTTCCCTGCCCTGGGACTCGACGATCCGGTCCACCTGCTCGCGGATCTGATCGTGCTCGAGCCGCTCCACGACCCCGCCGCCGGGCGCCTCGTCCTGCCCCAGGATGAGCTGGTCCACCGGGGCCTCCGGCGTCGAGTCGTCGACGGGGTCCGAGGCCGAGGTCTCCGGTGACGCGGTGCCTCCGTCCTCCTCGGTATCGGAGGAACAGGCCGACATCGCTGCCGCGGTGACCAGCGCGATGCCGGCGGTCGCGACGCGACGGGTGGTGCGGGTGCGGAGGCGCATCTCTCTCCTTGTGTAAGTCCTTTGTCATCGTCCATAGTGCCACCGCACAGCCCGGATCACCGCACGCGGGCGCGGGACGCGCCGGGTACGCGCACGTGGGGGGACCTGAGCCCAGCATGTGGCTACCCTTGACGCGGCAGGAGGAAGCGACCTGAAGACGGCCCTTCGACCGAACAGGACACGACCATGGACCACGACGGAGTGCACGCGGTGCTCTTCGACCTCGACGGGGTGATCACCCCGACGGCGGAGAAACACATGCAGGCGTGGAACCGGATGTTCTCCGACTACTTCTCGCACCGCGGTATCGACCCGTACTCGGACGAGGACTACTTCCGTTACATCGATGGCAGGCCCCGGCTCGAGGGAATCGCGGCGATGCTCGCCGCGCGGGGTATCGAGCTCCCACAGGGGGACGACGACCCGGCGGAGGCCGACTCCGTGACCGGTCTCGGCGCGCGCAAGAACGCCGTCTTCCTCGACCTGCTGGCCGAAGGCATCGAGGCGTACCCGGGCTCCGTGCGGTACCTGGATGCCCTGGACGCGGCCGGGATCGCCTCGTGCGTGGTCTCCAGCTCCGCGAACGCCGTCACCGTGCTCGAGGCCGCGGGCCTGCGCGACCGCTTCGAGGTGGTGGTCGACGGCCTCGTCGCTGCAGACGAGGGCATCCCCGGCAAACCCGCGCCCGACACCTACCTGCGGGGGGCCGAGCTGCTCGGGGTCCCCGCCGAGCACTGTGTGGTGATCGAGGACGCCGTCTCCGGGGTGCAGGCGGGCGCCGCGGGCGGGTTCGCCACGGTGGTCGGCGTGGACCGGGGCGCCGGCCGCGCCGCACTCACCGACGCCGGTGCCGACCTCGTCGTCGTCGATCTGGCCGAGCTCGTGCCCGCAGAAGAGGAGGACCGCGCATGACCCCCGTCCCTCCCGGACGTGGCCCCGTCCACGACACCGTGGGGCAGTCCGTCCCCGGCAACATCCGCACCACCTACGGCGTCAACCTCCGAAGTCACCTCGAGGTCCCCGAGATCAACCGGTCCACCCACCCGGTGGACCCGTGGCGCTGGATCGAGACCGACCCCCGCTCCACGCCGTTGGGAGTGTCCGAGACGCAGTTCGCCGTGGGCAACGGCTACCTGGGCATGCGCGGGAACCCCGAGGAGGGTCGCGCCTCCGCCCACCACGGAACCTTTGTCAACGGCTTCCACGAGACGTGGCACATCCTCCACGCCGAGGACGCGTTCGGGCTGGCCCGCGAGGGGCAGACCCTGATCAACGCGCCGGACACCAAGACGATCCGCATCTACGTGGACGACGAGCCGCTCCGGGTGGGCGCCGCCGACCTGGACCGCTACGAGCGCAGCATCGACTTCCGCGACGGCATCCTGCGCCGCGAGGTCGAGTGGCGCACGCCGTCGGGCAAGAAGGTGATCCTGCGGACCACCCGCATGGTCTCGATGGTGGAGAAGCACCTCGCGGTGATGACCTACGAGGTGGAGCTGCCCGAGGAGCCGGCGCCCGTCGTGATCTCCTCGCAGGTCCTCAACCGGCAGGACGGCGAGGACGAGTATCACCCCGGAACCTCTCCGGGAACCGAGGAGGCCGGCTTCGACCCCCGCCGCGCCGAGGGGTTCGCGCACCGCGTGCTCGAGACCCAGTTCACGTACGGCAAGCGCGGCTACCAGATGCACGGCTTCCGGGCCGCCAACTCGGGGATGTCGATCAGCGTGGCCGTGGACCACCAGCTGGAGACCGAGGACGAGGTGACGATGAGCACCGAGGTGGAGGACGACTCCTCCAAGGTCGTCTACCACGCCCACGTCACCCCGGGCCGCGTCCTGCGCCTCACCAAGATGGCCGCCTACCACACCTCCGAGACGGTCCCGGCCAGGGAGCTGGCCGACCGTTGCTCACGGACCCTGTCGCGGGCCCAGGTGCGCGGTGTCGAGGAGCTGCACCGGACCCAGCGGGACTGGTACGACCACTTCTGGCACCGGGCCGACGTGGAGGTGGAGGGGCCGCCCGAGACGCAGCAGGCGGTCCGCTTCAGCCTGTTCCAGCTGGCCCAGGCCTCCGCGCGGGCGGAGACCAGCGGGATCGCCGCCAAGGGGGTCACCGGTAGCGGGTACTCGGGCCACTACTTCTGGGATACCGAGACCTACGTCCTGCCGTTCCTCACGTACACGATGCCGCAGTTCGCCCGCAACGCCCTGCGCTTCCGCTACATGCTGCTGGACAAGGCCCGGCAGCGCGCGAAGTACCTCTCCGTCCAGGGCGCCCTCTACCCGTGGCGCACCATCAACGGTGAAGAGGCCTCCGCCTACTATGAGGCCGGCACCGCGCAATATCACATCAACGCGGACATCGCCCACGCCATGGTGAAGTACATGTGGGCCACCGATGACGAGGACTTCATGATCCGCGAGGGCGTGGACGTGCTGGTCGAGACCGCCCGGATGTGGGTCTCGCTCGGGTTCTTCGCCCACGACGGCGCCTTCCACATCCACGGCGTCACCGGGCCGGACGAGTACACCACCGTCGTGGACAACAACCTGTTCACCAACGCCATGGCCCGCTTCAACCTCTCCGCGGCGGCGGTGGCGTGCGCACGCATCGCCGAGTTCGACGGCGGCCGGTGGGAGGCCATCTGCCGACGGCTGAGGATCCGCGACGAGGAGATCGCGGAGTGGCGCCGCGCGGCGGCCAACATGGTGATCACGTACGACGAGGAGCTCGGCGTCCACCCGCAGGACCAGGACTTCCTGGCCAAGGAGGTGTGGGACCAGGACCTCGAGGACCACCGGCGGCCGCTCCTGCTGCATTTCCACCCGCTGGTCATCTACCGGCACCAGGTGCTCAAACAGGCGGACGTGGTGCTGGCCATGTTCCTGCGCGGTGACGAGTTCACCGAGGAGCAGAAGCGCGCCAACTTCGAGTACTACGACCCGCTCACCACCGGCGACTCCACGCTGTCGGCGGTGGTGCAGTCGATCATCGCGGCCGAGATCGGCTACTGCGACGAGGCGTTCGAGCACTTCGCCAAGGCGCTCGTCGTGGATCTCGCGGACGTGCACGGCAACGCGACGGACGGGATCCACGTGGCCTCCGCCGGCGGCGTGTGGTCGGCGCTGGTCAGCGGGTTCGGCGGGATGCGCGATTACCGGGGCTCGATCTCCTTCGATCCGCGGGTCCCGGCCGAGTGGGAGGGCATCACCTTCCGGCTCACGGTCCGCGGCACGCTCGTCAAGGTCCGGGCCACCCACGACCGGCTGACCCTCACCACCCTCGAGGGCGGGACGTTCACGTGCACCGTCCAGGGGCGGCCGGTCGAGGTGCCGGCCACGGAGACCGTGGTCGTGGAGCTGGACGAGCGCGCGGCGGTCTGCCTCCGCTGACCGCCGGTGTGCGGCCGGCCCCGTCGATCACGGGCTCGGCTGCACTCCGCCCCGCCCGGGGCAGGTCAGCGGCGTTCGTCCGGCTGGATCCGCAGGACGTGGAGCGAGGTGGCCAGGCCGTCGTACTGCGCCACCAGCTGCACGAACCCCACCAGCTCGGAAGGGTCCAGGTGGGCGGACAGCCCGTCCCAGGTGTCGTCGGCGAGGTCCTTGGTCCCGACCAGCTCGTCGACCGCGCACAGCACCGCCCTGAGCTTCTCCGACCACTCGGCCGTCACCGGGTCCTCGGTGGTCCGCGTCACCTCGGCCGCGCTCAATCCCACCCGTGCGCCGATCCGCTCGTGGTGGGCTCGTTCGTACGCGCTGCTCCGCAGGTGGGCCACGCGAAGGATCACCAGCTCCGTGGTGCGGCGGTCGAGGACGCCGAACGGCATCATCATGCCGGAGTACGCCAGCCAGGCCGGGAACAGCCGGCGGGCCCGGCCGAGCGTCGAGAACAGGTGGACGTCGCGGCTGCCCGTCACCCGGGCGCCGACCCGGTTGACGACCCAGCCCACCGGGCCGAGCTCGCGGAATCCGCCTGGGGTGATGCGAGAGGGAGTGGGCTGGTCCATGGCCGTCAGGGTAGGGGAGAGATGGACGACGGCGTGCCGTGTTGGTCCGTGCTCGTGATGTCGAGAAGGTACGGCGAGAGCGACGAGCGGTGCGCGTCCACCTGCAGTGCGCGGTTGATGGGTGGGAAAGCGCGCTGCGGGCAGGCGGGGCGTTCACACATCCGGCAGCCCGAGCCGATCTTGGTGGCCGCCTCCTCGTCCGTGAGGTCGAGCCCCTGTGCGTAGACGGTGCGGTGGGCGTGCCTGGCCTCGCAGCCGAGCCCGATCGCGAACGTCTTGCGCGGTTGACCGAACCGCATGGGGCGCGTGGTGACGGTGCGGGAGACCCACAGGTGCAGTCGCCCGTCCGGCATCTGCGCGACCTGCCGCATGATCTTGCCGGGGGAGGAGAACGTCTCGTACACGTTCCACAGCGGGCACGTGCCGCCGGAGGTGGTGAAGTGGAAGCCGGTGGCCGACTGCCGCTTGGACATGTTCCCCGCCCGGTCCACGCGGACGAAGTTGAACGGGATCCCGGACGCTCCCGGCCGCTGCAGCGTCGAGAGCCGGTGACACGTGGCCTCGTAACTGGTGGCGTAGAAGGCGCTGAGCCGCTCGACGTCGTAGCGGAAGTCCTCCGCGGTGTCGAGGAAGCGCTGGTACGGCATGATCACCGCCGCGGCGAAGTAGTTGGCGAGCCCGCGTAGCGCCAGGTTGTGGGCGGCGGCGGAACTGAACGCCCCCTCGGCCACCAGCTCGTCGAGGAGGCCGCCGTGCTCGAGGAACGCCAGTTCCGAGGCGACGCGGAAGGCCTGTTGCCCGGTGGTCAGGTGGGCGGAGAGCTCGAGTCGGCGCTCCGTGGGCGAGAAGCGGTGCCAGAGCCCGTCCGGGAGGTCGACGCGACGGACGATCTGGACGCCATGGGTCTCCGCGAGCCGGATCTCCAGCTCCGTGCCCACGTCGCCGCGGTTCATCCGGATGCGGGTGGTGAGGTCCTCGGCGGCGCGGTCCAGGGAATCGATGTAGTTCTGGCGCCGGTAGAAGTAGTCCCGCACCTCCTCGTGCGGCATCGCCAGGGCGTTCCTGTCCACGTCCTCGTCCAGCGCGTTGCGGTCCTCGGTCAGCGCGGCCAGGAGGTCCGCGGAGTTGCGGTGCCGCTGGTGGAGGGTGGCGAAGGCCTGGGCCAGGTCCGGGTGGGCCCGGACCATGTCGACGACGTCGGCGGCGGGGACCCCGGTGGAGATCTGCGGATCCTCCAGGGCTTCCGTCACCGCGGCGATGAGCCGGGTATCCGAGTCCGAGGCGAAGAACGTGGAGTCCACGCCGTAGACCTCGGACAGCTTGACCAGTACCCGCGAGGTGACCGGCCGGGTGTCCTTCTCGAGCTGGTTGAGGTAGCTGGAGGAGAGGCCGAGTGATTGGGCGAACGCGGCCTGGGTGAGGCCGTGCTCCTCGCGGAGTCGACGCAGTCGCGCGCCCATGTGTCCTGTGGCCATCCGTGGACCCCCTGGCTCGCATCCGGTGTGGGAGTGACGTCGGTCTCGTCCGCTGTGAGGGTGGACCCCGTCGGCCAGTGACAATACACGGAATCCTTGCAAACTTTGCAAATCTGTTGCGAAAACTCGCCAACTTCGCACAAGTCGCAGGTAGACGCGGTGTTTGCAATATGGCAATCTGGGCGCGTACAGGAGATCGGTCTTGGCAATTGTGCGAAGGCCGGGTCCGCCCCCGAGAGAAGAAAAGAGTCGCTATGTCGAACGTCGGCAAGGCACGTACCGCTGCGGAGATCCAGCAGGACTGGGACTCCAACCCCCGCTGGAAGGGCATTACCCGCGACTACACGGCCGAGCAGGTCGCGGAGCTGCAGGGCACCGTCGTCGAGGAGCACACCCTCGCCCGTCGTGGCGCGGAGATCCTGTGGGACAAGGTCAACAACAAGGACTTCGTCAACTCCCTCGGTGCGCTGACGGGCAACCAGGCCGTGCAGCAGATCCGCGCCGGCCTCGAGGCCGTCTACCTCTCCGGCTGGCAGGTCGCCGGCGACGCCAACCTCTCGGGTCACACGTACCCCGACCAGTCGCTGTACCCCGCCAACTCGGTCCCGACCGTGGTCCGCCGCATCAACAACGCCCTCCTGCGCGCTGACGAGATCGCCCGCATCGAGGATGACAAGTCGGTCGAGAACTGGCTCGCCCCGATCGTCGCGGACGCCGAGGCCGGCTTCGGTGGCGCGCTCAACGCCTACGAGCTGCAGAAGGCCATGATCGGCGCCGGCGCCGCCGGTGTGCACTGGGAGGACCAGCTCGCGTCGGAGAAGAAGTGCGGCCACCTCGGTGGCAAGGTGCTGATCCCGACCCAGCAGCACATCCGCACGCTCAACGCCGCCCGTCTGGCGTCCGACGTCGCGAACGTCCCGTCGCTCATCATCGCCCGGACCGACGCCGAGGCCGCCACGCTCATCACCTCCGATGTCGACGAGCGTGACCGCCCGTTCATCACCGGCGAGCGCACCGCCGAGGGCTTCTACAACGTCAAGAACGGCATCGAGCCCTGTATCGCGCGTGCGAAGGCCTACGCCCCGTACGCCGACATGATCTGGATGGAGACCGGCACGCCGGACCTCGAGTACGCCAAGCAGTTCGCCGAGGCGGTCAAGGCCGAGTACCCGGACCAGCTGCTGGCCTACAACTGCTCGCCCTCCTTCAACTGGAAGGCGAACCTGGACGACGAGACCATCGCCAAGTTCCAGAAGGAGCTCGGCGCGATGGGCTTCAAGTTCCAGTTCATCACCCTGGCGGGCTTCCACTCGCTCAACTACGGCATGTTCGACCTGGCCTACGGCTACGCCCGCAACCAGATGACGTCGTTCGTCGACCTGCAGCAGCGCGAGTTCAAGGCCGCCGAGGAGCGTGGCTTCACCGCCGTCAAGCACCAGCGCG
>DHCFD07801__coassemble_1416_pt1 | contig 16130 bp, 14 predicted proteins | sample DHCFD07801__metabat2_high_PE_018 | metagenome-assembled genome bin DHCFD07801 | reverse complement strand
GCGTGGTGGCACCGATGGTCTGCAGCTCACCGCGGGCCAGCTTGGGCTTGAGGATGCTGGCCGCATCGATCGCGCCCTCGGCGGCACCGGCACCGACGAGCGTGTGGATCTCGTCGATGAACAGGATGATATCGCCGCGCTGGTTGATCTCCTTGAGCACCTTCTTGAGGCGCTCCTCGAAGTCACCGCGGTACCGCGAGCCCGCGACCAGCGAGCCGAGGTCCAGGTTGTAGAGCTGCTTGTCCTTGAGCGTCTCCGGCACCTCGCCGTTGACGATGGACTGCGCCAGCCCCTCGACGACCGCCGATGAGCACGGGGTTGTTCTTGGTGCGCCGGGAGAGCACCTGCATGATGCGCTCCACCTCCTTGGCGCGCCCCACCACGGGATCGAGCTTGCCTTCCAGGGCGGCCTGGGTGAGGTTGCGGCCGAACTGGTCCAGGACCGTCGACGACGACGGCGCGCCGGACTCACGTCCGCCGGTGCCCGCCGGTGTGCCGGAGGCCTCGGCCTCCTTGCCCTGGTAGCCCGAGAGCAGCTGGATGACCTGCTGGCGCACACGCGTGAGGTCCGCGCCGAGCTTGACCAGCACCTGCGCTGCCACGCCCTCGCCCTCGCGGATGAGGCCGAGCAGGATGTGCTCGGTGCCGATGTAGTTGTGGCCCAGCTGCAGCGCCTCACGCAGGCTCAGCTCGAGCACCTTCTTGGCGCGGGGGGTGAAGGGGATGTGGCCGCTGGGCGCCTGCTGGCCCTGGCCGATGATCTCCTCCACCTGACTACGCACGGCCTCGAGCGAGATGCCGAGGGATTCGAGCGCCTTGGCGGCCACTCCCTCGCCCTCGTGGATCAGCCCCAGCAGGATGTGCTCGGTGCCGATGTAGTTGTGGTTGAGCATCCTGGCCTCTTCCTGGGCCAGGACGACGACGCGACGCGCGCGGTCGGTAAACCGTTCGAACATCGTGCTACCTCACATTCCTCGGGTTTTCACCACTGTAGTGGCCCGGTCCGACGTCCTGCACCGCAGGAGAGGGACCTGAGTCCGTCACCAGGGTTCAACGCGGCAGGTCGCGGAATCATTGCCGGATCGTGTACGCCGTAAGCGAACGCGGCGGCGCCCCGGACGGCGGCTAGGGTCGGCCCCATGCGTCAGGCCCTGCCCACGGACCCGCGGTGAGCCCGTTCGACCTCGAGCGGCTCGGCCGTGACCTGCCCTTCGCCGCCGCACTCCCCGCACTGCGTGAGGCCCTGGCGGGTCCCGGCGCGGCGGTGGTCCAGGCGCCGCCGGGGACGGGCAAGACCACGTTGGTCCCGCCGGCGGTCGCGATGGCGGACGGCGGCGCGGGCCGGGTCGTGGTGACCCAGCCCCGCCGCGTGGCCGCCCGGTCCGCGGCCGGCCGACTGGCCGAGCTCTCGGGCACGCGGGTCGGCGGCGTGGTCGGCCACACCGTCCGCGGGGACCGGCGGGTGGGCCCGGACACGCGGGTGGAGTTCGTGACCCCGGGCGTGCTGGTCCGGCGTCTGATCGCGGACCCGGACCTGCCCGGCGTGCGCGCCGTGGTGCTGGACGAGGTCCACGAGCGGGACCTGGAGTCGGATCTGGCGTTCGCCCTGCTCTGCGAACTCCGGCAGCTCCGCGACGACCTGCCGGTGGTGGCGATGTCCGCGACGGTCGAGGCGGCCCGGTTCGCGACCCTGCTGGGCGGGCCGGGGGCCGGACCCGTTCCGGTGGTGGACGTCCCCGCGACCCCGCATCCCCTCGACATCCGCTACCTCCCGCCCGCGGTCGCCCGGATGGGGGCCCGCGGGGTCGCCGACGGCTTCCTCGACCACGCGGCCGCGGTGACCGCACAGGAGGTGGACGCGACCGGCGTGGACGCCCTCGTCTTCCTCCCCGGCGTCCGCGAGATCGAGCGCGTGATGCGCTCACTCGAGCACCGGCTGGGCGCGCGCGCCGAGGTGCTCCCGCTCCACGGCCGTCTCGACGGCGCCGCGCAGGACCGCGCCGTGTCCGGCGGGGGCCGGGGCGTGCCCCGCGTGGTGGTCTCGACCGACCTGGCAGAGTCGTCGCTCACGGTGCCGGGGGTGCGCCTGGTGGTGGACGCGTGCCTGAGCCGCGAACCGCGCCGGGACACCGTGCGGGACATGACGGGACTGGTGACGGTCTCCGCCTCGCGGGACTCGTGCGTCCAGCGCGCCGGCCGCGCGGCCCGGCTCGGCCCGGGCACCGCACTGCGACTGCTCTCCGAGGACGAGTTCTCCCGGCTGTCCGCGCACCGCACGCCCGCGATCGCCACCTCGGACCTCACCTCGTTCGCACTCGACGCCGCCTGCTGGGGCGCGCCGCGTGGCGAGGGGCTCGCGCTGCCCGACCCGCCCCCGCCTGCCGGGATGGACCGCGCGCAGGCCGTGCTGGAGGGACTGGGCGCGGTCGACGCCGACGGCCGCGCCACCGCCCGGGGCCGCGAGCTCGCCCGGATCCCCGCCGACCCGCGCCACGCCCGGGCGCTGCTCGACGGCGCCCCGCTCGTCGGCCGCCGGACGGCCGCCCGGATCACGGCGCTGCTCACCTCCGATCGCCGCTCCCCCGCCGGGGACCTGGTCGCGGATCTGCGGGCCCTGGACGAGGGCCGCGCCCCCGACGCGGCGGCGTGGGAGCGCGACGCGCGCCGCCTCGAGGGGCTGGCCTCGCCCGGTGGCGATCCGACCGGGCCCGGCGGGAGCCCGGCAGGACCCGACGACCGGCGGGCCCTGCCGCTCGACGAGGCCGTGGGCGCGGTCGTCGCGCTCGCCCACCCCGACCGGATCGCGCAGCGGCGCGGCGCACAGTACTCGTTCGTCTCCGGAACCGGCGCCGTCCTGCCCCCGGGTTCGGCGCTGCACGGCCACGAGTGGCTCGCGGTGGCCGAGGTCGGGCGCGCGTCGGGGCGCACCGCCGGCGAGGCCGGCGCGGTGATCCGGTCGGCGGCGCCGATCGACCGCGCGGCCGCCGAGCGCGCCGCAGCCGGGTATCGGTACGACGACGAGACGGCGGAGTTCTCCGGCGGAACGCTCACGGCGCGCCGGGTGCAGCGCCTCGGGCGGATCGAACTGTCCTCCACTCCGGTGCCGGCCGGGTACGCCGCCGCGGTCACAGCTGTTGCCACCGCCGTCCGCGCGAGCGGGATCGGTGCGCTCGGGCCCGACGACGAGTCCCTGCGCGTGTGGCGCCGGATGGCGTTGGCGCACCGCGCCCTCGGGCAGGGCTGGCCGGACGTGTCCGCCCCCGCCCTGGCGGACCGCATCGAGGAGTGGCTGGGCCCGGAGGTGGACGCTCTCGCGGCGGGCGGGCGCATCGCGGGGCGGGCGATCGGCCCGGCGCTGCGGCGCCTGCTCCCGTGGCCCGCGGCGTCGCGGTTCGACGAGCTCGTGCCCGACCGTCTGCGGGTGCCCAGCTCGTCGTCGTACCGGGTCGACTACCCGGACCCCGGCTCCGACGACGCGCCCGTGCTGGCGGTCAAACTCCAGGAGTGCTTCGGGTGGCGGTCCTCCCCGCGGATCTGCGACGGACGCGTGCCGGTGACCGTCCACCTGCTCTCCCCCGCCGGCCGGCCGCTCGCTGTCACGCGCGACCTCGAGTTCTTCTGGCGGCAGGCGTATCCGGGAGTCCGTGCCGATATGCGTGGCCGCTATCCCCGGCACCCGTGGCCGGAGGATCCTCTCAGCGCCGCGCCCACGCGCCGGACGAACCCCCGCAAATGAAAGTCCCATTAGCATAACGAGCCCCGGCGTGCGGAAGATTTATCGATTCCGAGCCCCTAGAGTGAAGGCAGTCACGCTACCCACACGAGGGGTGATCGACATGACCTACTCTGCTCCCGCCCCGCACCGGTCCGCCCTGCCGACCCGAGCGCAGGACCGCAGGAAGGTGGTCCCCCACCCCACCAACCGGATCGGCGCACTCGTCGCCACCGCCGGGCTCGCGCTCGCGCTGATCAGCCTGTACCTGCCGTGGCTCCACGCGGACTCCGGGTCCTTCACCGCACTGGACATCACGTCGGTGATCGACGTCCGCAGCGTCGCCCCGGTGCTCTTCCTGGGCCTGGTCGTCATGATGTTGCTGGTGGCCGTCAGTCTGGTCACCCGCCTGGGCGCCGCGGCCACCGCGGCCGCCGCCGTCTCCGCGGTGGGACTGATCGCGCACGTCGCGTTCATGTGGATCCTCTACGACTCCGCGGGAACGGCCGACCCGACGCTCGCCGGCCTCCCGGCCGGGGCCGGTGTGTCCTGGGGCCCGTACGTCGCCGCGCTCGGGTTCCTGGTGGCCACCCTCGGATCCGCGTGGGCCGCGAAGTCCGCGACCATCCACCTCTCCGACCTCTGAGCGGGCCGGCGCCCGCCGCGCCCCGGGCGCACCGGGCGGTCGGGGCCCGCACGTCTGGTTAGAGTGGAGGCATGGCCCACCCCACGAGTCCGCGTGAGGACGGTCGACGTCGGCAGCTCGGCCGTGCCCGAGTCGCGGCCCTGGGCGCCGCAGCGCTCATGGGAGCGGGGGTCGCGACCGCCGCGTCCGGCTCCCCCGCCTCCTCCGACCAACCGGCCGAGGCCGTGGCCTCGGCACCGAACGCACCGGATGAGGTCGTCGACGAGACGCCACAGCCGGTGACCGTGGACGCCGAACTCGTCCGCTCGGTGGCCCACCAGGTCCTCGCCGAGCAGGGTCGGGACCCGACGTTGACCGACCTCGACCTCATCACCCGTGACGTCCTCGCGCAGGGCCCGCTCGAGGCGTCCGACGTGCACCGGGTCACCACCGAGACCCTCCTGGGCAACGGGCCCGGCGGGCCCGTCGAGACCGGCGAGGCACCGCCCCCGGAGTGCCCGCCCACCGCCCGGGCGTGCATCGACGTGGACGACAAGACCGCCTGGATGCTCACCGACGGCCGGGTCACCTACGGCCCGGTCCCCGTCACCACCGGCAGGGACGGGTACGAGACCACGCGGGGGACCCACGAGGTGATCCGGCACGTCCGGCACGACCACAGCCTGCCGTTCGACTCACCGATGCCGTACTCCACCTACTTCACCCGGAACGGGATCGCCTTCCACCAGGGGCGCCTGGACGAGCCGTCGCACGGCTGCATCCACATGGGGCACGACGCGGCCTCGCACTTCTTTGAGAACCTGCAGGTCGGGGACGAGGTCGTGGCGTTCTGAGCCGTGCGCCGGCCCGTCAGTCGCGCGGGAGCGGCTTGACCATCGGGAACAGGATGGTCTCCCGGATCCCGAGTCCGGTGAGCGCCATGAGCAGGCGGTCGATACCCATGCCGAGACCGGCCGAGGGCGGCATGCCCTGCTCCATCGCGGCGAGGAAGTCCTCGTCGAGCACCATCGCCTCGTCGTCGCCGGCCGCGGCCAGGCGCGCCTGGTCCTCGAAACGCTGACGCTGGACCACCGGGTCCACCAACTCGGAGTAGGCGGTCGCCAGCTCGAATCCACGGACGTAGAGGTCCCACTTCTCGGTGACACCACGGTCGGTGCGGTGATCACGGGTCAGCGGCGAGGTCTCGACGGGGAAGTCGCGGACGAAGACCGGGCCCTCCAGCTGGTCGGCACACAGGTGCTCCCACAGCTCCTCGACGAGCTTGCCGTGGAGCCAGCCCTGCCCCTCGGGTACCTCCAGGCCGACCTCCGCCGCCAGCGAGGTGAGCTCGTCGACGGTCGAGTCGACCGTCACCGTCTCCGCGCCGCCGGTGGCGAGTTCGGGGTGCTTGCGCTGCAGCGCCTCGTTGAGCGAGGGGTACATCTTCATCTCGCGCCACCGGCCGCCCAGATCGAACTCGGTGCCGTCCACGAGCGTGACCGTGGTGGAGCCGAACACCTCGGTGGCCACCTCCTGGATGACCTCGCGGATCATCGTGGCGGCCGTGTCGTAGTCGCCGTACGCCTGGTACGTCTCGAGCATCGCGAACTCGGGGCTGTGCGAGGAGTCCACGCCCTCGTTACGGAAGTTGCGGTTGATCTCGAAGACCCGCTCGATGCCGCCCACCACGCACCGCTTGAGGTACAGCTCGGGGGCGATCCGCAGGTACAGGTCCAGATCCAGCGCGTTGGAGTGGGTGACGAACGGCCGGGCCGCGGCGCCGCCGTGCAGCGTCTGCAGCATGGGCGTCTCGACCTCGAGGAAGCCGCGGTCCTCCAGCGCGTGCCGGAGGGCGCGGACGACCTTGATGCGCAGGACCGCGTTGCGGCGGGCCTGCTCGCGCATGATGAGGTCCGTGTAGCGCTGCCGGGTCCGCGTGTCCTCGCTCAGGTCCTTGTGCGCCACCGGCAGCGGACGCAGCGACTTGGCCGCGAGCACCCACTCATCGGCCATGACGGACAGTTCGCCGCGCTTGGACCGCACCACGCGGCCGGTCACCGACACGTGATCGCCCAGGTCCACGTCCTGCTTCCAGGCGTCGAGGCGCTCCTGCCCCACATTGGCCAGCGAGAGCATGGCCTGCAGCTGCGGGGCGAACGCGCTGGGCTCCCCCTCCGCCGCCGGGACGGACAGGTCCGCCGCCGGGTCCACGCCGTCCTGGAGGCGGACAAAGCAGAGTTTGCCGGTGTTGCGGACGAACAGCACGCGGCCGGCCACCGACACCTCCACGTCGGTCTCCTCGCCCGGCTCGAGGGCGGCGAAGCGCGGGTCCGCGGCGATCTCGGCCAGGGAGTGCGTGCGCGGCACGTCGACCGGGTAGGCCTGCCCGCCCGAGTCGAGCAGGCGCTGCCGCTTGTCGCGGCGGATGCGGAGCTGCTCAGGGGTGTCGTCTGCGGGCTCGCTCGTGGCGGCCCCGGGCACGGCGGAAGTCGAGTCGGTCACGACCTCCGAGGATAGTCGGCCCGGTCTCCCCCGGCCGAACCCGCGGTGGCCGCGTCCCACAGGTCGGCGTACCGGCCCGCCGAGTCGAGCAGTCCGGCGTGCGTGCCGGACTCCACGATCCGGCCCTCCTCCACCACGAGGATGCGGTCCGCGCGCCGCGCCTGGTCCAGCCGGTGCGCCACCATCACCGTGGTCCGGCCGCGCCGCACCCCGTCCACGGCCTCGTCGAGTACCCCGGCGTCCTGCGGCGAGGCCTCGGAGGCGGCCTCGTCGAGGACTATCACCAGGGGGTCGAGCACCGCCACGCGTGCGAGGGCGAGCTGCTGGGCCCGCACCGACGACACCTCGAGCCCCGCCGGGCCGAGCTCCGTGTCGAGCTGCTCGGGCAGCCCGCGCGCCCAGTCCGCCAGCCCGACGAGCCCGAGCGCCGACCACAGGACCGCCTCGCCCGCCCCCGGCGACACCAGGTCGAGGTTCGACCGGACGGTCCCCGGGAAGACGAAGCCCTCCTGCGCGACCAGCGCGACGACCCGCGCCCGCTCGGCCCCCTCCAGCGCGCTCACCTCGAGTCCGCCCACGGTGACCGTGCCGGCGTCCGCCTCGCGGACCCCGGCGACCGCCCCGGCGATCGTCGACTTGCCCGAGCCGGAGGCCCCCACGAGCGCCACGGTCGCCCCCGCGGGGACGTCGAAGCCGATGTCGACGACGACGGGGCGGGCGCCGTATCCGGCCGTGAGCCCGTGGACACGCAGGGAGCCGGCGTCGGTGGCGCGCGGCGAGTCGGCGTCGTTGTCGTCATCGCTGTCGTTGTCGTCGTTGTCGTCGTCGTTGTCGGGGCCGCCGGGGTGGTCGTCGTCGATCATCCCCACGATCCGGCTCAGCGACGCCGCGGCCGAGTGGAGCTGGTCGAGGGTCATGATCAGCCGGCCGATCGGGTCGAAGAGCCGCAGGAAGAACAGGACGGCGGTGGTGGCCTCGCCGAGCGTGACGACCCCGGCGTCGACCAGCGTGAACCCGGTGACGAGCAGGGTCGCGACCCCGAGGAACTCGGCGAGGTTGACGCCGCCGAAGAGCCGGGTGTTGGCGATCTGCACCAGGACGTCGAGGCGGGCGACGCGCCAGGACGGCGCGGCCAGCCGCGGCCGGAGGACGTCGGCCAACAGGTGGGCGCGGACGGTCTCGGCGCCCCGCACCGCCCCCAGCACGACTCCGGCGCGGCGGGCCCGCTCGGCCCGTTCGGCCCGGTACATCGGCGGCGCCTCGCGCAGGTACCGGCGCGCGGCGAGCCCGTAGACGGGGACGGTGACCAGCAGCAGCGCCACCGCGAACGACCAGTGGACGGTCGCCATGCCGATCACCGTGACGACGATGCCGGTGCCCGCCCCCACCAGCGCGGGCACGCCGGTGTTGACGGCGGTGGTCACGGCGGCCACGTCGTCGCTGGACCGCGAGACGACGTCGCCGGAGCCCGCGCTCTCGATCTCGAGCTGGCGCCGGCGCAGCGCGGCGCCGATCGCCCTCTCCCGCAGGCGGGCGATCACCCGGTCCGCGGCGCCGGCGGACAGGATCGTCCCCGCGACGTCGAGGGCCGCGCCCACGACGAGGGCGGCCGTCACCACCACGACCACCCGGCCGATCCCCGAGTCGCCGACGAGCCAGGTGGCGGACGGGGCGCCGGAGGCCAGGTCGACCAGGCCCCCGAGGGCCCGCGGCAGGACCAGTCCGCACGCCGCCGAGATCAGCAGGAGAACCACGGCGGCCGCGATCCGCGCCCGGTGCGCGCGTGCGAGCCCGGACAGCTCCGCGCGGATCCGCGCGCCGGAGGCCAGCGGCAGCGCGGTCGGGGTCTGCGGGGAGGCGGTCATGCGCGCACCCGCCAGGCCGGCGAGGAACTGAACACGAGGGTGGTGCGGCCGGCGCGGGCCGCCGCGACCGAACGGGCGACCTCGATCTCGGTCACGGAGTCGAGCGCCGTGGTCGGGTTCTCGAGGACCAGGATGTCCGGGTCGGCAGCGAGGGCGCGTGCCAGGAGCACCCGCTGGCGTTGGCCGCCGGAGAGCCGGGTGCCCGCCTCGCCCACCTCGGAGTCCGGGCCCTCGGGCAGCACGCGGAGCACGTCCGCGCAGCCCGCGTCGTCGAGGGCGCGCCGGGTCGTCGCCTCGTCCGCCCGACCGAGGGAGACGTTCGCGGTGACGGTGCCCGCGAACAGCATCGCGTCGCCGCCGGTCACCAGGATCGCGCGGCGGGTGCTCGCCACGCTCCACCCGGCGGTGGTGGCGCCGTCGAGCCGGACCGTGGCGCCGTCGTCGCGACCGGAGAGCGCGGCGAGGAGCGTGGCCGCGGACCGGCGGTCGGTGTCCACCACGTGCAGGGCCCCGGCGGGGACGTCGAGCGGGGCGAACCCGGGCGCCTCCACCCGCACGGCCACGGCGCTGCCGCCCGGCCCGCCGACGGCCGGGTCGGCCGCGGGCGGATCGGCCGCGGGGTGTTCGGGGTCCGGCGTGGCCTCCGGTGCCTGGAGGACGTCCAGCACCCGGCCGGCGGACGCCGTCCCGGCCGCCCACACCATCCAGACGTTGCGCCCGAGCATGGTCATGGGGCCCACCAGCATCTGCGCGATCGTCACCACGATCACGAGGTCGCCCACGGTGAGCCGGCCCGCGAAGGTCTGGTGCGCGGCGAGCATCGCGGTGCCCACCACGAACAGTCCACCCACGACCTCCGTGATCCCGCCGAGCCCGGCCCGCGCGACGTTGGCGGACAGCGCGGTGCCCAGGGCGTGCCGCGACGCCCGCTCGTAGCGCCGGGTGGCCTCGCGGGAGGCGCCGAACCCGGCGACCACCCGGAGCCCGGCGACGAAGTCGGCGGCCACGCTCGCGGCGACCCCGGCCGCGTGCTGGGCCCGGCGGAGCCTCCCGCTGAGCGGACCGGCGAGCCGGCTGGCGACATAGGCGGTGGCCACCGCCCCGGCGAGGACGCCCAGCCCGAGCGGCCACCACACCCAGAGCAGCACGGCGCCGCCGGCGACGACGGCCGCGATCTCGCCGATCGGCAGGACCGCCAGCATCTTGGTCCGGGCCAGGGCCTGGGCGTCCGTCCCTGCCACGGTGAGCAGGTCGCCGGGCCTGCGGTGCCCGCCGCCCACCCCGTGGTGGTCGGTCACGCGGTCGGTGACCAGCATCCGGATCTCGTGGTCGATGTAGCCGAGGGCGGCGTGCGCGAGTCGGGACCCGAACCGGTAGCCGAGGGCGAGGAGACAGAAGACGACGACGAGGAGCGCCACCGCGAGGGCGATGCCGCGGGCGTCGCCGTCGGCCAGGGGCCCGTCGACGGCCCTGCCCACCACCACGGGGACGGCGATCTCCCCGAACTGGTGCAGCACGGTCAGCACCGCGGCGGCGAGGGTGGTCCGGGGGTGCGAGCGCATCACCTGCCACACCAGGCCGGCGGGCGTGGTGCGTCCGGTCACCCGGAGCGTGCGGTGCCGGATCTCCTCGCGCGGGGGGACGAAGAGCCAGCGGTCGAGCGGACCGCCGGGGGCGACGGACGCGTCACGGCTCGCAGTGGGCATGGATCCTTCTCGTCGGTCGGCCAACGGCCAGGTCAGCCTAGCCTCGACGGGGATCGCGGCCGGTCAGGGCCCGCGCGAAGGATGGTTCAGTGCGCGGAGATCGCGGAACGCTCTCGCACCAGGTGGCCCGCCCCGGTGAGGAGTCCGAGCGCCCGTCCGGCGCGGAGGGCGTCGTGGCCGCCGTCGACCGCGCGGACGGCGGTGACGCCGCGCGAGTGCAGCTCCCACGTGAAGAGCTCGGCGTCCAGGCCGTCGTCGCTGACCAGCACGACGTCGCGGTGCTCCGAGACGGCGGCGAGGGTCGTCTCCGAGCGCGGGTCGAGGAACTCGACCACGGGGCGCGCTGCGACGGCCACCGCGCCGGCGAGCACGCCCTGCCGCTCGCGCTGCGCGCGGGAGCGGATGTCCACGACGAGCGCGCCGGCCTCGACCGCGGCGCGGTAGCCGGCCACGTCGAGGGTGGTGGCGCACGGGGCGGCCTCGGCTCGGGTGGCGGGGGCTGCGGTGATCATGACGCCCATAATAGACAGACCGGTCTATCTACTTCAAGAGGCAGTACCAGGCCGGCTCATGGTTGACGTGTCATGTATTTGACGTATCATCAAGTCAGACCCCAGGAGGAATCCATGACCGCCGCACACCAGCGCCAGCCCGCCGCCTTCATCGGCCACGGCGTCCCCCTCAACGCCCTCGAGGACAATGCGTGGACCCGCGAGTGGGCGGCGCTCGGCCGGGAACTGCCCCGCCCCCGCGCGGTCCTCGCCGTCTCGGCCCACTGGTACATCAACGCGACCGCCGTGACCGCGATGCCCGACCCGCGGACGATCCACGACTTCTACGGCTTCCCCAGAGAGCTCGCCGAGTTCGACTACCCCGCGTCCGGCGCGCCCGAGCTCGCCGCCGAGGTCGCCGAGGCCGTCAAGCCCACCTGGGTGGGTGCCGACCAGGACTCCTGGGGGCTCGACCACGGCACGTGGTCCGTCCTGACCCACGTATTCCCCGACGCCGATGTCCCCGTCGCGCAGCTCTCCGTCGACGCCACCAAACCGGCGGGCTACCACTTCGACCTGGGCACCAGGCTCGCGACGTTGCGCGATTCCGGGGTCCTGGTCCTGGCCAGCGGCAACATCGTGCACAACCTCCGGACCGTGGACCCGTCGCTCGGGGACGCCGGAACGGACTGGGCGCACCGCTTCGACGACCACGCCCAGGAGATCCTCACCGAGCACCCCGAGGACGCGCTCAAGCTCATCGAGCACCCGGACGCCCCACTCGCCGTCCCCACCGCCGACCACTTCCTGCCGCTGCTCTACACCGCGGGCATGGCCGCGGCGTCCGGGGAGACGCTCGAGGCGTTCAGCAAGGGATACACCTGGGGCTCGGTCTCCATGACCAGCTACCGCTCCGCCGCGTGAATCCCCGCGCGGGTGCAGAATGAGCGGGTGCCCCTGCCCCGACCCGCCGCCCCCACAGACGTCCCCACCCTCCGCGAGATCGAGATCTCCGCGGGCGACGCGTTCCGGGACATCGACATGGCGGCGATCGCCCATGATGATCCCCCCACACCCGAGAGCTACCTCGAGGCCGTCGAGCTGCGTCACCTGTGGGTGATCGACGACGATGACGCGACGCCCGTGGCCTACCTCTGGGCGTTCGAGCTGGACGGCGGACTACACATCGAGCAGGTCAGCGTGGCCGCCACCCATGCCCGCCGCGGCCTGGGGCGCGCGCTCATCGAGCACGCCGCCGGGCTCGCGCGGGAGCGGGGCGCGCCGTGCCTGACCCTCACCACGTTCGCGCAGGTCCCGTGGAACGCGCCCTACTACGAGCGGATCGGCTTCCGCACCCTGGACGAGAACGAGTTGTCCCCCGGGCTGCGCGCCATCCGCGACGCCGAGGCCGCGCACGGCCTGGGCGAGTGGCCGCGGGTCTGCATGCGGCTCGACCTCTGACGCCCCGGAGCCTGCCGCCCGCCGGTCTCCGGGCGCTCAGGTGTTGCGTTCGAACACCAGGCGCAGGCCCTCCAGTGCGAGCTCGTGCTCGACGTCGGTGACAGTCCGCGACTCCTCGGCCACCACGTCCGCACGCATCCCGGTGAGCACCACGGAGGCGTCGGCGAGGCCGTCGACCTCGTCGCGGAGCCGGTTCACCAGCGCGTCGATCTGGCCGGCGAACCCGATCACGATGCCCGCCTGCAGCGCCGCGACGGTGTTCTTGCCCAACGCGCCACGGGGCCGCACGACCTCGATCTTGCGCAGCGCCGCGGCCCGTTCGGCCAGGGCGTCCACCGAGATGTCGATGCCGGGGGCGATCGCCCCGCCGAGGAGCTCGCCGCGCCCGGAGATGGCGTCGACGGTGGTCGCGGTGTCCACGTCGACGACGACGACGGCGCCGTCGAACAGGGTGTGGACCGCCAGCGCGTTGACCACCCTGTCGGACCCCACCTCGCGCGGGTTGTCCACGAGCAGCGGCACCCCGGTCTTCACCCCAGGCGCCACGACCACCGACGGCAGGTCGGGCCAGTAGTCGGCGGCCATCCGCCGCAGCTCGCCCGTCACGGACGGCACCACCGACATCGCCGAGATGCCGGTGAGGCGTCCGGCGCACTCCCCGAGCAGCCCCCGGATCGTCAGGGCCAGTTCGTCGGAGGTCACCGACGGGGACGTGCGCATGCTCCACGTCCGCTCGAGCGGCCCCCCGTCCGGCGGGAACACGCCGAGGCGGATGTGCGTGTTCCCGACATCGACGGTGAGGAGCATCGCGCTACCCCGACCTAGACCGTGGCGGGCGCGGGGACCCGCGGGTTCTTGAGTCCCGAGCCCTCCGGCACGTCCGCGGGGTCGGTGCCCCGGGCCAGGGCCCGGTTGTCGGAGTCCACGAACACCACGCGCGGCTGGTGGGCGCGCGCCTCGGCGTCCTCCATGACGGCGTAGGCGATGATGATCACCAGGTCGCCCGGGTGCACCAGGTGGGCGGCGGCGCCGTTGATGCTGATGACGCCCGACCCGCGCTCGCCGGTGATGGCGTAGGTGGTCAGCCGGGAGCCGTTGTCGATGTCGACGATGTCGATCTGCTGGCCCTCGAGCAGGTCGGCCGCGTCCATGAGGTCGGCATCGATCGTGCACGAGCCCACGTAGTGCAGGTCGGCCTGCGTGACGGTGGCCCGGTGGATCTTGGACTGGAGCATGGTGCGCTGCATCAGATTTCTCCCTGCACGTCTGCGGCCATCTCGGCCTGCTGGGCGGCGACGGTGGCCTCGGCGGCGGCGACGAAGCCGGTGCCGATCGCCACGCCGACGTTGTCGATGAGTCGGGTGGTGCCCACGCGGGCGGCCACGAGGAGGCGGCCGGGGCCCTCCTCCGGTGGCTCTCCGAGGTCACCCGCGCGGAGTTCGAGGTAGTCGACCGAGATCTGCGGCCGCTCCGCCAGCACGGCGCGGGCGGCGTCGAGGACGGCGTCCCGGCCGCCCTTGGCGGCGAAGGTCCCGGCCACGAGGGCCGCGTTGAGCGTGGTGGCCAGGTCCCGCTCCTCGTCGGAGAGGTAGCGGTTACGGGAACTCAGGGCCAGTCCGTCGGACTCCCGCACGGTGGGCACGCCCACGATCCGCACGCCCATGTCGAGGTCCGCCACCATCTGCCGGATCAGCACGAGCTGCTGGTAGTCCTTCTCCCCGAAGAACGCCTGGTGCGGGGCGATGATGTTGAACAATTTGGCCACCACCGTGAGCATCCCGGCGAAGTGCCCGGGGCGGGCCGCACCGTCGAGGATGTCGCCCGCCGGGCCGGGCGCGATCGTGGTCCGCGGCCCCTCCGGGTACATCGCGGTGGCCGTGGGCGCGAAGACCAGCTCGACGCCGGCCTCGGCCAGGCGCGCCACGTCCTCGTCGAGGGTGCGCGGGTAGGTGTCGAGGTCCTCGCCGGGCCCAAACTGCAGCGGGTTGACGAAGATCGACACCACAACCACGGACCCTGGGGTCCGCCGCGCCGCCTCGACCAACGCGAGGTGCCCCTCGTGGAGCGCCCCCATGGTCGGGACCAGGATGACCTGCTTGCCGACCTTGCGCAGTGACTCGGCGACGGCGTGCATCGAGTCGGGCTCGTGGTGGACGGTCAGCTCCCCGCGCGCGTATCCGGAGCCGGGACGCCCGGGCACCGCGGTGTGGACCGGATGGGCGGTGGAGGTCATCGAAGCTGCTCCGAGAGGTCGGGGGCGAGGAGGTCGGTCACGTCGCGGCCGGCGTCACAGCGGTCGGCGGTCCGCAGGGCGAGGGCGCGGTAGCCGTCGGCGATGCCGCCGTCGACCTGCTCGAGCGCGTCCAGGTGACGGGAGACCGTCACCGCGTCGCCGCGCATGACGGGTCCGGTGAGGGCCGCGTCCCCGGAATCCAGCGCGTTGGTCAGTGCGGCCTCGAGGAGCGGGGCCAGCGTCCGGCGCGCGAGCACCCTGGCGTCCGCGCCGAGCACCCCGTCCGGGTCGCCCTCGACGCCGCCGCCGGGCAGGACCGCGAAGGACGAGGCGAGCGCCTCGGCGGCATCGTTGACCAGCGTGACCAGGTGGTTGGCGCCGTGTGCGAGGGCCGAGTGGTAAAGGGCGCGGTCGGACTCGGCGACGGTGACGGGGTGCCCGCCGGTCTCCATCACCAGCATCTGGCCCACGACCAGGCCGGTCTCGTCCGGTGCGGTGAGGGCCCAGGAACAGCCCTCCATCCGCTCGACGTCCGAGTCGCCGCCGGTGAAGGTCATGGCCGGGTGGGCGGCCACCACGACGGCGCCGGCGTCCGCGGCCGGGCGCAGGACGTCCGCGCCGACAGCACCGGCGACGTGGACGACGATGTGTCCCGGCCGGAACGCCCCGGCGGCGGCGAGCTCGTCGACGACGCCGGGCAGTGCGGTGTCGGGGACGGCGAGGATCAACAGTTCGCAGGACCAGGCGACGGCGGCGGGATCGGCGACCCGCGCCTCGGGGAGCCGGCGCGCGGCCAGGTCCCGCGACTGCCCGGACCGTGCGACGACGGCGGAGACGACGTGTCCGCGCGATTCGAGGGCGGCGCCCACGGCGGTGCCGACCCGTCCCGCCGAGATCAGGCCCACGGACAGGCGGGCGGGGGGTGTCCCGGTGACGCCGGGTTCGGACATCATGAAATGCTCCAGTGATCGATCCGTTCCAGGCCCACTCGCGTGGTGGGTCCCGGACATCTCGGAGCTGAGGGTAGTCCTCGCGGAGCCCGCCGGGAGCGACCAGTGGCGGATCTCACACCGCCCGGGTGGCGTCAGCCCTCGGCGCGACGGCGACGGCGGCCGCCCGAGGAGTCACTGCTACCCAGGCGCGCCATGAGCTCGGCGACGGTCAGGCCACCGGACTCGCCGTGACGGCTCGGGGCGGTGTCCTCCTCCGCCGCCCGGCGCGAGCGGCCGCCCGGCGCGGCGGTGGACTCGTCGGGAGCGGGCTCGGCGGGGGTGGCGTCGGCCGGGGCGGCCGGCTCGGCCGGTGCCGCCTGCTGCGGATCGACGGCGGGCTGGGGCCGGGTGACGGGGCGGACCGCGGGGCCTCGGCGCCGCTCGCCGCCGGTCTCCGCCGCGCGGTCGGCCTCCGGTCCGGCGTCGGTCTCCGGCGGGACGGGCGCGAGCTTCTCGGTGCGCTCGGTGCTGGGGGTGGAGTCCCGGCGCACGCCGGTCGCCGTGGGCTCCGCGGACTCCGTGGACCCGGCAGGCTCAGCGGAC
>DHCFD07801__coassemble_1385_pt1 | contig 16851 bp, 14 predicted proteins | sample DHCFD07801__metabat2_high_PE_018 | metagenome-assembled genome bin DHCFD07801 | reverse complement strand
GAGCTTCTCGCGGTCGTAGTCCGAGTCGGAGTTCTCGATCTCGGCGCGGATCTGGCTGACCCGGCCCTCGATCTGGCCCTGATCGCCCGAGCCCTCGACGATCGTGGTCTCGTCCTTGGTCACGGTGACCTTGCGGGCCTTGCCCAGCATGGAGATGTCGGCGGTCTCGAGCGAGAGGCCGACCTCCTCGGAGATGACCTGGCCGCCGGTGAGGATCGCGATGTCCTGCAGCATGGCCTTGCGGCGGTCACCGAAGCCGGGCGCCTTGACGGCGACGGACTTGAAGGTGCCGCGGATCTTGTTGACCACGAGCGTGGACAGGGCCTCGCCCTCGACGTCCTCGGCGAGGATGAGCAGGCTCTTGCCCTCGCCGATGACCTTCTCCAGCAGCGGCAGCAGGTCCTTGACCGTGGAGATCTTGCCGGAGACCAGCAGGAGGTACGGGTCCTCGAGGACCGCCTCCTGGCGCTCCGGGTCGGTCATGAAGTACTGGGAGATGTAGCCCTTGTCGAAGCGCATGCCCTCGGTGAGCTCGAGGTCCAGGCCGAAGGTCTGCGACTCCTCGACCGTGATCACGCCCTCCTTGCCGACCTTGTCCATCGCCTGGGCGATGAGCTCGCCGATGGCGGGGTCGGCCGCGGAGATACCGGCGGTCGCGGCGATCTGCTCCTTGGTCTCGATCTCCGTGGCGGAGTCGAGCAGGTTCTTGGCGACGGCGTCGACGGCCTTCTCGATGCCGCGCTTGATGCCCATCGGGCTCGCGCCGGCGGCGACGTTGCGCAGGCCCTCGCGCACGAGTGCCTGGGCCAGCACGGTGGCGGTGGTGGTGCCGTCACCCGCGACGTCGTCGGTCTTCTTGGCGACCTCCTTGACGAGTTCCGCACCGATCTTCTCGTAGGCGTCCTCGAGCTCGATCTCCTTGGCGATGGACACGCCGTCGTTGGTGATCGTGGGGGCGCCCCACTTCTTCTCCAGCACGACGTTGCGGCCCTTGGGGCCGAGCGTGACCTTGACGGCGTCGGCGAGCTGGTTGAGACCGCTCTCCAGGCCGCGCCGAGCCTCTTCGTCGAACGCGATCATCTTTGCCATGGGGTGAATCATCCTCCGGATATGGGGTGACACGCGTGTGGTCGGCGTCGGTGCCCGCGACGGACGGTGCGGACCGTGTCGGATCCACGCCTCACCTTGCGACCTCAGTTCGGTTTGTTCTGGCACTCAGGGTAACCGAGTGCCAACCGCTTTTCTAGCACTCGCCCCTGACGAGTGCAAAGGGGGTCGGGCCCGGCTCCGCGCCTCACGAACCCGCCCGGCCGTCCGAGCGGTGCCCTAGCATCAGGAGCCGGCACAACCCCAGCAGCCGGAAGGCCCCAGATGTCCAGTGAACATGACCGTGTCGACGCCGACGAGGACGCGATCGAGATCGACGCGCCCCCGGCGCGCGTCTGGGAGATCGTCTCCGAGGTGCGCAACGCCCCGCAGTGGAGCAGCCAGGCCGTCAAGGTCTACGCCTCCGGCGGCGCGACGACCCTCGGGACGCACTCGTTCAATCTCAACAAGCAGGGCCCGGTCTACTGGCCCACCTGGAGCCGCGTGGTGGCGTTCGAGCCCGAGCGCAGGATCGCCAACCGCACCGGTGGGCACGGGACCGTGTGGAGCTTCGAGCTCACGCCCACCCCGACCGGTGGGACGCGACTCGTCCAGCGTCAGGAGATCCCCGCCCTGCTGACCTCCGCGGTCGGCGCGGTCACGAGCAGGCTCCCCGGCGCCGCGTCCGGCGAGGCCTCCTCCGGGAGCCGCGGCCCCTCCGGGGCGCTACGTCGCATCAAGTCCGCGGCCGAGCGGGGCTGACAACCCGCAGGCCAGATCGCCCGCGCGACCAGGGCCGGCCACCACGCCCCCGACCGACGCGTCCACGCCCACAGAACCGAGAGGCACTTCTATGTCCAGCCCGAACGCCCCCATCGAGAGCTCGATAGAGATCGACGCGCCCCCGGCGCGCGTCTGGGAGATCGTCTCCGAGGTGCGCAACGCCCCGCAGTGGAGCAGCCAGGCCGTCAAGGTGCTCGCCCTGGGCGGACGCACCACCGCCGGGACCCGCTCACTCAACATCAACAAGCAGGGCAAGCTGATCTGGCCCACCACGGCGAAGGTCGTCGAGTTCGAGCCGGGACGCCGGATCGCCAACCGCGTCATCGAGAACACCTCCATCTGGGCATTCGAGCTCGAGCCCACCGACGCCGGCGGGACCCGGCTGGTCGAGCGCCGGGAGACGCCACACGGCACCTCGGCCCTCTCCCAGTTCCTCGTCGACAAGGTCTTCGGGGGCCAGCCGGCGTTCACCGAAGAACTCGGCCATGGCGTCTCGACCTCCCTCACGCGCATCAAGGCCCTCGCCGAACAGGGCTGAGCCGGTGCGCCGGGGTTCCTCTGTCCGGTCCGCGCCCACGCTCGCACTGCTGTCCGCGCTCGCCGTCTCGGCGAGCGCGTGCGGCCTCGTCGGGGACGACGTGGACCGGGGAGAAGGGACGCCCGAACCGCCGCGCGAGGAGCCGGGCCCCACCCTCGCGGAGGGCCCTCCACCGGCGGACTGGAAGGACGTCCACAGCCCCACCGGGTTGGTCTACTCGGTCCCGCCGGACTGGGAGATCGGCGACCGGTTCGAACAGACGGACCCGTCGGCCCCCGGCACCGGCCGGCCAGACGGCACCCAGGGATCCGATGGCGGCTCCGACTGGGGCTCGGGGTTCCTCACCACCGCCAACGCGATCGCCGACCCGGGGTACTGCCCGCTCAGCGGCTTCTCCTTCCGCACACTGTCGGGGATCAGCGGGGTCCTGCCCGGGGACTCCCGCGACCAGGTCGAGTCGGCCTCGAGGGCGATGGCCGACTCCATCGACCGACGGTTCACCGAGAACGGCGCCGACATCCCGGCCCCCCGGCCGGAGAAGATCGGCGTCTCGGGAGCCCCTGCCTGGCACCTCTCGCTGCGCGGCCGGGTCCGGCCGCCACGGAACACGTGCACGCCACCGGTAATCCGCTTCGACACGGTCGCGGTGTCCACCCGCACCCCGGAGGGGGCGCCGGCCACCATCGTGTTCGTCCTCATGGCCGACGAGGGCGAGCAGGGCGTCCAGCCGGAGGAGACCATCGACCGGGTGGTCGCCTCGCTGCGCTACGACATCTCCGTCTGACCGCGGTCAGGCCGCGGCGGGCCCGGCGACCGCGCCGCCACCGGTGAACATGTCCGACCAGCCGCGGTGGCACCGCGCCCAGTCCCATCCGCAGTCGACCGCGGCCGCGACCCGATCCGGCCCCACCGCGGTCTCCCGCACGGGGACATCCGGGCCGTCGGCCACGGTGACCTGCACCGTCCGGCCACGGCGCTCGTAGCGCAGCCAACGGTCGGGGTCCGCCTCCAGCTCGAGGCGGTCGCCCTCGACCTCCAGCGTGCCCACGAGTTGACCGAGCAGTTCCCGCGTCACCCACGGGAGCGTGCCGCGGGGCCGGCCGAGGATCGCGTGGTCGGTGATCGCGGCGCCCATGGTGGTGGGCCGGCGATGGACGTCGATGTCGATCCGCTCCCGCGGGTCCGCGACCAGACCCTGGGGTGGCGAGGTGACCAGGAGCTGGCGGGGAGCGGCGAGCCGCATCACGGCGTTGACCACGAGCGACCGCGTGAGGACCTCCGGACGCAGCACCACCCCGACGCCCTCGATCACCGGGCGCTCGGACAACGCGCCGGTCTCGCCCACGGCCTCGGCGGCGGGGAACCGGTCGCCGACCTCGTCGCGCAGTCCCTCGAGGTCGGCCCGGACGAACGGCAGGAGGTCCTCGACCCGGGCGACGTCGCGGAACTCCGGATCCGCTGGCGTGACGACGATCACATAACTCATAGCGGAGACTGTACTTCATGTTCCGTTCATCCGCTGTTCACCTTAGGCGGTGCGGCGCCCGCTCCACCTAGGCTGGCCCCATGACGACCCCCGCCTCGTTCGCCCCGCCGCACCCGGACCTCGACCGACTCGCGGAGGCGGTGACCGCGCAGCTCGACCGCGCCTGGACCGACCTCGCCGACCTCGTGGCCCTGCCCTCGGTCCACGGGGCCGAGCCCGAGGCGTGCGAGCAGGCGTGCGAGCTCGTACGGTCCCTCCTCGTCGACCTGCCCGTGCCCGGGCTGGGCCCCGACGCCGTGGAGGTGATCGAGACCTCCGACGGCTCGAAGGCGGTGTTCGCCCACCGCCCCGCCGCGCCCGGGCGCCCGACGGTCCTGCTGTACAGCCACTACGATGTCCAGCCGTCCGGCGAACCCGAACAGTGGACGTCGCCGCCGTGGGACCTCACCGAGCGCGACGGCCGCTGGTACGGGCGCGGGGCCGCAGACTGCAAGGGGAACCTGGTCGTCCACCTCACCGCGCTCCGTGCGCTCGCGGCCGCGGGCGGGGACGACCCCCTGGACGGCCTGGGTATCCGACTCGTGGTGGAGGGCTCGGAGGAGACCGGGGGCGGCGGCCTCGACGATCTCGTGGCGCAGCGCCCAGACCTCGTGCAGGCGGACACGATCCTCATCGCGGACACCGGCAACGCCGCGGTGGGCGTGCCCACGCTCACGACCAGCCTGCGGGGGATCGCGAACCTCGTCGTCTCCGTCGACACCATGGAGGCCGGAGTCCACTCCGGACAGTTCGGCGGCGGCGCACCCGACGCCCTCGCCGCGCTCGTCGCGATCCTCGCCTCGCTCCGCGACCCCGAGACCGGCGCCACGACCGTCGACGGACTCGACCTCTCCGGCGAATGGGCGGGGCGGCCCTACGACGAGGAGACCTTCCGCGCGGACGCCGGCGTGCTCGAGGGGGTGGGCGTGTCCTCCGCGGCGCCGCTCGCCGATCTCGTCTGGGCGCGCCCCGCCGTCACCGTCCTCGGCATCGACTGCCCGCCCGTCGAGGGCGCCATCGCCGCCGTCCAGCCGCACGCCCGCGCGCTGGTCAACCTGCGGGTGCCGCCGGGCACGGACCCGGTCGAGGCGCAGGACCTGCTGGTCGCGCACATCGAACGGCGGCGGCCGTGGGGCGCGCGGGTGACCATCGAGAAGGAGACGGTCGGGCACCCCTTCCGTTCGACCGACGAGGAGACGACGGACCCGGCGCACGAGCTGCTCGGGCGGTGCCTGGCCGAGGCGTACGGCGTGGACGAGGTGGCCGAGGTGGGCTCGGGCGGATCGATCCCCCTGTGCACGGCGCTGCGCCGGGCACACCCCGAGGCCAGCATCGCGCTGTTCGGCGTGGAGGACCCGGCCGCGGCGATCCACTCCCCCGACGAGAGCGTGGACCCGCGGGAGATCGAGCGCATCGCGCTGGCCGAGGCCGCGTTCCTGGAGCGCCTCCGCTGAGCAGACCGGCGCCGCGGGGGCGGGCACGGTAACAGTGTGACGACATGCTTCGATAGTGACTTCAGTGGCGGCTGAGAGGCTCACGTCGCCGGATAAAGGAGTCGACATGTCCAGCCCCACACGCACCCGCCGCGTCCTCGGAGCGATCGGGGCCGCCGCCACCGCGGCCGCGCTGACGGTGAGCCTGACCCCGGCGACCGCGCAGGCCCAGCCCGCGCCCGGCTCGATCAGCCCCGAGCAGCTGGCCAACGATGGCCTCGGCGCGGTGCTCAGCCCCGAGAGCCTGAGTCAGCTCCTGTACTTCGGCAACTTTCCCGGCTCGTCCGGCTCCTCGATGATGGGCTTGGCCAACGCGTTCGGCTTCTCCCCCAACCTCTTCGCCGGCGATCCCCCGCCCGCGCCCCGGCCGAACCCCGACATCACCGAGACCACGGTGATCGGCAAGGAGGTCGACGGCCGGTACGAGCGGTGGCTGATCGACTCGCACCGCATGCAGCGCGGGATCACGGTCGAGGTGTACCGGGCGCCGGAGGGCGGCGGACCCGCGCCCAGCCTGTACCTGCTCGACGGCGTCGGCTCCGAACTCCCCAGCGGATTCATGCAGTGGGGCGCCGCGGAGCAGTTCGCCGACCAGAACGTCAACCTCATCATCCCCACCGGCGGCCAGGGCTCGATGTGGGCGGACTGGAACGAGCCCGACCCGGTGCTGGGGATCAGCAAGTGGGAGGCCTTCATCACCGAGGACCTGCCCGCACTGGTGGAGCCGGAGCTGGGCACCAACGGCAAGCGCGGGATCGGCGGCATCTCGATGGGCGCCGGCGCCGCGGTGACCATGGCCACCCGCAACCCCGATCTCTACCAGGGCGTGTTCGGCGTCTCCGGCTGCTACTCGACCGACGCACTCGGCCAGATCCTCACCCGCTTCACCGTGGAGAGCCGCGGCGCGACCCTCACCAACATGTGGGGCGAGCCCGGCACCGAGCAGTGGGCGGCACACGACGCACTGATGAACGCCGAGCAGCTGCGCGGCATGGGCATCTACCTCTCGTCCGGCACCGGTGTGGCCACGCCCGGCGACTGGGACGACTACAACCACGACGCCCTGGACTTCGTCGCCGGCATGGCGCTCGAGCAGGCCACCGACAGGTGCACCTGGGACGCCGACCGGCGCCTGGACGAGCTGGGCATCGACGCCGAGGTGGTCCACCACCCGGTCGGGCTGCACAACTGGTCCTACTACTCCCCCGAGATCCCGCGCGCCTGGACGTCGATCCGCGGCGCCCTGCAGTAGCAGCGCGGCGGTGGGCGCCCCGATACGCTCGGACGCGTGAACCCCCGCCCGGACCTGGACCTGACCCTCCGACTGTCGGCCTCCGCGGCCGACTCCCGCCGCGGCATCGTGCGCGCCCACCCCGAGGTGCTGCTCGCGCTGGGTATGCGCGAATGGGACGCGATCGAGATCGTGGGCGCCCGCACCACCGCGGCCGTGGTGGCCGCCGCCTCCTCGACCGCGCCGAGCGGGGTGCTGGTGGTGGACGAGGTCGTGGCCGCCAACTGCGCCCTCGGCGAGAATTCGCGGGTGACGGTCCGCGCGGCCGCCGTCACGGGGGCGCAGTCGATCGAGGTCCAGGGCATGCCCGCCGCCGGCCGCGACGTGGCCGAGCGGGTACTGCGCTCCGCGCTGCTCGGCAAGGTGGTCCGCGTGGGCGACTCGGTGACGCTGCTGCCGCGCGACCTCGGTCCCGACTTCCCCACCGCCGACGCCGCGCGCACCCTGCGCAGCCGCCTGGGCATGCAGTGGAGCACCACGCTGCTCACCGTGACCGCCACCGCTCCCGACGGTGTGGTGTCGGTGCAGCCCACCACGGACGTGCGCCCGGCGGGCTCGGCCGGGCCCCGGTCGGCGGTGGGGCCGGCCACGGGCTCTGGGGCGGGCCCGGCGGCGACGGGAGCGGGGACCGGTTCGGAGGCGACGACGACGAGGTCCGCGACCGCCCCGGCCGGCGCCACCGCCTCGCCCGCACCCACCGCACCGGCGATCGCCGCGGTCGCCCGCGAGGACCTGGTGGGCGTCGGAGACCGCGCGGAGGTGCTGGCCCAGTGGCTGGCGCTGGCGCTGGACCGCGCGGATCTGCTGCGCTCTCTCGGCGCCTCCCCGCACCTCGGCGTGCTGGTGGCGGGCCCGCCGGGCGTCGGCAAGGCGACGTTCGTGCGGTCGGTAGCGGACGAACGGAATCTCGAGGTGGTCGACGGCCCCTCGGCCGGGGCGCTCGACGCGGCGAGCAGACTCGAAGCGGTTCGGGCGGCTGCGGAGAGGGCTCGCGAGAGGGGCGGGGTCCTGCTGGTCACCGATGTCGACGCGCTCCTCCCGGCCGAGCCGGAACCGGTGTCGACGCTGATCCTCGACCGCCTGCGCTCGGTCGTGGGCCATCCCGGGTCGGCGCTCGTGGCCACCTGCGTGCGACCCGAGGACGCCGACCCGCGGCTCCGCGAGCCCGACGTGTGCGACCGCGTCCTCGACCTCCCCCTACCGGACGCCTCCGAGCGCGCCGAGTTGCTCGGCATCCTGCTGCGCGGCGTCCCCACCGGAGAGCTCGATCTGGCCGCCGTCGGCGACCGCACCCCCGGATACGTCGCCGGCGATCTGCGCGCGCTCACCCGGGAGGCCGCGCTGCGGGCCGCCGCCCGGGCCGCGGAGACGGGCTCGGACCACGGCGACGAGTCCGGTGCCCGGGTCGACCAGGACGACCTCACCGACGCGATCGCGGTGATCCGCCCGCTGTCGCGTTCCGGCACCGAGGAGCTGAGCCTCGGGTCGATCACCCTGGACGACGTCGGGGACATGGTCGAGGTGCGCCAGGCCCTCACGGAGACGGTCCTGTGGCCCCTGCAGCACCGCGAGTCGTTCGAGCGCCTCGGCGTGGAACCTCCGCGGGGCGTGCTGTTGTACGGGCCCCCCGGCTGCGGCAAGACGTTCGTCGTCCGCGCGCTGGCCGCCAGCGGGCGGCTGACGGTCCATATGGTCAAGGGCGCCGAGCTCATGGACAAGTGGGTGGGCTCGTCGGAGAAGGCCGTGCGCGACCTGTTCCGCAAGGCCCGGGACTCCGCCCCGTCGCTGGTGTTCCTCGACGAGGTCGACGCGCTCGCCCCGCGGCGCGGACAGTCCGGCGACTCCGGGGTCGGCGACCGGGTCGTGGCGGCGCTGCTCACCGAACTCGACGGGGCCGAGCCCCTGGACGACGTGGTGATCCTCGGCGCGACCAACCGGCCCGAACTGATCGACCCCGCCCTGCTCCGGCCGGGGCGGCTCGAGCGACTGGTGTTCGTGCCGCCGCCGGACGCCGACGCCCGTGCGGACATCCTCCGCGCCGCCGGGCGCGACGTGCCGCTGGCCGACGACGTCGATCTGACAGCGCTGGCCGCCGAGCTGGACGACTACTCCGCCGCGGACTGCGCGGCGCTCCTGCGCGAATCCGCGCTCACCGCCATGCGCCGCGACATCGACGCCGCCGAGGTCACTGCCGCGGATGTGGAGAAGGCCCGCCGGGAGGTCGTCCCGTCCCTCGACCCCGAGCAGGTGGACGACCTCGAGCGGTACGCAGACCGCAGGGAGGCCTGAGGCGCCCCGCCCCGCGGCGCCTCGTCGGGGGGCGCCTCGCGGGGCGCCTTGTCGCGGGCACGTGCACGAACTAGACTGCCCGCCATGCGGAAGATTCTCGTAGTAGCCAGCCGTAGCGGGGCCTGACAGACCGGCACCCCCGCTGCGCGGTTGCTGCTCTCCCTGACGTCGGTCATACCCCCCGACATCAGAGGCACGAGAATGCATTCCACCGCACCAGCCAGCACCAGCACGGACGTCGCGACGGCGGCGGCGCTGTTGTCGTCGTCATCATCGTCACCGACCACGGCGCCGACATCGACTGCGTGCCCGTTCCGGGCGCGGTTCCACCGCCGCCTCCCGCGCGGCTTCGCCGCCGAGGCGGACGGGATGGACTGGGGCACGCTGATCCACACCTACGCCCCGTCCTCGGACCGCTTCCACCTCGCCGACCTCTCCCGTCGCCCACTCGGCCGCGGGATCACCGCCTACGAGGCGATCCTGGCCACCCGCGGCGCCGACGGCTCCGGCTTCACCGCCCAGCGGCTCACCACCGAATCCTGCGGGGACCTCGTCGCGATGTCCGAGATGCTCAGCCGCATCGGCGCCCACGTCGAGATCGAGCTCTTCCACCAGTACGAGGGCGAGCCGTTCGACGACACCGGGTCCTGGTGCACCCTCCTGCACGTCTCCTGCGGGCTGCGCCAGACCTGGGCGCTGGGGTTCGGCGGCACCCCGTCCGACGCGTCGATCGCTGCTCTCCTCAGCGGCGCGACGCTACTTCACCTGCGCTGAACACGGACGATGAGAAAGGTTCTGTAAAGTGGGCGCGGTAAACCCTCCCGGTCGGCCTCCGGCCCCCCGCCCCACCAAGGCGGGGTGCACGAGCACGTCGGCATACGAGCGTCCACACGGAAGGAGCCGCCGGTGATCGCGATCCTCGCGGCCCACGCCGTCGCCGCCCTGATCGCGATCCCGCTGGTATTCCACTTCGGCCGCCGCATGTTCCCGGTGCTCGCCGCGGTTCCCGCAGCCGGTGCCGTGTGGGTGGCCGCCAATCTCGACCGGATCCCCACCGAGACCGTCGCCTGGGCGCCCGCACTACGCCTGTCGCTCGACCTGCGGATGAACTCCCTGTCCGCGCTGATGGCGCTCGTCGCGCTCGGTGTGGGCGCCCTGGTGCTGGTCTACTGCACCTGGTACTTCGACGACGACGAGCCGCGCCTCCACCTGTTCGCCGCCGAACTCGTCGCGTTCGCCGGCGTGATGTTCGGACTGGTCGTCGCCGACAACATGGTCCTGTTGTACATCTTCTGGGAGATCACGTCGGTCCTGAGCTTCCTGCTGGTCGGCCACTACGCGGAGCGGGCATCCGCCCGACGTGCCGCCACGCAGGCCCTGCTGGTCACCACGCTCGGCGGCCTCGCGATGCTCGTCGGCCTGGTCATCCTCGGACAGTCCGCGGGCTCCTACCGGGTCAGCGACGTGATCGCCGCGCCGCCGTCGGGCCCGCACATCCACTGGGCGATCCTGCTGGTGATCGTCGGTGCGGCCAGCAAATCCGCCATCGCGCCGCTGCACTTCTGGTTGCCGGGCGCCATGAGCGCGCCGACGCCGGTGAGCGCCTACCTGCACTCCGCGGCGATGGTCAAAGCCGGCGTCTTCCTCATCGCCCTCTTCGCCCCCGGCCTCGCCGGCTCGTCCACGTGGCAGCTGCCGCTGATCGTGCTCGGCCTGGTGTCGCTGCTCATGGCCGGCTGGCGCGCACTGCGCGAGACGGACCTCAAGCTGATCCTCGCGTTCGGCACCGTGAGCCAACTCGGCTTCCTGCTGGTCCTCGTGGGCGTCGGCTCGCGGGACACCATGCTCGCGGGCCTGACCATGCTGCTGGCGCACTCCCTGTTCAAATCCGCACTGTTCCTGTCGGTGGGCGTGATCGACAAGACCACCGGCACCCGGGACATCCGCGAGCTGTCGGGGCTGGGCAGGACACGCCCCGCGCTGCTGGTGGTGTTCGCGCTGGCGTCCGCCTCGATGGCCGGCCTGCCCCCGTTCCTCGGCTTCGTGGGCAAGGAGGCCGCATTCTCGACCGTGCTGTCCGAGGAGCGACTGCACGGGATGCCCGCCCTGGTCGTCACCGCCGGTCTGGTCGCCGGCTCGGTCCTCACCTTCAGCTACACCGCGCGCCTGCTCTTCGGCGCCTTCCGGACCAAGGCATCGTTCACTGACGGGGTAAGCCCGGCCGTCGCCGAGTCCCGGCCCCCCGGCCCGCTCTTCCTCGGCGTCCCCGCCCTGATCGCGACCACCGGCCTGGTGCTGGGTGTGTGGAACACCCCCGTCGAGAACCTGATCACCCGGTACGTCGACGTCGCCTTCCCCGACGGCAGCCCCTGGCGCGCGGCGGACGCGTACTACCTGGACCTGTGGCACGGGATCGGCATCCCGGTGGCCCTCACACTCGCCGTCTACGTGCTGGGCACGCTGCTCTACGTGGCCCAGCGCACGGTCGAGCGGATGCAGTTCGAGTCGCCCGCCCTCGGTAACGCCGACCGCATCTACGACGCCGTCCTCCGCGCCGCGGACACCATCTCCCTGCGCCTGACCGCCTTCACCCAACGCGGCTCGCTCCCGCTCACGCTGGGGGTCATCCTCGTCACGCTCGTCCTCTTCCCGTTCCTGTCCCTGCTGGCGGGCACGCGCGAGGGCCTGAGGATGGAACTGTCGGCCAACCCGGTCGTCCTGATCGTGCTCATCCCGATGACGCTGGCCGCCGTGGCCGCAGCGGTCCTGCGCAACCGCCTCGCCGCCGTCGTCTGCATGTCCGTGACCGGCTACGGCGTCGCCGTCGTGTTCGCCTTCCACGGGGCGCCCGACCTCGCGCTCACCCAGGCGCTGGTCGAGACCCTGATGATGGTCACGTTCGTGCTGGTCCTACGGACGATGCCCGCCGAGGTGCCACTGACCAACAACTTCCGGCGGCTGAGGGCCTGGCTGGGGATCGGCGTGGGGCTGCTCGTGGTGGTGGTCGGCGCCTACGCCATCAACGCGCGCCAGCACCCCGCGGTGTCCGAGGTCTTCCCCGAGATCGCGTACGCGATCGGCAACGGCGCCAACGCGGTCAACGTGACGCTGGTCGACATGCGCGCGTGGGACACGCTCGGCGAGATCACCGTCCTGCTGGTGTCCGCCACGGGCGTCGCCAGCCTCGTGTTCCGCAACCGCCGCTACGGCTCCGGCCCCCGTCTGGCGGACGTCGACAAGACCGTGTCCGGGCGGCGCGGCGCCCGCGCCGCACGCGCAGCCATCGAGGGCCCCGGCGCCTCGCCCGGCCGGTGGCTCGTCGGCGCCGCCGTGCGCGATCCACGTGCCCGGTCTCTCGTCCTCGAGGTCACCACCAGGCTCATCTTCCCCACGATGATGATCCTGAGCCTGTTCTTCTTCTTCACCGGCCACAACAACCCCGGCGGCGGCTTCGCCGGGGGCCTGGTCGCCGGACTCGCTCTGGTCCTGCGCTACCTCGCCGGCGGACGCTACGAGCTCGGCGAGGCGGTCCCGATCGACGCCGGCCGGATCCTCGGCGCCGGACTGCTCCTGGCCGCCGGGACCGCCGCCGGCTCCATGGCCTTCGGCGCGCCGGCACTGTCCAGCGCCACCTTCGAGTTCGCCCTCCCCGTGTTCGGCGAGGTCAAACTGGTGACCGCACTGCTCTTCGACGCCGGCGTCTACCTCATCGTCGTCGGTCTGGTCCTCGACATCCTCCGGAGCCTCGGCGCCCGCCTGGACCTCGACGACGAGGACATCGCCGAGCTCCGCGCCGTGTACGTCGACGCCACCACCAGCCCGACCACCGCGGCGTTGCGGCAGGTCCCGGGCGTCGACGACACCGCCGCACGCTCCGACCTCGAAGCGCGACGCGCCGCGATCCGCCAGGCCGCGGAGAACGAGGGGTCCGTCCTCGGCCCCGCGTCCCGACCGGGAGGAACGTCATGACCGCCGACTTCGCACTCCTGCTGCTCGCCGGGATCCTCAGCGCGTCCGGCGTCTACCTGCTGCTCGAACGGGCGATCATCAAGATCCTGCTGGGGATCATGATCCTGTCCAACGGCATCAACCTGCTCATCCTCTCCGCCGGCGGCGCCCCCGGGAACCCGCCGATCCGCGGCCGGGAATGGGGCGGGAACTCGATCGACTCCGACCCGCTGGCCCAGGCGATGATCCTCACGGCCATCGTCATCACCGCCGGCGTGGGCGCGTTCATCCTCGCCCTGGCCTACCGCTCCTACCAGTTCACGACCGCCGACGAGGTCGCCGACGACGTCGAGGACACCAAGATCGCCAAACGCTCCCCCACCGACGCCTGGTCGGCACCCGACCGCGACCGGTCCGACGACCACCTCACCGGCGAACCCACCGAACTCGGCGAGTACGTCGACTACGAGGACGAGGACCTCGAGGAGGCCCAGCAGGAGGCCGAAGACGCCCGGGTGGCCGAGGACGCCAGGAAGGCCCGGTCACGATCCCGGACCGGCAAGAGCACCGACCGCACCGGCACGCTGCACGACGGCATCCCCGATCCGGGGGGCCACGGCAGCGGACCGGACGACACCGGGACCGGCACCAACCCCGACCCGGACCGCAGCAGGAAGGAGGGAGACGAGTGACCCCGGACGACCTCTTCGGCTACCTGATCCCGTCCGTCGTCGTCGGGCCCCTCCTCGCCGCAGCGCTCTGCCTGGTCGTCTCGCGCCGGCCGCGGGTCCAGAACGTCATCACGATCGTCACGCTCACCGGCATACTCGTGGTCTCCGGCGTCCTCCTCCGGCTGACGGACGTCCACGGCATGCACACAGTGCAGGTGGGCGGCTGGGACGCCCCCGTCGGCATCACCCTCGTCGCCGACCGGCTCAGCGCCATGATGTTGCTGGTCGCGTCGATCGTCCTGCTCTCGGTGATCATCTACGCCGTCGGCCAGGGTGTCCGCGACGGATCCGGCGACCAGCCCACCTCGATCTTCCTACCCACCTACCTGGCCCTGGCGGCGGGACTGGCCGCCGCCTTCATCGCCGGCGACCTGTTCAACCTCTTCGTCGGCTTCGAGATCCTCCTGGCCGCGTCCTACGTCCTGCTCACGCTGGGAGCGAGCCAGGAACGCGTCCGCGCCGGCGTCTCGTACACCGTCGTCTCCATGGTGTCGTCGATGGTGTTCCTCCTGGGCATCGGGCTGACCTACGCGGCCGCCGGCACCCTCAACCTCTCCCAGCTCGCGGTACGGTTGTCCGAGGTCCCGGACGGGCTGCGGAACACCATCTTCGCCGTGTTCCTGGTGGCGTTCGGCATCAAGGCCGCCGTGTTCCCCCTGTCCAACTGGCTGCCCGACTCGTACCCCACCGCCCCCGCGCCCGTCACCGCCGTCTTCGCGGGACTGCTCACCAAGGTCGGCGTCTACGCGATCATCCGCTTCCACACCCTGGTGTTCCCCGACGGGGCGATGGACGACGTCCTGCTGATCGCCGGCCTGCTCACGATGGTCGTGGGCATCCTCGGCGCGATCGCGCAGACCGATATCAAACGAATCCTGTCGTTCACCCTGGTCAGCCACATCGGCTACATGGTCTTCGGCATCGCCCTGTCCACCGAGGACGGCCTCAGCGCCGCCATCTACTACGTGGGCCACCACATCATCGTCCAGACCACCCTGTTCCTGGTCGTGGGCCTGATCGAGCGGCAGGCCGGATCCTCCTCCCTGCGTCGTCTCGGCTCGCTCGCCGTGGCCAGCCCCGTCCTCGGCGTCACCTTCCTCATCCCCGCGCTCAACCTCGGCGGCATCCCGCCGTTCTCCGGTTTCGTGGGCAAACTCGCGGTGGTCCAGGCCGGCGCGGACGTGGGCGGCACGCTCGTGTGGATGCTCGTCGGCGGCTCCATGCTCACCAGCCTGCTCACCCTCTACGTGGTCGTCCGCGTCTGGTCCAAGGCGTTCTGGCGGCCCCGCGCCGACGCCCCCGAAGGAGGACTCGCGCTGGCCAAGCCGCTCGCGCTGCTGCCCTCGGACGAGTACGTCGAGTTCGACGAGCGCGAGGAGGTGGGCCGCATGCCGATGAGCATGCTGGCCCCGACGGTCGGCCTGGTCGTGGTCTCACTCCTGATGACCGTCTTCGCCGGCCCGCTGCTCGGGATCACCGACCGTGCCGCCGCCGATCTCGTCGTGCGGCACGAGTACGTCGACACCATCCCCGCGGACGCCGAGCCCGGCCGCGTCGTCGACTCCGTCTCGGGGGTGCGCTGACATGATCAGACGGTTACCGACCGAACCCCGGGTCCTCGGCTCCCGACTGTTCATGCTGCTGTGGCTCACCTTCGCGTGGACCCTACTGTGGGGCTCCTGGCACCCCGGCACGGTCCTCGCGGGACTGCTGATCGGCCTCGTCGTGATGATCGTGCTGCCACTGCCCCGGGTGCCCGTGGAGGGCCTCCTGCGCCCCCTGTCCACCATCTGGCTCGTCCTGGTGGTCGCCTACTTCCTGGTGCGCTCCTCGCTGGCCGTCGCCTGGCTGTCCTTCCGGCCGGCCGCCCCACCGCGATCCGCCGTACTCAAGGCCCCCATGCGCCTGAAGTCGGACTTCACGCTCGCGCTCGCCGTCAACACGCTCAACCTCATGCCCGGCGGAATCGTCGTCCGCGTCGACCCCGTCGGACGATTCGTCTACATCCACGTCCTCGACGCAGGGTCCGACGAGGCCGTCGAGCGATTCCACCACCAGGTCGCCACCGTCGAGAAGATCTACACGCGTGCGTTCGAGCGCGATGAGGACTGGCGCCCCAGCCCCAGCCACTACCGCGCACCGGATGAGGAGGAGTCATGATGAGCGTGTCTCTCCTACTGTGGTGCGGCACCGTCGTCGCACTGGTCGTCGCCCTGTTCCTCGCGATGTCCCGTCTGCTCGGCGGGCCGGACACACTGGACCGACTGATCTCACTCGACACGATCGTCGCCATCGCGCAGTGCGGGCTCGGCGTGTACATTGCGTGGACCGCGGACACCACCCCGGCCGCCGCGCTCGTGGCGCTCGCGCTGGTGGCCTTCCTCGGCTCGGTGTCCGTGGCGCGGTACCGGGTCAGTGACAACGTCGACCGGGCCGTCCCGCCCGCCACCGGCGGTCCCGCCAGATCACGCCGCGGCCCCGGGCGGACCAGAGGGGAGGCCTCGCAGTGACCGACGACATCCTGGAGATCATCTCCGCCCTGTTCGTCTTCGCCGGCGCGCTACTCACGCTGGGCAGTGCGATCGGGCTGGTGCGCTTCCGTGACACCCTGAGCCGGATGCACCCCGCGGCCAAGCCGCAGGTGCTCGGGCTGGTGCTGGTCCTGTTCGGCGCGATCGTGCGGATCTTCCCCCACATCGACGTGGGGATGCTCGTGCTGACCGCCATCGTCGCGGTCTGTACGGCGCCCGTGATCGCCAACCGCGTCGGCAACCTCGCCTACCGCGAGAGCGTCGAGGACGGCACGGTGACGCACGAAGCACCACCCGCCGAGACCGACAGTGCGGCGGAGACCGAGTCGCGTCCGGCCTCGGACGAGCCCGACAGGCGCCCCTGAGCCGCGAGGCGTAAGGCCCCGCGCTGGGCGGGTACGCGGGGCGCGCGGGTACGTGGGGTGGGCAGACTCCCGCTGGGCAGGCCCCCTCGGTGGGCAGGCCCGCGATCGACCGCGTTTCTGGATGCATCCGGCGAGAGACCATCTACAGAAACGCGGTCGGAATACACGTTTCCCGGTCGATCATCGGGGATCGCCGGCCGCGTAGGTCATGTCCAGCGTGCTGGCCGGCGCGCAGGCGTCCGCACGCCGGCGCGGGCGCGGGCGTAATCAG
>DHCFD07801__coassemble_1381_pt1 | contig 16880 bp, 20 predicted proteins | sample DHCFD07801__metabat2_high_PE_018 | metagenome-assembled genome bin DHCFD07801 | reverse complement strand
GGAGCTCGCCGTTCCGACTTGGCATATGCTCAGCCGATGGGTCGCCTCATCTCAGCTGCCGCCGTTCTCGCCGTCGTCTCCGCGATCCTCGTCCCACCAACCGCCACGGCGGACCCTACCCCCGCGCCGTCGTGGTCCGGGATGGACACCCGCACGTGGGAACGTCCGATCCCGGCGCCCGGCGTCACCGCCCAGACGGTGGCCCTGGATCCCGCCCTGTCGCTGCCTGACGCCGGACACGCGGTGCGCAGCGCCTACGGGACGCTGGACCAGCACGGCGAGCCCGCGATCGCCACCTCGGCCACATTCCTGCCGCACGGCACTCCCCCGCCCGGCGGGTGGCCGGTGATCGCCTGGGCGCACGGCACCACCGGGCTCGGCGACGACTGCTCGCCGTCCACCCAGCCCCGCTCGGACCGCGACGCCGAATACCTGGGGCACTGGCTGAGGCAGGGCTACGCGGTCGTGGCCGCCGACTACGCGGGACTCGGGACGCCGGGACTGCTCAGCTACCTCAACGGGGCCTCGACCGCCCGCGGGATCGTCGACGCCGTGGTGGCCGCCCGGGCCGATGACCTCCCGCTGGCCCCGCAGTGGGCCCTGGTCGGGCAGTCCCAGGGCGCGGGAGCCGCGCTCAACACCGCGGTGCGGGCCACCGATCTCGGCGCGCCCGCCGGCCTCGACTACCGGGGCGTCGTGGCCACCGGCGCACCGGCCAACATCGAGCACCTCTTCCAGTGGGGCGGGCCCGGCTTCCCGCCGGTGGCGCTCCCGACGGGGCTGAACATCTACGCGGCCTACATCCTGGCCGGCTTCCGCGAGCAGCACCCGGAGCTCGACGTCGACGGTCTCCTGACGCCGCGGGGCCGCGAGATCGTCGACTCGGCCGAACACCTCTGTTATGCGGAGATGCGCGACGAGGTGGAATCCTCGGGTTTCCAGGTCTCGGAGGCGCTCGAGCGTCCGCTCAAGGACATCCCCGACGTGTTCGGCCACCTGCACCGGTACATGGGCACGCCCGCGGCGGGCTACGACAGGCCGGTCTTCCTCGGCCAGGGCCTGCTGGACATCGACGTGCCCGCGCCCTCGGCGCTCTCGCTCGCGGCGGAGATGACCGCCAACGCCGAGCCGCTCGAGCTGCACGTCTTCCCCGATCAGGACCACAGCGGGACCGTGCACGCGGCGACACCGGCCGCCACGGAGTTCCTCGACCGCGTCCTCGGATGAGGCACCAGCCGGACGGGTGACCAAAGACACAGCTGATATTGAGCTGTGACCGAAACGAGTTCCAGTAGAGTCCCGGATATCGCCGCGCGGGGATGCTCAGGGGCTCCCCGCGCGGCTGAATACTTCTCTGGGTAGAACACGTTCCAGTATCGTGGCGGTATGAGCGCTCTCGACTTCGATTCCACCAGCAAGACCATCACCGCCGGCCGCTTCGAGCTGCACTATCACGAGGCCGGCGCGCAGAGCATCGCGGAACCGGAGAGCGACGTCCCCGTCCTGTTCCTCCACGGCTCCGGGCCGGGCGTGACCGCGTGGTCGAACTTCGCCGGGAACCTGCCGGTCTTCGCCGACCGCTTCCACACCATCCTTCTGGACATGCCCGGGTTCGGTAAGAGCTCGGACCTCGAGTGGGAGAAGGCTTACCCGCTGATCGCCGCCGAGGCCGTCGACGCGTTCTGTGAGGCCAAGGGCATCGAGAAGGTCGACATCGTGGGCAACTCCATGGGCGGCAACGTCGCGTGCGAGACCGCCCTGGCCTACCCGGAGCGTGTCCGCAAGATGGCGCTCATGGGCCCCGGGGGCCTGGCCGCGCCGTTGTTCGCGCCCGAGCCCAGCGAGGGCTCCCGCCGGCTGTTCGAGTTCCTGGGCGATCCCACCGACGAGAAGATGGCCGCGTGGGTCGACACGATGGTCGGCAACAAGAAGGTGGTCTCCGACGAGCTGATCCGCGCCCGCACCGAGGCCGCGACCGCGCCCGGCGCCGTCGAGCGGATGTACGCCATCTTCGGGTCGATCCTCAAGCCCGAGAACGCCTACACCCCGCTGTACGCGCGCGCCTCGCAGATCCGGCACGAGACCCTGCTCATCTGGGGCCGCGATGACCGCATGCTCCCGTACGAGCAGGCCCACTTCGCGTTCCGCCAGCTGCCCAAGGCCGACCTGCACTCGTTCTCCCGCTGCGGGCACTGGGCGATGATCGAGCAGAAGGACAAGTTCGAGCGCCTGGTGACGGACTTCTTCACCCACTGAGGAGGCGTTAGCCTCGCAGCATGAGCGAGACGCCGCAGCCCAGCCAGCCCGAGCAGCCCGCCGACGCGGGTCCCGCGACCGATCCGCAAACCGGCGAGGACCTGTCGTGGAGGCAGACCGCCATGTCGGCGGTCCTGCTCGACCGCTCCGCGCCGGACCACCGTGAGATCGGGGAGCTCCTCACCGAGATCTTCGAGGGATCCTTCCAGGTCGAGCACGGTACCGACGACGACCCGGCGACGGCGGTGTACATCGAGGACGCCACCGTGATCGTCACCTCCGTGGACGCCCCGATCCCGGACGGCCACGCGAAGAACAACACACGCGAGCTGGCGGTCTGGAACGGCGGCGAGGCCGTGGTGGACACGCACCGGTCCCAGGTCGTGGTGATCGCCCTGCGGCTGGGCCCGGTCGGCGACGACGGCGAGGTGGGCCCGCCCGACTACCTGGACCCGCGCTCGGAGGCCCTGCGGTGCGAGCTCGCGGTGGCGAACGTGACCGCCGCGCTGACCGCGCTCCCCGGCGCGGTCGCGGTGAGCGTGGGCGGGGCGGCCAACACCCTCCCGGCGGTCGCCTACCGCGACTTCGTCACCGGCAACCCGATCCCCGTGCCGGTGCTGGTGGGTGTGCGTGCGGGCCGGCGGTCGGAGACCACCGCCAGCGTCTACACCACCGGGCTCTCGCGATTCGGTCGCATGGACCTCGAACGACTCGACGTGGAGGCTCCCCCGGGCCAGCTCTACAGCCAGATGTGCGATCTGGTGGCGTTCGCGCTGAGCTCGGGGACGGTCTTCCAGCCCGGTCAGACGCTCGAGCTGGGCGAGTCGCGGACGCTGGTCACGAGCACAGAGCAGTCCCCGTTCACCGGGCAGCAGGTCCTGCGGCTCACGGCGGGCTGAGACGGGCCTCCGGCGGCTGGTTGCCGGTGCGCTCCACGACGAGCCGGGTGGTGGCCGCGCGCTGGAACGGTGCGGCGACGGGCTCGATCCGGCTGGTCAGCCGCTCCTTCTTGAGCTTGGCGATCACCGTGCGGACGAGCTCGGGCTGGGGCGTGCCCCAGTGGTCGACCAACGGGTAGATGCGGACCTCGGAGGCCACGCGGGCCATCTCGACGATCGCGGCGACGTGATCGGCCGCGTCGAGCCGGTCGGCGTAGGTGAACAGCAGATGGGAGCACAGGGCTAGGTCCGCGGAGTCCGAGGCGAAGGGCAGCGAGGGCAGCGCGCCGGCCACGTACCGCTCGGGGGCGGCCTCGAGGTCGGCGAGCATCCGCTCCGCCGCCGCCCGGCGGACGGCCTCGTGTCCGACCACACCGCCGCGGACGTCCCAGTCGAACTGGTCGTCCCGCTCGCGGGTGTACAGCACGGACCGGTCGAGGTCGGCCAGCACCCGCGCCCGGAGCTCGTCGGCGCCGAGGGCGTACTCGGGGTCGACGGCGACCGCCGTGCCCCCGTCCGCGCTGATCTCGGCGACAGCGCTCGCCGCCCCGCCCGGGCAGTCCAGGATCCGGCGCTTCAGGTCCTCGGGGCCGAGGCCGAACATGTCCGTGTACTCGCGCAGGGAGCGGGCGCTGACGAGCACGTCCGATCGGACGAGCGGGGCGGGGGTGGGCTGGGGACTCGCGGTCACCGGAGAATCTCCTCGTTCTGCGGGCGGGCTCGCTGCTCGAGCCCCGGTTGTGGGTCGGGCCCGGGATCCGACGGCGGCAGTCCTCCTGGAGGCTGAGCGGCCCACCGGTTCCCGGCGGGCCTGCGACGTCATCGCCTGTGGACGGCTATGGCAAGGGGGGTGCCGACGACGTGGCCCGTTCGGGGTCCGCGTCGCCAACACATCACTACGTCGGTCAGCACGCGCTCACGCTAACAGCGCGGTCCGACACCGGCCACCGTTCCACCGCCATCAGGGGAGATTGTGGTGGTACGCCTGCTCCTGGGTGAGAGAGGAGATCCGCCACCCGCCGGAGGTGCGGACGAACTCCAGTGAATACCAGAGCCCGTAGAAGAACACCTGCTGATCCTTCTCCGTCACCGGCTGCAGCGCCATGGGGTTGAAGCACATGCACCGGCCGCGCGCGGTGTCGCCGTCGAGTGTGACCGCGAGGTTGCCCATGAGGTGTTGGGTGCTGGCGAAGACGGGCAGCATCTCGGCCAGCCAGGCGCGGATCGTCGGGTAGTCGTCGTCCGGCCCACCGGAGGCCTCGAAGCTCACGCGCGCATCCGGGAGGAACACCGCGTCGAGTCCGTCGAAGTCGCGGGCGTCGATGCACGTCGCGTACGCGGTCATCAGGTCCTGCAGGTCCCAACGGTCGGACAGCTCGACCAGTGTGCGGCTCATGGACTCTAGGCTAACGTCGAGCGCATGGAGTATCAGGAGGAACACCGCGCCCGACAGGCGATCGAGCAGCTCAAGTACCGCTACTGGCGGGCCTGCGACGCCAAGGACCCGGAGGGGTTCCGCGCCTGCTTCGTGGCCACGGGCGGCGTCCTGGACTTCGGCCCGCTCGGCCGCACCGACCCGGACACGATGGTCGGCATCTTCCGCAAGATCGCCCTCGCGACGGCCACCGACGGCGGCCCCCGGATCCTCGACATGCACCACGGGTTCATGCCCTCCCTCACCGTCGAGGAACCGGACGCAGGACAGGCCCCGCACCGCGCCACCGGTACGTGGACGCTGCAGTTCCGTCAGGTGGACCGCGACCAGGGCACCGAGACGCTCTCGACCGGCGAGTACTCGGACGTGTACGTGGTGGAGGACGACCGCTGGGTGATGGCCGAGTGCCTGTTCACCCCGGGCTGGTCGGTGACCCGGTCGCTCGAGGACGCCACGGTGACGTTCCCCGAGGTCGACGCCGTGCCCGGCGCGGCGACGGCGGGGGCCGACTCGTGAGCGCCCGGGTCGCACTGGTCACCGGCGGCAGCCGGGGCGTGGGCAAGGGCGTGGCCACCGCGCTCGCCCACGCGGGGTGGATCGTGTACGTGACCGGCCGGTCCGCGGACCGGCTCCGGGCCACCGTGGAGGCGGCCGCGGGCGCGCCCGGCGAGGTCCGTGCGGTGGAATGCGAGCACGACGACGACGAGCAGATCGAGGCGACCGTCTCGCGGGTCGCCTCGGAGACGGGGCGGCTGGACCTGCTGGTCAACAACGTGTGGACCAACCCCGAGGGCTTCATGGGCTTCGACGGGAAGTTCTGGGAACGGCCCACCGGCGACTGGGACGCGCTCATGGGCATCGGCCTGCAGGCGCACTACGTGGCGAGCTGTGCGGCGGCCCGGGTGATGGTGCCGCAGGGCTCCGGGCTCATGGTCAACATCTCGTCGTTCGGATCCCGCGCGCCGTTCCACACCGTGCTCTACGGCATGAGCAAGACCGCGCTGGACAAGATGGCCTCGGACATGGCCCACGATCTGGACGGGACGGGCGTCCACACGCTGTCGCTGTGGCTGGGACTGATCCGTACCGAGCTGATCCTGTCGCTGGGGATGGACGACTTCAACGGTTTCCCGCTGGGCCGCGCCGAGGACCCGACGTTCGTCGGGCGCGTGATCGACGCCCTCGCCGCGGATCCCGCGCTCGCCCGGATGAGCGGGTCCACCGTGATCACCGCCGAGTACGGGCGCGAGCACGGGATCGTCAACGACGACGGCCGGGCCCCGCTCTCCCACCGGGGCGCCTTCGGGGGCGGGCCGCTGTTCCCGCCGGTCACCGACGAGCAGCTGGGCATCGAGACCGAGGACGAGGTGGCCTCCGCGGGCGGGCACAACGGGTTCGCCGGGCGGTAGCCATGACCACGGGAGATCACGGCGATCTCGGGGACGACCCGCTCGAGCGCCTGGAGCGGAACGAGGCCCAGAGCAACCAGGCCTTCCGCTACGTCCTCCTCTCCGTCATCGCGATGGCCGCGGTGGCCGTGGGGGTCATCGTGGTGGCCGACGTGACGGGATCGCCCTGCGACCAGCCGGGCGGCATGTGCGTCACCGCGCCGCGGGTGGAGCTGGTGCTGCTCCCCACGCTCCTGGGCTTCGTGCTGTCGGTGACCTCCATGTGGAAGACCTACAACCGGTGGCGGGATCACATCCGGTGGCGTCCGTGGCTGTTCGCCACCTACGCCATGTGGATGGCCACCACCGCGTGCCTGCTGCTCACCTCGACCATCGCGTTCGTGGAGATCGGCCCGGCCTGATCGGGGCGCCGCCGTCCGGACCCGCCCGCGCCGGCGCGTCCGCCCCTCGCGGTCCCCGCGAGCCGGCGACAGCGAGAGCCGCCAGGCAGAGGACGGTCCCGACGGCGGCGCCGGCCAGGACATCGTGCGGGTAGTGGTCGCCGGCGAGCACCCGGGCGCTCCCGGCGAGCACCGCCAGGAACACCGCCGGCCACGCGAGCCGGGGCGCGGCGGCAGCGAGCCCCACCGCCAGCGCGAACGCGATCACCGTGTGGTTGCTGGGGAAGGACCAGTTGTCCGGCGGCGGGCACGCCGACACGATGTCGTGGAGATGGCAGGGCCGCACCTCGGCGAACAGGTCCTTGAGCAGCAGGTTCAGCCCGTACGCCAGGGCCGCGGCGAGCCCCCCGGCCACGAGTCCGACGAGGCGGCGCCGGCGCGGGGACGGCGACGGTGTCCGGCGGAGTACCGCGAAGACACCGGCTGCGAGGTAGAGGGCCACGAGGGCCAGCAGGGCTGCCTGCGACAGCCAGGAACCCCACCCGATCAGTGGCTCGACCGCGGCGCGCTCGTACAGTCGGACGCTCCACCCGGGGGCGGTCACTCTCTCATCCTCGTCCGCCGGCCCCGCTCAGGGCACGACGTTGACCATCTTGCCCGGCACCACGATGACCTTCTTGGGTTCGGCCCCGGCCAGGTTCTCCTGGACCTTCGCGTCCGCCAGGGCCACGGCCTCGACGTCGGCGGGTGAGGCGTCGGCGGGGACCGTGACGCGGGAGCGCACCTTGCCCTTGATCTGCACGGGGTACTCCACGGAGTCCTCGACCAGGTACGACTCGTCGTACTCCGGGAACGGGCCGTGGGCCAGGGAGTCGGTGTGCCCGAGGCGGGACCACAGCTCCTCGGCGAGGTGCGGCGCGACCGGCGCGGCCATGAGCACGAGCGGCTCCGCCACCGACCGGGGCGCGCCGGGGCCCGCCGTCGGGTACGCCTTGGTGAGGGTGTTGACCAACTCGATGAGCTTGGCGATCGCCGTGTTGTCGCGCAGGGCGGCGTAGTCGTCACGGACGCCGGCGATGGTCTTGTGCAGGGCCTTGAGGACGTCCTCGGACGGCTCGGCCTCGGTCACGCGGGCCTCGCCGGTGGACTCCTCGATCACCACGCGCCACAGCCGCTGGAGGAAACGGTGCGCGCCCACGACGTCCTTGGTGGCCCAGGGGCGCGAGGTGTCGAGCGGACCCATGGACATCTCGTAGACGCGCAGGGTGTCCGCGCCGTAGGTGTCGCAGATCTCGTCCGGCGAGACGGCGTTCTTGAGCGACTTGCCCATCTTCCCGTACTCCAGGGAGACCTCCGCGCCGTCGTGGAAGTACTTCCCGTCGCGCTCCTCGACCTCGTCCGCGGGCACGTACACACCGCGCGCATCGGTGTAGGCGTACGCCTGGATGTAGCCCTGGTTGAACAGGCGGCGGTACGGCTCCTCGCTGGTGACGTGGCCGAGATCGAAGAGCACCTTGTGCCAGAACCGCGAGTACAGCAGGTGGAGCACCGCGTGCTCGACTCCACCGACGTAGAGGTCGACGCCGCCCGGGTCGTCGGCGCCGTGGATCTCCGGACGGGGGCCCGTCCAGTAGCGCTCGTTCTCCAGTGCACACATCTCGTCGGTGTTGGTGGGGTCGATGTAGCGCAGCTGGTACCAGCTCGATCCCGCCCACTGCGGCATGACGTTGGCGTCGCGGGTGAAGGACCGGCGACCGAGTCCGTCGTTCAGGTCCAGCTCGACGTGGAGCCAGTCGGTGGCCTTGGCCAGCGGCGGGGAGGGGACCGAGTCCGCGTCGTCGGGGTCGAAGGAGACGGGCTGGTAGTCCTCCACCTCGGGCAGCTCGACGGGCAGCATCTCGTCGGGCAGCGCGTGGGGGACGCCGTCGGAGTCGTAGACCATCGGGAACGGCTCGCCCCAGTAGCGCTGGCGGGCGAACAGCCAGTCGCGCAGCTTGTACTGCACCGTGCCCTCGCCCACGCCCTGCCCCTCGAGCCACTCGGTCGTGAGTTCCTTGGCCTCGTCGACGCCCAGCCCGTCGAGGGAGAGCCCCTGGTCGTTGGCCGAGTTCACGGCCACGCCGTCGCCGGTGAACGCCTCGGCCCGCACGTCGATGCGCGATCCGTCGGCGGGGGCCACGACCTGCACGATCGGCAGGCCGAAGGCGTCCGCGAAGTCGTGGTCGCGGGCGTCGTGTCCGGGCACGGCCATGATCGCGCCGGTGCCGTAGCCCATGAGGACGTAGTCGGCCACGAACACCGGCACGGAGGCGCCGTTGACCGGGTTGACGGCGTAGGCGCCGGTGAAGACGCCGGTCTTGTCCTTGTTCTCCTGGCGCTCCAACTCCGTCTTGGTGGCGGCCACCCGGCGGTACTCGGCCACCGCCTCGGCCGGGGACGACCAGCCGCCGGTCCAGCGCTCGTCGATGGCCGCGCCGCCGGCCGACTCCGGCCAGAACGGCCCCGCCAGCTCATCGACCAGCGGGTGCTCGGGCGAGAGCACCATGTAGGTGGCGCCGAACAGGGTGTCGGGGCGCGTGGTGAAGACCTCGATGTTCTGGTCGGCCACCGCGAAGCGCACGTGGGCGCCGTGCGAGCGACCGATCCAGTTGCGCTGCATCGACTTGACCTTCTCGGTCCAGTCCAGCCGGTCCAGGTCGTCGATCAGGCGATCGGCGTAGGCGGTGATCCGCATCATCCACTGCGAGAGGTTCCTGGGGAAGACGGGGAAGTTGCCGCGCTCCGAGCGGCCCTCGGCGGTGACCTCCTCGTTGGCCAGGACGGTGCCCAGTCCGGGGCACCAGTTGACCTGGGAGTCCGACAGGTACACCAGCCGGTGCGAGTCCAGGACCCGCTCCTGCTCGACCCTGCTCAGGTCGGACCAGGTACGCCCGAGGAACTCGGTGGGTAGCGGCCGCGAACCCTCCTCGAACAGGGTGCGCAGCTCGGAGATGGGTCGCGCCCGGCCGGTGCGGCCCTCGTCGTCGTCACCGCCGTCGCGGGTGCGGGCCGGGGCGTCGGGGTCATACCAGGCACCGTGGATCTGGAGGAAGATCCACTGGGTCCAGCGGTAGAACCCGGTGTCGGTGGTGGCGATGACGCGGCGCGGGTCGTGGCCCAGCCCCAGTCGGCCGAGCTGGCGCTCCATGGTGGCGATGTTCGCCTCGGTGGTCACGCGCGGGTGCTGACCGGTCTGCACGGCGTACTGCTCGGCGGGCAGGCCGAACGCGTCGTAGCCCAGGGTGTGCAGGACGTTGGCACCGAGCATCCGGTGGTAGCGCGCGAAGACGTCGGTGGCGATGTACCCCAGCGGGTGGCCCACGTGCAGGCCGGAGCCCGAGGGGTACGGGAACATGTCCTGGACGAACAGCTTGTCGTCGGGAAGCGTGCCGCTCTGGGCGGCCAGGGGCCCCACCGGGTTGGGGGCGTGGAACGTGCCGCGGTCAGCCCATTCCCGCTGCCAGTGCTTCTCGATCCCGCCGGCCAACTCGGCCCCGTAGCGGTGTGCGGAGCCGTCCTGCCCGGACCGCACGCCGGTGACGGACTCGTCGCTGCTGCTCACGTCGTGTTCTCTCCCTGAAGTCGCCGGTGCCCACACTCAAGGCTCGTCCAGCCTAAACCCTGGCGGAAGCGGCGCGACGCCGGGCGATCAGTCCGTCCACGCTGTGGCGACCGGGACCACGGTCGATGATACGCCACACGAATGGTTCCCGCTCTTACGTGTCGTGTCAACTATCGGCTAGGATGGACTCCATGACCGACGATGTGACATGGCTGAACGACGAGGAGAAGGCCCTCTGGCGTGACTACCTCGCCATCCAGGGCCGGCTGCACCTGGCGATCCAACGGGACCTCAAGACCTCCTCGAGCCTCACCGAGCCCGAGTTCGAGGTGCTGGTCCACCTGAGCGAGGCCGACGGTCCCCTGCGCATGACCGCGCTCGCCGACGCGCTCCAGTGGGAGCGCAGCAGGGTGTCCCACCAGGCCACGCGCATGGTCAAGCGCGGACTGGTACAGCGCACGAGCTGCCCCACCGACGGGCGCGGGGCCTTCCTCGCGGTCACCGACGACGGGATGCGCGAGATCGAACGCGCCGCGCCCCACCACGTGGAGACCGTGCGTCGTGTGTTCCTCGACCTTCTCGACGAGGCGGACAAGCGCGAGCTCGCCCGGCTCCTGGCCCTGATCGAACGCTCCTCCGCGCCGGGCCACACCGACGCCGAGGTCGCCTGACCGACCCCCGCCCCGGGCCCACGAATCGGAGATCCGCCGGCCCGGGCGTACCCTGAGGTGCGTGAATGCTGTGCTCATGATCGTCGTGGTGCTCCTCGCGGGGCTCGCACTGGTGGCGGGCGTCACCGGCATCCTGGCACTGCTCGGCCAGCTCCCGGGCAACGGCTACCTGGGCGTCCGGACGCCGGAGACCCGCCGCTCCCCCGAGGCGTGGCGGCTCGCCAACGCGGCGGCCGGGCCGGCCTTCCTCGCCGCGGGCGGTGCGCTGGCGCTCGGAGCGCTCGGACTGGGACTGATCGGGGGCTGGATCGGGGCCCTCGTCGTCGTCGGCGCCCTCCTCGGCGCCCTCGCCCTGTTCAACGTCGCCGGGATCGCCGGCGCCCGCGCCGCCGCCGCGTGGCAGGCCACCCGGGACGACGACGAGCCGGGCTGCTGCTCCGCCGGGGGCTGCGGCGATCACGCCGCACCGGCCGCGAGCTGCGACCCGCACTCCCCCGCCGGCGACCCGGCCGATCCGTCCGCCGACTGCGGCGTGACCGGCGGCTGCGGGTCCTGCGCCCTGAAGGGCATGTGCGAGACGGAGACCAGTACGCGCTGAACGCGTGTGGGTGAGCGGGCGCCTGGTGCAGACTGAGGTGGTCGCCCACCGCCGACGAGCCGCCGTGCCCGCCGAGTTCTCGCTCTCCCGCTCCGCCGTGATCCACGCCGCCGCCCCGGACGTGTTCGCACAGATCGAGGACTTCCACCAGTGGCACGCCTGGTCGCCCCGGGACCGACTCGACCCGGACATGACCCGCGAGTTCTCCGGCGCCGAGCGCGGCGTGGGCGCCCGCTACTCGTGGTCCGGCGACCGGAGGGCAGGGGCCGGCTCGATGGAGATCGTCGAGGCCGCCGCGGGCAGACAGGTGGTGATCGACCTGCACGTCACCCGGCCCGTCCGCGCGCACGACTCCGTGGTGTTCCGGCTGCGCCCACTCGGCCTCGAGTCGACCGACGTCACGTGGACCGTGAGCGGCAGGCGCGGCCTCCTCGCGCGCCTGTCGGGCCGGGCCCCGGACAGGGAGGCGGCGCTGGGCCGGCAGCTCGAGGAGGGACTGGCGGCGTTGGAGGAGCTGGTCACCACGCGACCTGGCCGAGCACCGCTGTGAGGCCCGCCAGGGCCACCACGACCACCATCACCACCAGTCCCACGTTGTAGAGCGCCTGCGTCTGCGGGGCCCGCCCCGCGCGGCGGAAGCGCCCCACGCGCTGCTCGTGCTGCCCCTGCACGCGGATCAGTGCGAAGAGCGGCACGGCCAGCAGCAGTGAGAAGATCGCCGCCCACATCCAGGACGCCTCCGCCACGAGCCGGGCCACCAGGATGATGTTCACCGAGACCACGGCCCAGGTCCGCGCCCACGACAGACTCGTGCGTTCGGCCTGGAGCCCGGCGTCGGGCGGGACCGCCTCGGGGCGGATGGCCAGTCGAGGCACGGGCACGCGGCGGGGCCGGCCCGGCGTGGTCACGAGACGGCCCCCGCGAGGATCGCGACGATGAGCACCACCGAACCGATCGCGATCCCGAGCACCAGCAGGATCGAGGCCTGGGGCACGGGGAGCGGCTGCTTGTGCCGCATGGACACCTCGATGCGGATCCAGCGGCGGAACGAGACCACCGCGAGCAGTGCCGCCAGGACCAACAGGATGCACGCGACCGGGGTGCGGACGATCGCCGGGATCTCGTCGCCGGCAAAGGCCTCCAGCGCCACCGCCCCGGCCACGAGCCCGAGGCTCGTGCGGATCCACGCGAGGAAGGTCCGCTCGTTGGCCAGGGTGAACCGGGGGTCCGGCTCCTGCCCGTCTCGCAGCGCTCGCGGCCGCCAGCCCGGCGCGTCCAGGTCCTGCTCGTCCGCGTCTCCCTGCTCCGTCACAGCTGCGAGCCTATCGTCCGGCGGATTTCGCGGGTCTGGTGCAATGGGCGGATGGAAATCCTGCGCCGGCTCCGCATCGACCCGTTCGTCATGGCGATCATGGTCGCGGTCGTGGTGGCGGCGTTCCTCCCGGCCGCCGGTGGCGCGGCCGACGCGCTGAGCTGGATCACCAAGATCGGGATCGCGGTCCTGTTCTTCCTCTACGGTGCCCGGCTCGAGCGTCGCGAGATGGTGATGGGCCTCAAACACTGGCGGCTGCACTCGGTGGTGCTGGCCTTCACGTTCGTGCTGTTCCCCGTGTTCGGACTGCTCGGCAAATGGGCGCTCACGCCCCTGATCGGGGCCACCCTGGCCGCCGGCTTCCTGTTCATGACACTCGTCCCCTCGACGGTCCAGTCGTCCATCACGTTCGTCTCCATCGCCCGCGGCCACGTGGGTGCGGCGGTGGTCTCGGCGTCGATGTCCAACCTGCTGGGCGTGGCCGTCACCCCCCTGCTCGTCCTGGCGCTCATGACGACCAACGGCTCCGTGCACATCTCCGCCGAATCGATCGTGGAGATCGTCCTGATGCTGCTGCTGCCGTTCATCGTCGGCCAGGCACTGCGCAACCGTGTCCTGCCCATCACCGCCAAGATCAGCCGTATCGACCTGTTCGACAAGACCGTGATCGTCCTGGTGGTCTACGCCGCGTTCTCCGAGGGCGTGGTCGACGGCGTCTGGTCGATGATCGGCATCTCGGAACTCGTGTGGCTCACGGTGGCCTGCTGCGTCCTGCTCGCCGTGGTGCTGGGGCTGACCGAGCTCACCGCCCGCCTTCTGGGCTTCGACGTCCGCGACAAGCGCGTGGTCCAGTTCTGCGGATCCAAGAAGTCGCTGGCCACCGGGCTCCCGATGGCCGCCGTGCTGTTCGCGGGCCAGCCCGTCGGGATGCTGGTGCTGCCGCTCATGCTGTTCCACCAGATCCAGCTGATCGTCTGCGCCTGGCTCGCCGCGCGCTACGGGCGGGAGGAGAGCGCGGCCGCCCCGGCCGCGACCTGAGCCGGGTCACCGGCGAGGTCGACCACCTGCTCCGGGTCCCCCAGCCGCGGACCGAGCGCCACCAGGACCGCGAACCCGGCCCCCGCCGCCAGCGCCACCCCGATCCACACCGGGTACAGCCGGCGGCCGCACCGTCTGGCGATGACGGCGCCGACCAGTGCGCCCGCGGTGTTGACCAGCAGGTCCGTCACGTCCGAGTTCCCCAGGGCCAGGACGTACTGGAGTGTCTCCACCGCGGCGCTGATCACCGCCCCACAGGCGACGACGACGAGGACCGGCCTGGCCCGGTGCTCGACCAGGATGAAGAGCAGCACCCCGAGCGGGACGAAGAACGCCAGGTTGCCCAGGGCGTCGAAGAGCGGCCCGAACCAGGACTGCGCGTCCCGGAACTGCGCGAAGGGCACCCATTCCACCGAGCGTCCGCGTTGCGCTTCCGGCACCCACAGCAGTCCGATCACGAAGAACGCCTTGAGCATGGTCAAGGAGATCACCACGGATCCGTAGACCAGCAGCGCCAGTGCAGCCCAGGCCTTCACCCCGCGGCCGGACGTCGGCGGGTGTCGGTCCGGGTGCCGGCTCACCGCACCCAGGGCGCGAACGGCGCCACCGGGAAGCACGGGACCGGCGTGGCGTCCTGCGGCGACAGGGCGTTGAGCACGTGCAGCCAGGCCCGCTCGTTGTAGAGGATCGACACGTGCTCGGAGCGGTCGGCCGCGCAGCCGTCCTGCAGGAGCACGTTGGTCACGTTCGGCCCCTCGAAGTACTGGCCCGTGAACGGCGTGACCACCTGGTCGTGCTCGGTGATGATGTTGACGCGGTCGACGTCGTCCGCTCCCGACGGCCCGTCCGGGTAGACCTCCCCGAGGAAGTCGGAATCCACGAACTGCTGCACCAACGCGGGGAAGACCGCCTCGGTGCTCCCCAGCAGCGCGGGGCCCAGGATCGGCACCAGCGACCGGAAGTAGACGAGCGAGCTGAGCGTGGTGCCCGTCGACGGGGCGAGTCCGACACGGGAGTGCACCTTGTCGGCCCCTCCCAGCTCATTGATGTAGTAATCCGGCAGCGCGCCGGCACCCTGCGAGTGGCCCACCAGATCGACTTCCTCGGCGCCGGTGGCCGCCACCACCCGATCGACCGTGTCCGCCAACTCACGGCCCGACCCGTGGATGTCGCCGATGGCCTGCACGGGCATCTGCGCCACGCCCGAGGGGTTGCCGAAGTTGAAGGTGCAGACGCAGTACCCCGCGTTCTTGAGCAGCGGCGCCCCCGCCTGGTAGCTGAGCGCCTGCGTGGTGAACGTCCCGTTGACCAGGATCACCGGCCGCGGCTTGTCCGGCGTCGGCGTGCAGTCCCAGTCGTTCGCCCCCGGCGGCGGCACCTGCGGCGAGGACCAGGCCGATCGCCGAGAGAAGGGCACCTGCCGCCGTGGCCAGTCGCGATGGTGACCACGGTTCCCGTTCGACTCGTCCCTCGCCGGCGATGCCTCCGGTCGCGACCACGGTGAGTCCCCTTCCCTCCGACGAACCCGGAACCGCCGTTGCGCCACGGCAGCCGATCACTCCAGTATGCGGCCCGACGTGTGCGATGGATCACAAACGGCGCTAACTAATCGTCTTTTCATATTCGGGACCGGCGTGCGCGGCGCCACTGCGGAAATCGGCGTGAGCAGGACGGACGCGCCGATCAACACCGGGTTGCCGTCCACGCTGGTCAGCGGGCTTGCGGTGCGGCGCCAAAGGTTAGTCACCAAAGACATTGACGCGCCGCGCTCCCCCTTAACGTCTTCGCCGCACGAGATAAGAGGTCTCGTGTCAGCGGCGGCCTCGGGGCCGATCCCGCTGCCGGGAACCGATCAGGGGGATGAGGTGTCCGAGGTCATGGCTTCCACAGCGCACTCTCGAGTCGCACTCGGCCGGCAGGCAGCAACAGTCGCCGCCGTCGTGGCGCTCGCGGTGGCCGGACTCGCCGGAGGCGCGGTCACCGCCTGGCTCTCGGGGGCGACCCCGGGAACCGCCACCCGCGACGCGGCCGTGCACCCGTCGTCGTCTCAAGCCGGACTGGTCACAGCTACCGCGACGGCCACGTCACCGACCGGGCGCACGACGTCGGCGGCCACCGGCACCTCGACCGCGCCGGTCTCGAGCGAGTCGGCTCCGACCACCGAGTCGGAGGAGTCCGCGTCTCCCGCCCGGGTCCCGGCCGCCGCGCCGCCGGCTGTTCCGCCGGCGGCGGAGGCCCCCGCCAGGGTCCCGCACCGGCCCGCGCCGGCCCCGGCCGGGCCGGCACCCGCACCGGCCCCGGCCCCAGCTCCCGCACCGGAACCGGGAATCACCATCGACCTCGGAGGACGGGGGCACATCGTCCCCCAGGCTCCGATCCCACCGAAGGAAATACGAATCGGCTGACGGCGCACGCCCTCAGCTCCACCGAGAGAAAGAAGAACGACAATGCTCGCAGCAGCAAGCGCGATCACGGCCTTCATCGTCGGCGTCCTCGCCCCGCTCGGGGCGGCCGCCGCCCCCGTACTCGGCGCGATCGGCGCGGCCGGGCCGATCGCCACGGCCGGTACCGCGCTGACCGGCCTCACAGCCACGGGCAGCGCCGCCGGCGGTTCGCTCGCGCTCGGTGGCGGAGCCGCCGCCGTCGCCGGCAACCCCCACGCCGCGCAGGGCGTCGAGAACGGGATCAACGACACCCTCAACCAGGCCAAGGAGACCGCCGCCAGCTCGGTCAACGACCTGAACCTCCCGGGCGTGCCCCCGATCGTCGTGAACTGACGCCGCCGGCCCACCGGGCCGAGCAGCCACGTCTTCACGGGCACAGACCGCTCCACAGCCCTCCCGCTCCCCCGCCCTGCGTGGGGAGGCGGGAGGGCTTCGGTGATCGACCACGACGAGCGGAGCCGTCAGTCGTGGCGTGCGCCCATGAGATGCAGGATGCGGTGGACGGTGTCATCGGCGAGGCTGTAGCGCTGCCCCCGGCCGTCACGGGGATCACGCTCAGCGCGCACCCACCCCTGGTCGCGGAGAACCCGCAGGGCCTGCGACGCGGCATTGCGGGTGATGCCGGCCGCATCGGCCAACTCGCTGACCGTCGCCACCGCGGGGCCTGCGTCGTGCATGTGCGCGAGCAGGGCCAGTCGGGTCGGGTGACCGAGCAGGTCGAAGCGAGTCGCCCACGCTGACAGGTCGAGTGTGAGGTGCGAGTGTGGCATGTCCGGCTCCTTGTGCACCGTCATGCTC